>JACDZJ010000048.1_pt1 | contig 57832 bp, 55 predicted proteins | sample 7365721 | NCBI WGS metagenome assembly JACDZJ01 (sample SAMN15143480, study PRJNA637477) | pond metagenome | biome: freshwater wetland ecosystem [ENVO:00000243]; feature: pond [ENVO:00000033]; material: pond water [ENVO:00002228]; isolation source: pond water containing pink berries ... | reverse complement strand
CCGTGACCTGTAGGGTCCGCTGTGCGGACCGACGACCGTGCAGATCGCGCGGTGGCCGGGTTCATGACCAAGGCCGGCGTGTAGGGGCGAATTAATTCGCCCCTACAGTTGCCTCCTACGGATCTTGCAGGCATGCGCCCTCGGGATCTTTACTTTCCATATGCATCGTGAGCGGCTCTGTACCAAGACAAGACATACGGATCTGTAAGTGAGTAAGGCTGTTTTTCTGTGTATTTCATAAACCATGACAAGAGGCCATCCCAGTCATTGAGGGCGCCTGGTGCCCGCAATGCTGCACCGGCTTCTTCAATCAAAATGTGGTGTGAAGTCATCTCGTAAATTTCGGCACATTACTTACACTTAGCCGGACGAACTACCCCATGGGGCGCTGCCTTTTCAGGATTGGATCGGCGGGCCTTGATCATAATACGGCCCGCCGACCCGGGGCGCAGAGCGCCTAAGACATGCGTGACACCGCGGGAGCGGTGTCACGCGGGCGTGGGGCGGGCGGACTATTGATCAAGACCGCGCAGCGTAACCCGATGTTCCGCGCCGGAATGTCGGGTTACGGCGCGCGTTCATCGTCCGTCTATTCTATTCCGTCCCCAGCCCCAGAACCTCAACGATGAACTGCCGCGCAACAGCGCGAATGGCGTCGAGATCCGCGGCGCCGAACGGCGGGTCCGCGAGTTCAGTGTGGTCGACGGTGAGGTCCGCCATCAGGTTGTCCAGCCAGGCGCGGGCGGCTGCCGCGGCTTGCGGATTCACCGGCGCCGCGATGGCCTGTTCCAGGGCCAGCAGGTAGCGGTAGTCGTCGACCGCCTCGCGGAAGCGCTCCACCTCCAGGGTGGGGATGAGTTTGCCGGCCTCGGTGCTCGGCAGGGCCGCGACCAGATCGTCCTCGCGGCCGTCCAGGGCGTAGTACATATCACCGTGACTGGAGCCGAAGGCGAATTGGTAGAACCCGGCGCGGCAGCCCAGTTGACGCAGCTTGAACTGGTAAATCCCGCGGGCATAGCGTCCGCCCAGGTTGTAGGTTCCGCAGGCATGGCCGCGCGCCAGGATATGCTGCATGGCTGCCGCGTTGTGATGGCTGAGATAGACCTGGTCCACATGGTTCGCCAGGATCGCCCGAGGCGCGTCGGCGGCGGTGAAGCTGGTGAAGACCGCGGTGCGTGACCCGGCGGCATGGATGGCGTCCGCGAAGGCGGTGACCTGGGGCAGGCTGGTCTCGCCGGGTTCATCACCGACGGTGTAGATGGGCTCCGGCCACCCCTGGGCCGCACAGCGGGTACGCACGGCGCCCAGGACGTCGGTGAGCACCTGAGTGTGGGGCTTGCCGTACCGGGTCAGGGTATCGGTGACCGCGTAGGTTTCGAACCCGAGTCCGCCGCTCGGTGCCAGTCCGCCATAGGTCAGCGGGGCGAAGGGGAGGGCGTCGGTCGCCGCGCTCATCACCGAGTCGAACCGCGCCCAGTCGATCTGGACGCCGCCGACCCCGTAGCCGCTGAAGGCCGGGCCGCCGCGTCCGCCACTGAATGAGGTCATGGCATGGTCGCTCACCAACTGGACCGCGGGTCCCAGGTCGGCCAGGACGCGTGCGTCCACGGCGCTTGGGAAGGCGCTGGACGGGTAGTTCGGAAGCACTCCCAGGTAGCCGAAGGGGATATCGGCCGCGGGCAGCACGAAGGGGCTGATCCGCACGCTGACCGGCAGGGTGACCGACGCGCCGTTGGCGAAGCCCAACGCCAGGGTGCCCTCGACCTGGGTCAAGGGCGTGTCCGCGGGTGCCTGGACCACGAACCACAAGCGTCGCGCGGCATTGGCCGGGAGTTCGAGCGGCAGTTCCAGGTCGTCGAGCAGATGGGGCAGGGCGCTGTAGCGCACGCCGCCCGGCGCGGTGCGGCGGATCTTGTTGCGGACGCTCAGCGCCTGGGTGGCGAGCCCCGGCAGGGTCAGCTCGGCCCGGGTCAGGGTCAGTTTGGTTTTGGCAAAGAGTCCCAGCGTTAGGGGTTCAAACTCATCGCGGGCGAGATTCAGGTCGAGTGCCTCGACCAGTTCGGTTTCCGTCGGCCAATCGTGCGCCTGGATGTCGTCGTCGGGGTTACGCTGGAAGATCAGGAGACCGGGTACCGCGGTTGCGGCAGGCACCGGGTGCGGGCTGGCCGCGGGCAGGGTCTGAACGTACTCGGTGTCGAAATGGGCGTGCAGCCGCTGCCATAGCTCGGCGACAAAGGCCTGGCCGCGGGTCTCGTCGGCGGTAGGCCAGATCAGGAGTGCGGAGAGTGTGTTGGCATAGGTGTAATAGCTGCCCGAGGTAAAGCTCAGATCCAATTTGCCGTCTCCGACGTCGACGGTGAATTCCACCGGCTGGTAGCGGTCCGGAATATAGCGCTGCCAGATCGCGTCGCCCGGCAGGTCTTCCGCGGCGGCGTGCGCGAAGATACGCGACCAGAGACGGTCCGCGGTCATGGTGTCGCTGTACTCGAGCAAGCCCTCGGCGGCGACCGCGCGCCAGCTGTAACTCTGCACGTATTCCCAGTAACCGGGGTCTTCCAGCATCATCCAGACGTGATAGCGGCCGTTGGGCAGCGCGATGCTGAGGTCGCCGAACGGGATGGAGACCCAGTCGCGCAGCAACTCGTCCGGGTGTCGGCGATCCTCGGCGCGTAACCCGGTGGCCGAGGTCAAACCGAAGCCGAACTCCGGCCGATAGGTCGAGGCCGGGGTGAGCGCGGTGAAGCCGTGCATGATCGGGCTGGTATCGGTGCCCGGATCGAGCTTGATCAGGCGCGCGAAGTCGTGCTGATAGGGCGGTTCCAGGGTGAGCCGCGCGTCCTGGACGAACACCTGACCAGGCTCCAGCACGTCGACGAACAGATGGGTGATGGCCGTCAGATCGAGTCGGCGGCGTTGCTGTATCACCGATTTTTCGCCGACGAAGACCTGGAGCGGGATGCGGATGACCTGCTCGCCGGGGACGAACTGGGTGTACCAGTTGACCCGCGACCAGTAGTCTTTGGTGTCCCGGTCGCGGATCTCTACAATGCCGTCCAGGGTGGCGGGGCCCGGATTGGTGAGACGGATTTCCAGGTAGTCGTGGCCGCTCCAGTCGGTCGGCAGTGTGACCGCGGCGCCCAGGTTGAGGTAACCGGCCGTGTCTCCGACCGCGCGCCAGGGATCGAAGCCGGCGATGGTGAGTGGACCGGCGGCGCGCGGTGTGGTCAGCGTCGTCGGGTCGACCCCGGCCAGGCGTCGGCAGATCAGGGTGTCGGCCATCCCCGGGTCGGGGCAATAGCCGGCAAGCAGCAGGTCGGCGGCGGTGACCGGCGGCACGAAGCCGAGCGGGTCGCCGGTCGGGCCGGTCAGCCGGGCGCTATCGGCATCGGCGGCACAGGGTTCGAGGGTCTGCAGTCGCACGTCGTCCACCCACAGGTAGCCCGAGCCGTAATTGAAGAAATAGAACGTGACGCTACGGGTTTCGGTCAGCGTGAGAATCAGCTCCGCGGCGGTCCAGTCACTGTCGCCGCCGACCAGCGGCAGCCACAGGTCGGCGCCGCCGGTTCCACTCACATAGAGCACGCTGGTGCGATTGAATTCGCCGGGCCGCAGGTCCCAGGAGGCGACCCGCGCGCTCAACCGATAGCGCCCGGGGCTCAGTGTCAGGGTTTGGCGGATCGCGCTCTTGCTGGTGCCGAGGCCCTGGATGCGGGCGGCGTGCTGACCTTCCTGCGCGTTGACGTCCTGCGCCAACTCGGCGGTCCCACTCCAGATGTTGTAGATCCACCCGGGAATCTGTCCGCCGGCCGGGCCGACCTGTTCGAAGTTGCCGTTGGCCAGCAGGTTGGGACCGGCGTTGCCCAGGCTCTGGACGGCGAAGTCCACCAGAACCTCATCGCCCAACTCGTTGGCGACTTTGAAGCGGATGCTGCTCGGACCGCAAGCGGCAGCGGTCGGGGTGAGTTGGAGGCTGGCGCCGGTCAGGGTGCCGGTGAGGGCGGTCGGATCGAGCGACACCAGGCTGAAGGTCAACGGCGAAGCCCCGTGGAGGTCGAGCACGTAAGCGCTGAGATCCAGGGTCCAGGGGCCGTCGCGCGGTTGCACCAGGGGCGCCGCGGGTGGTGCCGGGAGGAGAAGGGAGGCATCCTCGGCGATCCGATAGAGTCGACGGGCGAACGCCGGCAGCGTGTCGCTGAGCTGACCGTTGCTCGGCGGCACCGCGATCCCCTCCAGCGGGACTTGCACGGCCGCGAGACCCGTCACCGGGAACGCGACCGCGGCCTCGACGCCGGTCAGGTTGTGGGCCAGGATGAAGCGTCGTTGTTGCGCGCCACTGAACCAGCGCAGCCGGACGGCCGCGTCGCCGGCCAGTTGCGCCGGCGTCGGGGACTGGGTACTGGCGTCGCGCGGGGCGAGCTCGGCGCCGTCCGGGACGCCGTCCGCGTCGCTGTCGGCGAGGTCCGGGAAGGTGCCGAGCACCTCTTCCTCGGCATCCAGGAGCCCGTCGCCGTCGGTATCCGACTGAATCTGGATGCGCTCGATCCGGACCGAATAGTCATCATTCCAATTGCTGAGCATGCGCACGCCAACCCGCAGCGGGGCCGCGCTGGTCACGCCCAATCCTTCGCCGGCCAGGGCCTGCCAGTGATCCATGTTCCAGACGAAGGCGCGGATCAGCCCCTCCTGCCGGGTGAGCCGCAGGTAGCCGCTTTGCAGCCGTCCGCTGTGGTTGTAGTTATAGCCGGGGCCGCCGGGTTGCGTGAAGCTGTGCCAGGACCAGTTGCTGCTGTCGTGAAGCGTATGGGTGAGACGGGCCAGCGGCTGGTCGGTCGCCCAGTCGTAGTCCGGTCCCGCGAGCAGCAGCGCCAGCTTGGCCTGATAGCCGGTGTTCAGGAGCGCATGGTCGCGGTACTCCACGATCACGTCCAAATTGCCGGACAGCGCGGCAAGGCTCAGCAGACCGGCGTCGCGCTGCACCCCGTCTTGCGGATCGGCGATCTCCAGACCGCCGGCGGCCAGGGCCGCGGTCGGGGTGTTGAAGCGGGTGAATGCGGCCAGGTCCGCAACCGTGTCCAGATCGTGGTCGATGCGGTCCAGCCCGGCGCCATGGACCCCCAGATGCTGCCCCAGGCTGCCGGCACTCAAGGCCCAACTGTCGGTGCTCAGCCGGTAATCGGTGGTCAGGCGGGGGTCGGTCGGGTAGAGACTGGCGACCGCCAGGCCCCCGCCCAAGGCCGCGCGAAACCCGTGGATCGCCAGATGGCTCAGTTGCGCCTGGGTCACTGAAGCCGCGGTGGCATCCAGGCCGTAACGGCCGACGGCCGGGTCGCCGACGAACACCGAGTCGAGCACGCTGTTGTCGAGGCTGGCCCCGGAATTCTGCGTGAACCAGATGCCGCGCCCGGCGCCGATCGAGGAGTGCTGGCTGATGCTGTTGTGGCTGGCGTTGGCCAGATAAATCGACATGCCACCCGCGAATTGGGTCCCGGTGAAGAAGTCGAGGTTGCCCTCGAGCCGGTTGTCGAGTGCGCCGATCAGCGCGAAGTTCTGTTGGAGATTGTCGTACACGACGTTGCGGAGCACCTGATTGCCGGCGCTCCAGCTCAAACAGATGCCCTGCACCGTGCCATGGACCTCATTATGTGACACCAGATTGTCATCGCCGGAGACCAGGATGCCGTAACGGGAGCGCAGTTGCGTGGGCGGCAGGTCCGCGTAAGCCTGATTGGCGACCACTTGGATGTGCGAGGAGTAGCCGCCGATGCCGATTCCGGAGCCGGAATTGGAATGAACGCTGTTGTCCGCCACCCAGGCGCCGCTGACATTGTGCAGCCAGAGGTCCGAGGCGTTGTCATAGAGGTCGTTGCGCTCGATCCGGAAACCCTGGGAGTCCCCCGCGGTGTAGAGTGTGAAGATGCCGTAGGCGCCGTTGCGGATCACGTTGTCGCGGATGATCAGCCGCGTGGGCGCCAGGGTGGACAGCACCCGGCCGCTGCGGTCGATGCCGTCAAGGGTCAGCCCCTCGATGGTGACCCCATCGGCGGCGATGAAGATGGCCGCGCCATGGCTGGCCGCTTTGCCGCGGATGGTGGGTGCGGCGCCCGGTGCGGCGCGCAGGGTCAGATTCTCCTTGAAGATCGAGAGGCTCTCGTTATAGGTGCGCCCGTCGGCGATCTCCAGCACGTCGCCCGGCTGGGCCGCCGCATAGGCCGCGGCAAGCGTCTGATACGGCGCCGCGGCGCCAACGGTCAGGGTCGCGGCTTGGGTGGTCCCGCACAACAGGGTCAGGGAGATGAGCAAACACAGGGCTTGGCGATGCGCGTCGTTCACGGTTGCCGTCCCGCCCGAAGGGCCTTGGGGCTTGTTTGTGGTGCGTCGCGTCCCAACTCCTGGCACACCTCAGGAGAGTATGGTGCGGCGGCCAGGTCGGAGTTGTGGTCTAGTTCACAGAATTGGAATTACCTGACAATCCGATCTTCGCGATCGAACCTGAAAGGAAGTGCTGGAGTTTCGTCTTGGCGGTCACCTCAACCATGGATATTACAAATCGGTCCAGCCTCGGGCCCGTTGGTTTCGGTCTCATCGTCATTGGTGACGAAGTATTGAACGGCGCGCGCACGGACCAGCATCTGCGGACATTCAAGACGCTGGTGGGCCAGCGCGGACACGCACTGGCCTGGCATTGGCTGCTGCCCGATGACCCGGCAGTGCTGGAAGCGCATTTGCGCTGGTCCATGGGGCGGGCTGACCCGGTGTTCGTCTGCGGCGGGATCGGCGCTACGCCGGACGATCGCACGCGCGCCTGTGCCGCCGCGGCGGCCGGCGTGCCTTTGGTGCGCCACCCGGGCGCGCGGGACCTGATCGAAGCACGCTTTGGAGACGCGGCCTACCCCCATCGCATCCTGATGGCTGATTTGCCGGCGGGCGCTGCGCTGGTTCCTAATCCATTCAATCAGATCCCCGGATTCTCCATGTCCGGACACTGGTTTCTGCCGGGTTTTCCGCAAATGGCCTGGCCCATGGCCGAATGGGTGCTGGAAACGCATTACGGGACCGCGGATCTGGTGCGCGAGTCGGCCGTGCAGGTGCTGGGAGTGCCGGAAAGCGCTTTGATCCCGCTGATGCGTGACCTGGGGGAGGCGTTCCCGCACCTCAAGATGTTCAGCCTGCCCCATCTTGGCGCCGACGCCTGCATCCTGTTAGGCTTTCGCGGCCGGATCGACTTGGAGACCGCGATGGATACCCTGCGTGCCCGGCTCGTCAGCGCGTCCATGCGGTTTTCTGACGTCCCGGCTGCCGGCGCCGAGTCCCGGGAGGGTTAGGCGATTGCCGGCTATCGATCGAGGGCCTTGATCCTCTTTTCGCCCAGCGATGCGCATTTGGAGTCCAAGGCTTCAGCCTTGGCCTATGCCGATCCAAGGCTGAAGCCTTGGACTCCAGTTGGTCGGCCCCTCGGCTGGCCGCAACTATGACCAAGGCCGCCCAGTGATTGACGCGAATATGCTGGTCGCTCCGGCCGCTTCTTATCGTCTTCGTCCGGCGCGAACGTGTTCACCGCTCGACGCTTGGTCGTTAATCAAAGGGTTTCTTCATGCTCGTATCCGTCCCTGCCTTGGATCACCTGGTTACGGTTGGTCTGATCATCTTGAGCGCGCTGTCACTGAACCTCGTCGTGCTCGCCGCCGCCCGGCTGCTGGCCGGCGAACGGCGCAGCGTGCACGCCCGATTGGACGGTGCCGAGCTCCCGCAGGTTCTGGTGCAGGTGCCGCTCTATAACGAAGGAGCCCTGGTCCGGCGCATCCTGGGCGCCGTGGCCGCCTTCGACTGGCCGCGCGACCGCTTGCGGATTCAGGTGCTTGATGACAGCACCGACGGTTCTTGCGCCCTGAGTCGTCAGGCGGTCGCTGACCTCAAGCGGCAGGGTTTCCGCATTGAGTTGCTGCAACGGACGCACCGCACGGCGTTCAAGGCGGGCGCCCTCGCCGCTGGCCTGAAGCGCTGCGGCGCGCCCTATGTCGCCATCTTCGATGCGGATTTCATCCCGCCGCCGGATTTTTTGCGGCGTACCCTGGCGGTGTTGGAGGCGAACCCGGCGATGGCCTACGTCCAGGCCCGCTGGACTCACCTCAATGCGCCCGAGAATCTGTTGACCCGCATCCAGGCACGGCTCCTGGATGCCCATTTCCGGGTCGAGCAGGAGGCGCGCTGGCGGCTCGGCCTGTTCCTGCCGTTCAACGGCACCTGCGGGGTGTGGCGGCGGGCCGCCATCGACGATGCCGGCGGCTGGCAGGGCGACACCCTGACCGAGGATTTGGACCTCAGCGTGCGCGCGCGGCTGCGCGGGTGGCGCTCGGCCTTCCTGGTTGATCTGACCGTCCCCGGCGCCCTGCCGGCCTCCGCGCCGGCCTGGCGGGCGCAGCAGTTTCGCTGGACCAAAGGATTCGTGCAGTGCGCGCTCAAGCTGACGCCCCGCGTCTGGCGCAGCAGGGCCCTGTCATTCCGGCATAAGTTCATGCTGACCCTGGAGATGGGTCAACCCCTGGCCTATCTCATCGGCGCCTCCTGCACCCTGCTGGGACTCCCCTATATCGCCGGCGCGGTGGTGGCCGGGCCGACACTGGCGGCGGCGGCGGTGTGGACCTCCCTGGTCGGCATCCTCGGGACCGTGGGATTTTTGTTGCTGGGGACCACCCGTGAGAACCGCCCGGGTGCGCCCCTGGAGATTGTCGCCGCCCTGTTCCTGTCGACCGGGCTCCTGATCTCGAACGCCCGGGCCGGTGTGGAAGCCCTGGTGGGGTATCGCAGCGAGTTCGTGCGCACGCCAAAATCCGCCGCTCCCGGTGTGGCAACCGCCAAACGCCGACGCTATGGCGTGAGCGAGGCCGCAGCCGGCCTCGGCCTGCTCGGCTTTGCCCTGCTGGAACAGCCCGCGGCGGCCCTCTATCTCACCCTCGTCATCGGCGGCCTCATCGCCGTCGGGGTCATGCAGCTTCTCGACGGGCGGGATTTGCCGAAGTTGGCGCGGTTGCGGCCGTGATCGTCGTATCGGCCGTAGGGTGGACAAGCGTTAGCGCAGTCCACCGAATCCCGCGTCGCCGCTGGTGGACTGCGCTACGCTTGTCCACCCTACGAGGCTACGAAGCTCGGATGTAGGTGCGACTTCAGTCGCAGCGACTCGGACGCAGGTGCGACTGAAGTCGCACCTACACTCACCGGTATCCAAATTGTCGGAAATCGCCTAAAGCCTCCGCCTCTGGTCTTCAGGGGCCGGAACGATGACCAAGGCCGGCGGTTCAATCGCCTTCAAACTCGCACAACGCGAACACTTTCTGCCCATGCTTTTCGAGCCGCTTGCGCCCGCCCAGATCGGGCAGGTCGATGACGAAGCAACATTCGACGATGGTGCCGCCCATGCTCTCGATCAACTTGCAGGCCGCCGTGGCGGTGCCGCCGGTGGCGATCAGGTCATCGACCAGCAGTACCCGCTCGCCTTGGGACACGGAGTCGACATGCATCTCGATGCGATCGGTGCCGTATTCGAGGTCGTAATCGTGGCCGACGGTTTCCGCCGGCAGTTTGCCCTTCTTGCGAATCGGCACGAAGCCGACACCCAGTTGGTACGCCAGCGCCGCGCCGATGATGAAGCCGCGTGCCTCGATGCCGGCCACCCGGTCGATCTTCTCCGCGGTGTAGCGATTGACCAGCTCATTGATGGTGATGCGGAAGCCGACCGGGTCTTTGAGCAGCGTCGTGATGTCGCGGAACATCACGCCCGGCTTGGGATAATGGGGAACGGTGCGAATACGCGACTTGATGGGCATGGATCTTTTCCGAAAAACAGTTAGCGGGGGTTCAGCACGCGGCCGGCCACCGCATCCAGGTGCCGGACGACCTCGGGATCGCGCGCCTCGGGCGGTGTGATCAGGGCATGTTCGAGCGCGCGGCGGCAACCGCAGGCGGCGGCGTCGGCATCGTCGTGCAGGCGCGGCGCGACCTTCTTCACCAGGCCGCGGGCATTGTCGGCATTGGCCAGCAGCACCTTGACGATGGCATCGACGGTGACGTCGTCGTGGTTTGGATGCCAGCAATCGAAATCAGTGACCATGGCCACCGTGGCGTAGCAGAGTTCGGCCTCCCGTGCCAGTTTGGCCTCGGGCATGTTGGTCATGCCGATCACGTCGCAGTTCCAACTGCGGTAGAGTTCGGACTCGGCCAGACTGGAAAACTGCGGCCCCTCCATCACCAGATAGGTGCCGCCGCGCGCTACCTCGATGCCGGATTCACGCGCCGCGGCCTCGAGATGGTCACCGAGTCGGTGGCAGACGGGATGCGCCATCGACACATGGGCCACCAGACCGGTGCCGAAAAAGCTCTTGACGCGGTCGAAGGTGCGATCGATGAACTGATCGACGATGACGAACATGCCGGGCCGCAGATGCTCGCGCAACGAACCCACGGCGCTGACCGAGATCACATCGGTGGCCCCGGCGCGCTTGAGGGCGTCGATGTTGGCGCGGAAGTTGATGTCGGACGGCGGAATCCGGTGGCCGCGGCCATGGCGCGGCAGAAACACCATGGGCTGCCCGTGCAGTTCGCCGCACAGCAATGCGTCGGAGGGTGCGCCGAAGGGCGAGTCGATGCGCTCCCAGCGTTTGTTGGTCAGCCCTTCGATGTCATAGACACCGCTGCCGCCGATGATCCCGAGCACCGGGGCGCTACCGTTGCCTGTCATTCAAATTCCTCCGAAACGTGGTTGCCAGCAGGCCGCAGAGGGTACACCATTTAGCCGAGCCTGGTCATCAGCGGGCGGGCCTTGGGCATGGTTCCGGCCGCAGGTAGACTGGAGATCAGGGACCACGCGATGCCGCCGACATTTAGAATTGCTGCCGACGCCCCGCGAGGATCGGGCGACAAACGGACCAAGCGACAATCACCCGCGGACTCGAATAGAAAAGAGGATAGGCGCGGCGGGTCCGATCCCCGACGCACTCTGTCCGGGTTGTTTCGCGGATCAGGGCGGGGTGCACCTCTGTCCGCACTGCGGCTATCACGAGCGGGCGGCACGGTCGCCGTTGCTGTTGCCCCATCGCAACTCGACACCTGTGCCGCCGCCGGCTGCGGCCATCGCGCCGAGGCGGAGCAGGCCAGACGTTGCGCGTGCGTGCCGAGCGCGACGCTCTGGACTTCAATGACGTGCAGGAGGCGCGACTGGAGCCGACAGGGTCGGCACGGCTCAACTGCTGATCGACTGGACCGGTACCGCCAGAGACGGCAAGCGCGAGCGCTATCGTGGTCTGGTGTCCATGGTGCTGCGCGACGGGGTCTGGCCTATCGAGCGTTTTGCCGGGCTGAAGCGTCAATGAGGAGAGAAACAATCAGCATGGCAAGCACATTGACGCGGACGCTGATCCTGTTCCTGGCCCTCGGGTGGGGGAGCGTTCCGGCGGCGGATGTCCCGAGCGTCGCGGCTGAGCCCGTCGCGCCCATGCCTGCGGCGCTGGAACCGCCGCTCATTGAGGCGCCGCCCCCGCGTGCGGGTCGGTCCTTGGACCTGACCATCCAGCCCGCCGCGCCCATGCTCCCGGTCGAGGCCCCGGCCGCGCCGCCGGCCGATCCGCTGCCGCACGGCGCGGGGGACAGCGCTTTTGCCGCTGAGCCCGTCTCCGGACCGGGGTCGGCGGCACTCCTCGGTGCTTGCTGGACGCCGGAGCAGCTCAAGGGGCGCCCCGGCGAGCGTAAGATCCGGCAACAGCGGCCCGCTGACCACCGCCCGCCGGAGCGGCTGATCCCTCAGCATCCCGATGGCGCGCTGGGTCCTGCGTTCGCCCGGTCATTGCGCTCGGTCGCACCTTTCAACGGCGAGCAGTTGGTCGCCCTGACCTTCGACCTGTGCGAACAGGCCGACGAGGTCACCGGCTATGACGGCGAACTGGTGGATCTCCTGCGCGCCGAGCAGGTCAAGGCGACCTTTTACGCCGGGGGCAAATGGATGCGCTCGCACCCCGAGCGCACCCGGCAATTGATGGCGGACCCCCTGTTCGAACTCGGCAACCACGCCTGGACCCATGGCAATCTGCGCGTGCTCGGGGGCCGGGAACTGGAGGACCAGATCCAGTGGACCCAGGCTCAATATGAATTGCTGCGCGAGGACCTGCTCGCCCGTCCCTGCGCCCAGCCGTTCGCCGCCGAGGGGCACGGCAGCATCCCTGTTCTGCCGCGGACCTTGCGCTTTCCCTACGGGACCTGCAGTGCCGCCGCACTCGATGCGGTGGCCGCCGCCGGTCTCTATCCGGTGCAATGGAGCATCGTCACCGGCGACCCCGCGGCCGGCCAGTCCGCGGCGCAGATCGTCAAGGGGGTCCTGGCGAGCCTCAAGCCGGGTGCCATCGTCATCGCCCACGGCAACGGGCGCGGCCGGCACACCGCCGAGGCGCTCACGACGCTGATCCCCGCCATCCGCAAGCGCGGCTACCGGTTCGTCACCGTCAGCGAGCTGATCGCCGCCGGCACTCCGCATCTGGTCGATGAATGCTACGAGGTCAAACCCGGCGACAACCGCCGTTATGACACGCTATTCGGAAAGGGCACCGAATGAGGCGGTACGTCCTTGTGTCGCAGAACACCCGCAGGCGGACGAGCGCGAACCGTTCTGTTTGTCGCCGAGAACCCGAAGCCTGAGCTTGAACTCGGTCCACCACTGCGTTTAGCCTCGTTGAACGCCACCAGAGGCCGGGGTGCCGGCTTCACGAACGACGAGCAAGCAATGAACGACGAACAGACGCTGGGCTTCGCCACCCGCGCGATCCATCAGGGCTATGACCCGCTGGAACACGAGGGGGCGCTGAACCCCCCGGTCTATCTCAACTCCACCTTTGCCTTCCCGGATATCGCCGAGGGTCAGCGGCGCTTTCGCGGTGAGTCGTCCGGCTATGTTTATTCCAGGGTCGGCAATCCCACGGCCACGGTGCTGGAGACCCGCCTGGCGAGTCTGGAAGGGGGCGAGGCGGGGCTTGCCACGGCCTCCGGGATGGGCGCCATCACGTCCGCCTTGTGGACCCTGCTGAAGGCAGGCGATACCATCGTCGCGGATCAGACCCTGTACGGCTGCACCTTCGGCTATCTCGAGCACGGGCTCGCGCGACTGGGCATCGCGGTGCGTTTCGCCGACCTGACCCGGCCAACCGAGTTGTCCGCGGCGCTGGATGCGCAGACCCGGGTGGTCTTTTTCGAGACTCCCGCCAACCCGAACATGCGCCTGGTGGATATTGCCGCGGTCAGCGCCATCGCCCGGCGGCACGGGGCACTGACCATCGTCGACAACACCTATTGCACGCCTTGCCTGCAGCGCCCGCTGGAACTGGGGGCGGATCTGGTGGTGCACTCGGCGACCAAGTATCTGGGCGGCCATGGCGATTTGCTGGCCGGGGCGGTGATCGGGACGCGTGAGCTGATCGACCAGATTCGCTTCTTTGGTGTCAAGGAGATGACCGGCGCCTGCATCTCGGCGCTGGACGCCTATCTGGTCCTGCGCGGGCTCAAGACCCTGGAGCTGCGGATGGAGCGCCATTGCGCCTCGGCCCAGACGCTCGCGGAACTGCTGGAAGCGCACCCGGCGGTGACCCAGGTCTGGTATCCGGGACTTGCGTCCTTTTCTCAGGGTGAGCTGGCGCGCCGCCAGATGTCGCGCGCTGGCGGCATGATCGCCCTGGAACTGCGCGGCGGCTATGAGGCCGGCGTGCGTTTCATGGACCGCCTGCACCTGGTGACGCGGGCGGTGAGCCTGGGCGACTGCGAAACCCTGGCGCAGCACCCGGCCTCGATGACCCACGCCACTTACGCCCCGGAGGAGCGCGCCCGGCACGGCATCAGCGAGGGCCTGGTGCGGCTGTCGGTCGGACTGGAGACCTGTGCCGATCTGGCCGCCGATCTCACTCGGGCGCTGGCCGGGGTATGACCGAGGCTTTCATTCTGGCTCCCACGCTCCTGCGCTCCCGCGTGGGAGCACGTGCGGGCGCTCCGCGTCCGGCGCCAAGACCGGACGCGGAGCGCCCGCCCGGCATTCCCACGCGGAGCGTGGGAACGAGAAAGCCCGCCCCTACGTCCGGTTGTCACGTCCGAAGGCTATATCTGTTGACCGATCCGGAAAAAACGCGTACTCTTCCGGGTCTTCGTTTTTGGAACTGTATCCAAATCCGGGGTATAGCGCAGTCTGGTAGCGCGCCTGCTTTGGGAGCAGGATGTCGGGGGTTCGAATCCCTCTACCCCGACCAAACGCCTGATTTCCACGTCTCGCAGGCGCCCGTAGCTCAGCTGGATAGAGCAACGGCCTTCTAAGCCGTGGGTCGCAGGTTCGAGTCCTGCCGGGCGCGCCAATTCGATGACTGGCGAGGGGCGTGCCCTGATCGTTCAGTCCGATGTCGGTCAGTCAATGGTGGACGTAGCTCAGTTGGTAGAGCGCAGGGTTGTGGCTCCTGTGGTCGTGGGTTCGATCCCCATCGTCCACCCCACCATTCAAGGTGTCGCGCAGTCGGCAAATCAGGTTGACAACCTGATTTCAATCAGTAAACTGCGTGGCTCGCATGATTCGGGTCGTTAGCTCAGTTGGTAGAGCAGTGGACTCTTAATCCATCGGTCGTAGGTTCGAATCCTACACGACCCACCAAATCGATGACTCAGACGCGAAATAGACCCCGGTTACGGACCCCGTAACCGGGGTTTTTCGTTTGGGGTTCCCTGCTTGTTTCGAGTCGAGAGCGATGCCGAGCGGATAATCCGTCTGGTCGGTGGAGTCGATCAGAAGGCACACTCTCCTCCGCGCCGAGCGCATCGCGCTTGACGCGCAACATGGCCGTTTCCAGCCGCGCCATGCGGTCTTTCAGATCGTGAAAGCCGCTTTGCATCTCGGTGCGCATCTCCTTGATGTCGGAACGCAGCAGGCGCAGGTGCTCAAGCACGAGGTTGTCAACATCAGCGGTCATCTCGGTATCTCCAGGTGGTCCTCGTCGGGAACCTAGGCCCGCAGCGGTGGGTTGTCAACTCACAGCAGCTTCACCAGCGCCGCGATCAGCGCCGCCTGGGCGATCAGCAACCCGGCCATCCACTTCACGAGATCGGCCTGAGTGGCGGATAAACGCGCATCCAGGTAGTCTCGGGTCACCAGTTCCTCGCTGGTGGCCTCGCGGAAGGCGTCGGCAATCGCTTCGGCCTGGGGTGTCGGCAACCCCGCCGCTTCCAGTTTCTTGGCAAAGCGTAAGGTGTCAAAGGTGACTGCGGCCATGGTTTGCTCCTGATGTTTACTCCGGGCACGCTAGGTCCGGGAGGCGTGGCGGTCAAGCGCCGCAAACTAAACCGCGCCGGCTCCAGCAATCGTCGCGTCTGCCGGGGTCGATCTCATCCAAAAACATCACAAAGCGCGCCGGGCGCGGTTTAATGCAGGGGAATGAAGTTGACGGTCGGGTTGCTCGGGGTCGCGATGGCCGCGCCTTGCCCTTGGGCCGTCGTGTAGTGGACATGGACCTGCCGCAGGGCCGGAAAGCCGACAAAGAGTCCGATGGCGGCGGAGTGCAGTTCGCCCGGCACGGCGCAGCCGAAGCGGTAACTTGCCCCCAGGTCGGCCGTGCCTTGACGCACCCGTGGATCGGCGTCGACCTTGGCGCTTTCCAGCAGGCACCGCGCCTGGGTGTTGAAGCGCACGAGTGCGTCTCCGGACTGGAGGTTCTCCGCCGCGAGTGTGAGGTCATCGCGTTGGGCCGCGTTGCCGGGGTCCCCGGCGAACCCCACGAGCGTCAAGGCCGGGGCGGTCAGTTCCACCCGGACGGTGCCGCCGTCGGTGCGAATGGTGACCTTGGCGATGCCCGCTTCGGGTGCGGCACCCTGGGTCAGGGTGACGGCGCCGAGCGCCAGTATCCCGCTGAGTAAGGATAAGCGGCGTGGTCTTGCTCGCAACGCTGCGGTCGACACAGTTCGCGACAGTCGCTGCTGCCGGGCGCGTTGCCCGGTGCCCACGCGAGGGCGGTGGGTCATGGCCGGGGACCGTGCGGCGAACGCCTGTTCAGTCTGGGGTTCATTCCAATGCGCGGCAGACCCCGTTCTCGCATTTCAGCAGGTAACTCTCGGCGTCGACACAGGACACCTTGTGGATTTCACCGTCAGCGCGGGTCTCGATCAATTGCGACCCGCTATCCGTGACGGTGCATCCGCGCAAGCGCGCGTACTGCTCGGCATAGTAGGCCCAGGTTCCGGTGCCGCCGGCCTGGCTCAGCGTCAGCATGTTGTCCTGGGGGGCGAGCGGTGCGGGCGTCGGCGCCGGTATGGGCACCGACAGGGTGAGCGGGCGGGTGGCCGTGAGCGCGCTGCTGCCGTCAATCACCGGGGCGGGTGAGCGGGTGGTCTCGGTCGATTGCGGGGCGGGGCTCGCCACGGGCGGCGTCGGGGTGACCAGTGGGCGCGGCGCTGCCGGGGTGGCGACCGTATCGCCAGCGGTGCCCGGTCCGGCCGCGGGTTCTTCGGCTAGGGTTTCGCCCCAAACTTTGACCAACGGGTTGTCGGCGGGCGTGGAGGCCGGATCGGCGGCGAGGTTGTTGGCGCCGGCCGTGTGCGGCGGGATGGCGTTGGTGACGCGTTGCCCGTTGGCGTCCCAGTTCGCACGCAGCGACTCGAGCGATTGCTTCAAGGCATCCCGATAATTGTCTGTATAGTCAAGGCGTTGGGGTGATCGCTCGCCCGGCGGCTGACTGACCAGGGTGGCGCGCAGGGCGACATTGACCCCGTCCGACTGTTCGGTAAAGGCCGAGCTGACCTCTATGACGGGCGGGGTTGCGCTGCCGGCCGCGCCGAATGCGGCGGCGGTCGGTGAGGCGGGGTCCACCGGCCGCTGAACGACCAGGAGGTCATTCGTGGATTTGACGATGGTCCAGCCTTTCGCGCGCGCGGAACCCATGGCCAGCCCCTTGACTTCGTCACGACTGGCTCCGGAGATCAGTAGTTGCGGGCGATGGCTGGTGTCGAAGCCATCCGCAACCATGGTCCCGGCGCACCCGGCCAATAACCAGGCGCCGAGTGCCAATACGCTGATAGTCGCGAACGAACGCATTTTCACTCGATCCTCCGGATGAACAGCCGCGACCGCGGGCGCGCGCAAGCACAGGATGCTAGCACAGTGGGTGCGGCAGCAGTGCCCGTGTCGCGGCGCCGTGTGGCCCCCAGCAGGCCGCCGATCGACGCAGGAGGTCGCGAAGGTCCGGTTGTTGGTGCCCCGGTTGTTGGTTTAGGGTTCGTCCCAAGTGGCCGCGAAACCGTCCCTGGTCCACCAGAGGATCGCCAGGAGGCCGCCGATGACGACAGCGGCGAAAAGTGCGAACAAGGTCCAGATCATGCGCGTCTACTCTTAGAGGGGGTTTCTTGGATGTCCGCGTACAGCGACTTGACCATGGCGGGCGCCGTCGTCCTGGTTGGTGCGATGCGGGCGGCGCCATACTCAGGCTCAGTAGCACTATGACACGGGGTACCGGCGGGCTGCTGAGGAGTGCTTCACAGAAGTAGGGTGCGGACGAACACCGCTGACCGCGCCGGGATGGTAGGATTGAGGTTTACGGCGACCCAGAGAGAGTACCGACGATGGCCTACGAGAAGATAACAATCCCGGCGGACGGCGCGAAGATCCAGGTGAATTCAGACTTTTCCTTGTCGGTTCCCGACCAACCCATCATCCCTTACATCGAGGGCGACGGCATCGGCATCGATATCACCCCGGTGATGATCGCGGTGACCGACGCGGCCGTACACAAAGCCTATGGGGGCCGGCGCCGCATCCACTGGATGGAGATTTACGCCGGCGAGAAGTCCACCCGCACCTACGGCGAAGACGTGTGGCTGCCGGACGAAAGCCTGCAGGCGGTCAAGGAGTTCGTGGTTTCGATCAAGGGGCCGCTGACGACTCCGGTGGGTGGCGGCATCCGTTCGCTCAACGTCACCTTGCGTCAGCAGCTCGACCTCTATGTCTGCTTGCGGCCGGTTCGCTATTTCAAGGGGACGCCGAGTCCGCTCAAGGAGCCCGAGCACACCGACATGGTGATCTTCCGCGAGAACGCGGAGGACATCTACGCCGGTATCGAGTGGCAGGAGGGCACGCCGGAGGTTAAAAAAGTCATCGACTTCCTGCAGCGCGAGATGGGCGTGACCAAGATCCGCTTCCCGGCGACCTCCGGCATCGGCGTCAAACCGGTCTCGCGTGAAGGGACCGAGCGCCTGGTGCGCAAGGCGATCCAGTACGCGATCGACAACGATCGTGCCTCGGTGACCCTGGTGCACAAGGGCAACATCATGAAGTTCACCGAAGGGGCCTTCAAACAGTGGGGTTATGATCTGGCGCAGTCCGAGTTCGGTGCGGTGGAAATCGATGGCGGACCCTGGTGCCGGTTCAAGAGTCCCAAGACCGGCCGGGAGATCGTGATCAAGGACGTGATCGCGGATGCCTTCCTTCAGCAGATTCTGTTGCGGCCCAAGGACTATGCCGTGATTGCGACCCTCAACCTCAACGGCGACTACATTTCCGACGCGCTCGCCGCTCAGGTGGGTGGTATCGGCATGGCGCCCGGCGCCAACCTCTCGGATTCGGTGGCGATGTTCGAGGCGACGCACGGAACCGCTCCCAAGTACGCGGGTAAGGATCAGGTCAACCCCAGTTCCCTGCTGTTGTCAGCCGAGATGATGCTGCGGCACCTGGGGTGGGTCGAAGCGGCCGATCTGATTATCAAGGGTGTGGAAGGCGCCATTGCCGCGAAGAGCGTGACCTATGACCTCGAGCGGCTGATGCCTGGGGCCACCAAGCTCAGTTGCTCGGGATTCGGCGAAGCGGTCGTCGCCAAGATGTAAGGGCAGGAACCGCTTGGCGAAGAATGGGCGTGCCGCAAAGGCGGCACGCCCGTTGGTCCGGCGGCCCCGCGTCGTCAGACAGCCGACGGGGTGCGGGTGATCAGCTCACGCGATGGACCGCGGCAGCGTGCAGACCTTTTGGCCCTTGACTGACCTCGAACTCGACCTTTTGGCCTTCTCTCAGCGTCTTGTAACCATCCATGTCGATCGAGGAGAAGTGTACGAACACGTCTTCCTCGCGGCCGTCGGGCTTGACGAACCCATAACCCTTTGCATTGTTGAACCACTTAACAATACCGGTGATCATTGAAACGTACTCCTCCGGGGTTTCCGAGGTTCGCTCGGTGTGATCTTTGTTGTTTGGCATGGCGCCATACCTTGAATCCGGCGAGCGGCACCATACGTCCCTAGTATAGTGAGTTGATTTGGTTGGTCAAACAGGATGCGCATCCAGTCGTCCTGCACCAGTATGGCGCGTCCGGCAGGCGGGTCGACGCGCGGTCCGGGTCGGGGCCCGGGCGCTTCCCGGATTTCACGGCGCGTGACCGTAGCAATAATGCACGTCGCACCCAGGCAAAATTTGTCTAGAATTCCGAATCATGAGCAACGCAAATCCCAACGAGGAACGTGAATCCGGGCTGACGGTGCAGGAGGCGCGACCGAAATTGCGCCGCCCTCCGATGTTCAAGGTGTTGTTGCTGAACGACGACTACACCCCGATGGAGTTCGTGGTCCAAGTGTTGGAGACTTTTTTCGCGATGAACCGGGAAAAGGCGACACAGATCATGCTTCATGTGCATACGCGGGGTGTGGGGGTCTGCGGCGTCTATACGAAAGACATTGCCGAGACCAAGGTGGTACAGGTCAACGATTTCGCCCGCAGTCATCAGCACCCCCTGATGTGTACCATGGAGGAGGCGTGATGCAGAGAGTCAGACTGAGCGCGCCTCGCTCGGGCGAGACCCAACCGCGGCGCCGGACGGCGCCGAGGCAGATACATTTGGTTTCCCTAACCCCGCTTGGACAAGTCCGATGCTGAGTAAAGAGCTTGAGTTCACGTTGAATCGCGCCTTCAAAGAGGCGCGCGAGAAGCACCACGAGTACATGACCGTGGAGCATATGCTCTTGTCGCTTCTGGACAATCCAGCGGCCGTCAAGGTGCTGCGCGCGTGCGGAGCCGATGCCGAACGCCTGCGCCGTGAGATCACGGCCTTTATCGACGAGACCACGCCCCTGATCCCGGCCCACGAGGAGCGCGATACCCAGCCGACCCTGGGTTTCCAGCGGGTGCTGCAACGCGCGGTCTTCCACGTGCAGTCCGCCGGGAAGAAAGAAGTCACCGGCGCCAATGTGCTGGTGGCGCTGTTCAGTGAGCAGGACTCCCAGGCGGTCTACCTGCTGAATCAGCAGGACATCAGCCGTCTGGATGTCGTCAACTACATCTCACACGGGATCTCGAAGGTCCCGGGTGAAACTGCCGAGGACGAGAGTCAGGGCGAGGTCGAGGAGGCGCGCGGGGAGGAGCGGGAGGGGGCCAGCCCGCTGGAGAGTTTCGCGACTAACCTCAATGAGATGGCCCGCCAAGGGCGCATCGATCCGTTGATCGGGCGCGCGGCGGAAGTCGAGCGGACAATTCAGATTCTGTGTCGTCGGCGCAAGAACAACCCGCTGTTCGTGGGTGAGGCCGGCGTTGGCAAGACCGCGATCGCCGAGGGTCTGGCCAAGAAGATCGTGGATCGTGAGGTCCCGGAGGTGCTGAACGACGCGGTGATCTATGCGCTCGATCTGGGCGGGCTGGTGGCCGGCACCAAGTATCGCGGTGATTTCGAGAAGCGACTCAAGGCAGTGCTTGCGCAGCTCAAGCGTCAGCCTCACGCGATCCTGTTCATCGACGAGATCCATACCATCATCGGCGCCGGTTCGGCCTCGGGTGGGGTGATGGACGCTTCCAACCTGATCAAACCGGTGTTGGCCTCGGGTGATTTGCGCTGCATCGGCTCAACCACCTATCAGGAGTATCGCGGTATTTTCGAGAAGGACCGGGCGCTCGCCCGGCGCTTTCAAAAGATCGACATCGACGCGCCGAGTGTCGAGGAGACCATCGAGATTCTCAAGGGACTGAAATCACGGTTCGAAGCCCACCATCAGGTGACCTACACCAATCCGGCGTTGCGGGCGGCCGCGGAACTCTCCAACCGCTACATCAACGATCGGCACCTGCCGGACAAGGCGATCGACGTGATCGACGAGGCCGGCGCCAATGTGCAGCTCATGAGCCCGTCCAAGCGCAAGAAGCGCATCGACGTGGCGGACGTGGAGTCGATCGTCGCCAAAATGGCGCGCATTCCGCCGAAAAAGGTTTCGGTGTCCGACACCGAATCCTTGCGCAACCTGGATCGCGACCTGAAGATGGTGGTATTCGGTCAGGATGCGTCCATCGACGCGCTGACTGCCGCAATTCGCATGAACCGTTCGGGTCTGGGTCACGAGGAAAAGCCGATCGGCTCCTTCCTCTTTACCGGTCCGACCGGGGTCGGCAAGACCGAGGTCACCAGGCAGCTCGCCCGGGTTCTGGGCATGGAACTGATCCGCTTCGACATGTCCGAATACATGGAGCGCCACACGGTGTCCCGTCTGATCGGCGCGCCCCCGGGCTATGTCGGTTTCGATCAAGGCGGTCTGTTGACCGAAGAGATCAACAAGCATCCTCATGCCGTGCTGCTGCTCGACGAGGTCGAGAAAGCCCATCCGGATGTGTTCAACCTGCTGCTTCAAGTAATGGATCACGGTACTCTGACCGACAACAACGGCCGCAAGGCGGACTTCCGCAGCGTGGTGCTGGTGATGACGACGAACGCGGGGGCGGCAGAGACCGCACGCCGTTCCATGGGCTTTTCCGAGCAGGATCACGCAACAGACGGGTTGGAGGCGCTCAAGCGCTATTTTACACCCGAGTTCCGTAACCGGCTGGATGCAGTGGTGCAGTTCAGTCCATTGGGGCCGGAAACGATCAAGAGCGTGGTCGACAAGTTCATTTTTGAACTCGAACAGCAACTGTTGGATAAGAAAGTTTCACTTTCCGTGGAAGCCGCGGCACGCGCCTGGATCGCCGAGAAGGGTTACGATCCCAAGATGGGCGCACGACCCATGGCGCGGGTCATTCAGGATCACATCAAGAAGCCGCTGGCGAACGAATTGCTGTTCGGATCACTGGCCGGAGGAGGGGGCGTCCGCGTTTACGTAGAGGCTGACGCCCTGGCGTTCGAGATCGACGCGGCCAAGGCACCCCATTAGGTGATTGCCGGAACAGGATTTAACCGAAGTCGCCTGAGCGGGGCGTGGCGACCGGTTGAACGGCACGGGCTTGCACACCGTCCGGCACGACACCGAACTCCAATGCCTGGGGTCCGGCTCTTGCCGGTTTGGGGTTCCATGACAGTGATCCCGATGTCTCGCTAAGACTGAGCGAAGCACACCGATTGCGCGCGTTACCTCATGTTGGCGTAAGCCGTGGCCTGGGCATTAGCGGGCGCGGTAAACGATACGTCCTTTCGTCAGGTCGTACGGGGTCAGCTCAACTGTGACTTTGTCGCCGGTCAAAATACGGATGTAGTGCTTGCGCATCTTACCGGAGATGTGAGCGGTCACGGTGTGACCATTCTCCAGTTGTACTCGAAACACGGTGTTGGGCAAGGTCTCCGTGACCGTCCCTTCCATCTGGATAACGTCGTCTTTAGACATGGTTCATAGATATAAAAAAACAGCTCCGGGGCTCGTGAAGCGCCGGAAGTATAACACAGGATTGGCAGGCGATCCCGCAGAGAGCGTGCTGCGGAGTCAAACGGCAGTCAGTCTCTCTGGTTCAGTTTTCCCCATCTGTCTCGTCGACTGTCGACGCGATCTGTGGCATCAGGTTCGACCAGTGCCGTCCATCCCAGGCCTCCAGCGGAGCGAAGTGCGCCTTATAGGCCATTTTGCGCGATGCTTCGATCCAGTAGCCCAGATAGAGATAGGGCTGTCGCAGGCGTCGGGCGCATTCAATCTGGGTGAGCACCGCGAAGGTGCCCAGCCCGCGGCCGGATAGGTCGGGGTCAAAAAAGGTGTAGACCGCGGACAGTCCGTCAGGGAGCAGGTCGGTGACCGCGACTCCCGCCAAGTGGCCGTCCAGGCGCAGCTCCAGAAAGCGTGTCACGCCGCCCCAGGGTTCGACCAGGAAGCGTCGATAGCTTTCCAGGCTGGTATCGCCCGCCATGGCTCCGTCGGGATGACGGCGCGCCAGATAACGCAGGTAGAGCGTAAAATGGCCGGGATTGAAGGCTGCGGGCGTATCGATGACCTGCACCTGCCCGACATTGCGTGCCCAATTGCGCCGTTGGGAGCGGTTCGGGCGGAAGGCAGCGACCGGGATTCGCACCGGTACGCAGCGGGCGCAGCTCCGGCAGGCTGGCCGGTAGACATGGGCGCCGCTGCGTCGAAAGCCCTGACTCACCAGGGCCTGATAGGTGTTCGAGTCCATGCGTGCCAGTGGGTCGACGAAGAGCGTCCTGGCGTTACGCCCCTCCAGGTAAGCACAAGGGTGTTCGGCGGTCAGATAGAGCGCGAGTTGACGCGCGCGGCTGGCCTCATCGTCCGGGTTCATGAGGGGTCTCCGCCGGTTCCGGTGGGTGACGGGTCAGTGGGTTGGGCCGCGGGGTAATGGCGGGTGCCGTCATCCCAGCTTCCCGTGACCCCAGGGGCGTCGCGGTAGCGCGCGAGCGCGGCGACGAAGCGACTGCGCGGCAGTTCCACCGCGCCAAGCCGCATCAGGTGCGCGGTGCGCATCTGGCAATCGATCATCCCGAAGCCCCAAGCAGCAAGTCGTTGACAGAGCGCGACGAGTGCGACCTTGGAGGCGTCGGCCGTGCGGCTGAACATGGACTCGCCGAAGAACGCCCGACCGAGGGCGACCCCATAGAGCCCGCCGACGAGTTGGTCACCAGCCCAGACTTCCACCGAGTGGCCCATTCCAAGGCGATGTAGCGCCGTGTAAGCGGCGATCATCTCCGGTGCGATCCAGGTGCCATCGGCACCGTCGCGCGGGGCCGCGCAGGCCCGAATGACGCTGCTGAAGTCCCGATCCATGGTGACCGCCAGTTGCCGGCTTCGTAACCGCTTGCGCAGGCTGCGGGAGAGATGGAGTTGGTCCGGCAGGAGCACGGTGCGTGGGTCGGGTGACCACCAAAGGATGGGATCGCCGGGATTGAACCAGGGGAAGATGCCGTGGCGGTAGGCGCTGGTCAGACGCTCCGGGCTCAGGTCCGCGCCGACGGCCAGCAAACCGTTGGGCTCACGCAGGGCCTGGCGCACATCCGGAAAGGGGCGGGGATCGTTGGGCGCGAGCAGCGGGATCATGGGCGTGGATTCAGCTTTCCGAGCGCCGACGGGTCGGGCGGGGCAGGCGGCGCGCGGTAGGGACTGTGGCCGTGCATTTCCTCGTGGTACTCGGTCATTCCCGCGGTTTCATTGGTGAGAAAGCGGGCGATGGCCGCGCGAAAGCGCGGGTCGGCAATCCAATGGGCCGACCAGGTGGGGGTCGGCAGGAAGCCGCGGCTGACCTTGTGTTCTCCCTGGGCGCCTGGCTCGAAGCGTGTCAGCCCGTTCTCGATGCAATAGTCGAGGCCCTGATAATAGCAAGCCTCGAAGTGCAGGCTGTGGAATTCCTTGGAGCAGCCCCAGTGGCGTCCGAAGAGCGCGTGCGCGCCGATCAGGTTGAAGGCGGCGGCGACGATGGCGTCCTTGCCCTGGGTCTGACCATGGTAGGCGAAGACCAGCAGCAGGTCGGAACCCATGGTCTCGCCGATCTCCTGAAAGAAGGGCAAGGTCAGGGTCGGGAGTCCGCCGCGTTTGTCGAAGGTGTCGCGGTACAACCAGTGGAATCTGACCCATTCGGCCTCGCTGACCGCGTCCCCGCGCCGCCGCACGATCCTGACCCCAGCCTCCTGCACCCGGCGTCGTTCCCGTTTCACTTTCTTGCGTTTCTCGGCGGTGAAGGTCGCGAGGAAGTCATCGAATGTGTGGTAGCCCGGGTTGGTCCAGTGAAACTGGCAGCCGACCCGGCGCAGCAGGCCGCGGGTTTCCAGTAAATCAGTTTCCGGGCGGGTGGTGAAGAGCCAGTGCAGCGACGACACGCCCAGCCGTTCGGCGACCCGTACCGCGCCATCGGCCAGGGCGCGGGCGTACGCCTCCCGCTTGGGGGTCTCGCCGGTCAGCAGTCGCGGGCCGGTGGCGGGGGTGTAGGGTGAGGCGACGACCAGTTTGGGGTAGTAGGCGAGTCCCTGGCGTTGGTAGGCGTCGGCCCAGGCCCAATCGAAGACCAGTTCGCCGTAAGAGTTGAACTTGATGTAGCAGGGCGCCGCCGCAACCAAGGTACCCGCGGCGTCGCGCAACGCCAGGTGATGCGGGATCCAGCCGAGCGCCTCGCCGACGCAGCCATGACGTTCCATGGCGGCCAGGAACTCGTGACGCAGGAAGGGTGAATCGTTGCCCGCCAGCCGGTTCCAGTCGGTTGCCGGAATTTCACGGATGGCGTCGTGGGTGCTGAGGGTATACATGGGCCCGGGTGCTCGGCGTCTCGATGACCGGGAGAGATGCGGGCGGCCGGTGCCGAGAAAAACCTGGTGTGCTCAAGGGCCGCAACGACCTAGCGCCAGGTCCGGCAGGTCGGCCCCCTGGGAACGCCCGGCGCCGGCCGGTGCGTCTTTACTTGCCCTGAGCGGCCAGCGCATCCAGATACTTTTCCGCATCCAGGGCCGCCATGCAGCCCGTACCGGCGGAGGTGATGGCCTGGCGGTACACATGGTCCATGACGTCTCCGGCGGCGAAGATCCCAGGCACCGAGGTCGCCGTGGCATTGCCGTCGGTGCCGCTGTGAACCTTGATGTAGCCGCCGGCCATCGCGAGCTGTCCGGTGAAGATTTCGGTATTGGGTTGGTGGCCGATCGCGATGAAGACCCCCTGGAGCTCGAGGTCGCGGGTGGTCTCGTCCAGGGTGCTCTTGATGCGGATGCCGGTGACACCGGTGGCATCACCCAGGATCTCATCCAGGTTGCTGTTCCAGGCGAGCCGCACGTTGCCGTGCTCGGCCTTCTCGAACAGCTGCTTCTGCAGGATCTTCTCGGCGCGCAGGGAATCGCGGCGATGGACCAGGGTGACTTCCGAGGCGATGTTGGACAGGTACAGCGCCTCCTCGACCGCCGTGTTGCCGCCGCCGATCACCGCGACCTTCTGGCCGCGAAAGAAGAAGCCGTCGCAGGTCGCGCAGGCGGAGACGCCGCGGCCGCGGAACTCCTGCTCGGAGGGCAGGCCCAGGTAGCGCGCACTGGCGCCGGTGGCGATGATCAACGCGTCGCAGGTATAGACCGCCGAGTCGCCGGTCAGCCTGAAGGGCGGTTTGCTGAGGTCGGATTGATTGATGTGGTCGAAGATGATCTCGGTCTCGAAGCGCTCCGCGTGACGACGCATCCGGTCCATCAGGTCCGGCCCCTGCACGCCGTCCGGGTCACCCGCCCAGTTGTCGACGTCGGTCGTGGTCATCAGTTGGCCTCCCTGCTCCAGGCCAGTGACCAGGACGGGGCTCAGATTGGCCCGCGCGGCGTAGACGGCGGCCGTATAGCCCGCCGGTCCCGACCCCAGGATCAGCAGTCGGCAATGCTTGGTGTTGCTCATGAGATCTACTCCGTGGATCGATACTGGGGATCGACCTTGGGGATCGACCCTGGAAACGACCGGGACTGGCGGCGCCGGGCCTCTTCCACGGGCACCGCGTCGTCGGGCGGGCGGCCCGTAAGTTCAGTCGATCCGCAAATGTAAGGGTTATGCACAATCCCGTAAAGCGTTCCGGTGCCAACGACGACGATACTCGGGTTGACAGCGGCACGTCTTCAGTCTAGAACTATCCAAAACAGCGCCTTGAAGCGTCAATCGGGGGTAGTTTATGAAGAAGTGGCGTGAGCTGTCCGTGGGGCTCGGTTTAGGTTTTGCTGTGTTCCTGCTGGGCGGCTGCGCGGGGCTCAGTTCAGGACCGGACAGCAAGCGGGCCGAGGTGGTGTCGGCCGCGCTCTCGCAGTTGGGTACACCCTACCGTTATGGCGGTAACGAGCCCGGACGCGCGCTCGATTGCAGCGGCCTGACCCACTACGCCCATGGCGTCGCGGGACTGCGCATTCCGCGCATGTCGCTCGCCCAGCGGCGCGGCGCCAAGCCTGTCAACCCCAAGGCCCTGCGTCCCGGTGATATGGTGTTCTTCAAGACCGGCCCGGGCTCGCACCATGTGGGGCTGATGGTGGATGGGGACCGTTTCGTGCACGCGTCGGTATCCCAGCACAAGGTCGGCTACGCCCGCCTGGGTGCGCCCTACTGGAAGGCGCGTTATCTCGGCGCCGGTACTTATCTTGAGTGAATGATCCGGCCGACCAGCCGAATGGCTCGCCTTTTTCGATCCTATGTTGCAGAATGGGCATCGGTCCCGGGGTTGTCTCGGGGCAGAGTCCCAACGCCATCGCGAGTCCTATCGCGAAAACATCTGGAGCTTGTAGACATGTCCGATACGCCACTGAGCAAGAGCCGTCGCGACGCCGTCAAGATGATGCTCGGCACTGCCGTCGCCATCCCGGTGATCAACCTGATCGGTGTCGGCAGCGTCCGCGCCGCTGATGCCCCGGCGAATGCCGTCGCCGCTGATGATCCGACCGCCGTTGCCCTGAAGTACAGCGCGGACGCCACCAAGGCGGACCGTGCCGGTGCCGCCCGTCCCGGTATGGCCGCGGCCGAGCAGCGCTGTGGCAACTGCCAGTTCATGCAGGCCGATCAGGGTTCGGGTGACTGGAAGGGTTGCAGCCTGTTCCCCGGCAAGCTGATCAATGTCAACGGCTGGTGCTCTTCCTGGACCTTGAAGGCCGGCTGAATACGCATCCCGCGATCCACTATCTAGGATCGCGAAGCGGGGCCCGCGCGCCCCGCTTCCTATTTTTTTGAGGCTTATCAATGACCGTCGCACAGCAGGCAGCGGTCCTGCGTTCACCACCTCCCACGCTCGTGGACCTTCATCACCCCGACACCCGACAGCAGGCGCACACGAAAACGCGAAATTTGATCCTGGTGCGCGGGATCGTATGGGGCATCATCGGGCTGATCAACGCGCCCCTGTTCCTCGCCCTGGTGGCGATCCTTGAACGGCTCGGTGCCGGTCCCATGACCTATGTCGGGGCCGCGGCCTTGGCCGGTGCGGCCGGTGCGGCGCTGTATGGAGCGCGCGAACTCGCGTTGGTGGGCACTGGTGTTGGCGTCATTGTCGGTTTGCTGTTACTGACCACGGCGTCGCACCTGATCTCGTTTGAAGCCTCCATCCTGGTCGCTGCCGGTGCGGCCACCGTGCTGGGGCTGCTGATGGCCGTTCCGCAACACTGCACCCGGCGGGTTCCCGGCAAGGTCATGGCCGGACTGGCGACGGGTGCGTTCTGCGGGGCCGTGCTCGCGGGGGCGGAGCCGCTCCATCCCTCCGCGTTTTCGCCATTCGCGCTCCTGGCTGTCCTGGTGAGTGCGAATGGCATCTTGTACGTGGCGGGCGTGCGCTGGTGGATCATGCTGAGTCGTCGGCTGGGCGGCACGGGCGGACCCTGTAGACTGGTTGCGTCGCTGGCATTGGCGACCCTGGCCGGAATCGCCTCCGGCAGCATTTGGATCATGGCTGGCCCGCTGCTTGGTGAGTCCGCCGGTCTGGCCGTCGAGGTCAGCAATGCGGTCTACCCCGATCTGCAGCTTGCTATGCTCGGCGGTCTATTTGGCGGTGCCGTGGCGGGCACGCTGCTTGAAGTTTTCGGGTTTTCCTGGGTGCACGACATTTGAACCGCGGCATCGCAAATTGTTGTCAACAGGATGCTCCAGCCGCCCATGGCCCGCACTAAATCCAGCCGTCGCTGGCTCGACCGCCAGTTCAGTGATCCCTTTGTCAAGCGCGCCCAGCAGGAGGGTTACCGTTCGCGCGCGGCCTACAAGCTTCTGGAAATTCAGGAGAAGGATCGGGTGCTGGCGGCTGGGATGCGCGTTGTCGATCTGGGCGCGGCACCGGGGAGCTGGTCGCAGATTGCGGCCCGTCTGGTGGGTGGGCGCGGGACGGTGTTCGCGCTCGATCTGCTCGACATCGAGCCGCTGACGGGCGTGCAATTCCTCCAAGGAGATTTCCGTGAGCCGGCAGTGCTGGAGCAACTGCGCCTCAGCTTGGGCGACGCGTCGGTCGACCTGGTGTTGTCGGACATGTCGCCGAACATTTCCGGGACGTCCGCTGTCGATCAGCCCCGCACGATCTATCTGGTGGAGCTCGCCCTGGAGTTCGCCCGGGAGTGCCTGAAACCGGGCGGGAGCTTGGTGGTCAAAGCCTTTCAGGGTGAAGGTTTCGACGCGGTGATGCGACGTTTTCGCGTCATTTTTCGGCAGGTTGCGAGTCGCAAGCCCAAGTCCTCGCGGCCCGCGAGCCGGGAGCTGTACCTGGTTGGGAAGGGCTTCAAAGTCTAGGTGAAATCCCCAGGCGCCTGTCAGTTGAGAATCCGCCGGGTGGCAGGCACCTTTCTTCGACACCCCAACGGTGTTACTTTTCTTTAATCGAGCCGAGTGCCGCTGCCCAGGCACCTATTGACTAGAGGCCAGATGCCGTGAGCGATATGGCGAAGAATCTGATTCTGTGGGTGGTCATCGCCGTCGTGCTGATGTCCGTCTTCAACAATTTCACGACGACCCGGTCCGCGCCGCGCGGTCTGACCTACTCCGATTTTATCGAACAGGTCAAGCAGGGTGAGGTGAAAGAGGTCACGATCCAGGGACGTACCATTCAGGGCGTCAACGGTGCGGGCCAGTCGTTCACGACCTACAGTCCGGGCGATGCCGGTTTGGTGGGCGATCTGCTGAACAACAACGTCATCATCAAAGCGGCGCCACCTGAGAAGCCATCGATCCTGATGCAACTGATGGTCAACTGGCTACCGCTCGTGATCCTCATCGGGCTCTGGATTTTTTTCATGCGTCAGATGCAGGGCGGAGCCGGCGGGCGCGGTGCCATGTCGTTCGGCAAGAGCCGGGCGCGGATGCTCTCCGAGGATCAGGTCAAGGTCACCTTTCAGGACGTCGCCGGTGCCGAGGAGGCCAAGGACGAGGTCTCGGAGATGGTCGATTTCCTGCGCGACCCGTCCAAATTCCAGAAACTCGGCGGCAAGATCCCCAAGGGCGTCCTGATGGTCGGTCCGCCGGGTACCGGCAAGACGCTGCTGGCCCGGGCCATTGCCGGTGAGGCTAAGGTGCCCTTCTTCACCATCTCCGGCTCCGATTTCGTCGAGATGTTCGTCGGTGTCGGTGCCTCGCGCGTGCGCGACATGTTCGAGCAAGCCAAGAAACACGCCCCCTGCATCATCTTCATTGATGAGATCGATGCGGTCGGGCGGCACCGTGGAGCCGGCCTGGGCGGCGGTCATGATGAGCGCGAGCAGACTCTCAACCAATTGTTGGTTGAAATGGATGGATTCGAGGGCAACGAGGGCGTCATCGTCATCGCTGCCACCAATCGCCCGGATGTATTGGATCCGGCCTTGCTGCGGCCGGGACGCTTCGATCGCCAGGTGGTCGTGCCGCTGCCTGACGTGCGCGGGCGCGAGCAGATCCTCAAGGTCCACATGCGAAAAATTCCGGCCGCGGAGGACGTGAAGGCGTCCGTGCTGGCGCGTGGCACCCCTGGGTTCTCGGGCGCCGATCTGGCGAATCTGATCAACGAGGCCGCGCTGTTCGCGGCCCGCGGCAACAAGAAACTGGTCGACATGGAGGATATGGAAAAGGCGAAGGATAAGATCATGATGGGCGCGGAACGGCGTTCGATGGTCATGTCCGATGAGGAGAAGCGCCTGACTGCCTATCATGAGTCCGGTCACGCGATCGTTGGCCGGCTGGTGCCGGAGCACGATCCAGTGCACAAAGTGAGCATCATCCCGCGTGGGCGCGCGCTCGGCGTGACGCTGTTCCTGCCCGAGGATGACCGTTTCAGCTACAGCAAGCAACGCTTGGAGAGCAGTATCTCCAGTCTGTTCGGCGGGCGCGTGGCGGAGGAACTGGTATTCGGGGCCGACAGTGTGACCACTGGTGCCCAAAATGACATCCATCGGGCGACCGATATCGCCCGTAGTATGGTGACCAAGTGGGGTCTGTCGGATCGTCTCGGACCCCTGACCTACAGTGAGGAGGAACAGGAGGTTTTCCTGGGCCATTCGGTGACCCAGCACAAGAACGTCTCGGATGAGACCACGCATCTGATCGATGACGAGATCCGCCGCTTCATCGACCGCAATTATGAGCGGGCACGGACGCTGCTGACCGAGAACATCGATAAGCTCCACGCCATGGCCGCCGCGCTGATCAAATTCGAGACCATCGATGCGGACCAGATCGACGACATCATGGCCGGGCGCGCGCCGCGCCCGCCCAAGGATTGGAATGATGAGGAGCCGACCCGCTCCGGGCAGACGACGCGCGTGGACGACGACCTTGGCCGGGCCCGAACGGTCGATGATACCCATCTGGGCCGCCCGGCCAGCGAGCACTGAGCGGGCGTCCCGGGCAGCACATGCGCCAACTCGATTGCGGCGGCCGGGTGATCGACCTTGCGCGGCCGCAGGTTATGGGCATCCTCAATGTGACCCCTGACTCCTTCTCGGATGGGGGGTGTTTTGCCGATCCCCGGGCCGCCTGCGCGCACGCTTGGGCGATGGTCGAGGCAGGTGCGGATCTGATCGACGTGGGTGGTGAGTCCACTCGCCCCGGCGCCGACCCGGTGAGCCTCCAAGAGGAACTGGAGCGGGTGATCCCGGTGATCACGGCCTTGGCCGGGTCGCTTCCGGTGCCGATCTCAGTGGATACCTCCAAGCCGCAAGTCATGCGTGCGGCAGTCGCCGTGGGCGCTGGTCTGATCAATGACGTGTATGCCTTGCGGACCCCCGAGGCGCTCGCCGCCGCGGTCCAACTCGGCGTGCCGGTCTGTTTGATGCATATGGCTGGCGAGCCGCGGTCGATGCAGGCGGCGCCTGCGTACGCCGACGTTGTGGCCGAGGTTTACCGCTTTCTGGCCGAGCGCATCGATCAGTGCGTCCGCGCCGGTCTCCCGCGGGAGCGCCTGATCATCGATCCGGGCTTCGGTTTCGGCAAAAAACTGGAACATAATCTCAGCCTGCTGGCGCACCTCGCGGTCTTCGCCGACCTGGGGGTGCCGATTCTGGTTGGTTTGTCGCGCAAATCCATGGTTGGTGCACTGACCGGTCGCCCGCCGGGCGAACGGCTGGCGGCGAGCCTCGCTGCCGCCGTCCTGGCCCTGGAGCGCGGAGCCGTGATCCTGCGGGTGCATGACGTCGCCGAGACTCGGGACGCGGTAGCGGTTTGGGATGCCGTACGTACCCGCGGGCTGCAGACCAGCGACACGACGCGCGCCGCTGCTGATCCGATCGCTACCGAACGCTCTTAAGTTTTCGTTTTTTCGTTTAAACGAACAACCAACAACGACGGGTATCACTCCTGTCCATTTGTCTTCAGGCGAGAAGTCATGCGGAAATATTTCGGTACCGATGGGATTCGCGGTCGGGTCGGTGAGGCTAACATCAGTCCTGACTTCGTGCTCAAGCTGGGCTGGGCCGCAGGCCGGGTACTCGGCCACGGTGCCGGCTCCAAGATCCTGATCGGTAAAGACACCCGGATCTCGGGTTATATGTTCGAGTCTGCCTTGGAGGCCGGTTTGGTCGCGTCCGGTGTCAATATCCGGCTCTTGGGTCCGATGTCCACTCCGGGCGTGGCCTATCTCACCCGCACCTTCCGTGCCTGTGCGGGGATCGTCATCACCGCGTCACACAATCCATATCAGGATAATGGCATCAAGTTCTTCTCCGCCGACGGCGACAAGCTGCCGGACGCCGTCGAACTGGCCATTGAGGCGGAGCTCGAACAGCCCTTGCGGACGGTGGACGCGGGAGCGCTTGGCAAAGTCAAGCGCATCGAGGACGCTAACGGCCGTTATATCGAGTTCTGCAAGAGCACCATCCCGACCGCTATGGATTTCCGCGGGCTCAAGATCGTGGTGGACTGCGCCCATGGTGCAACCTATAACACGGCCCCCTATGTCTTTGAAGAGTTGGGAGCTACGGTGGTCTCCATGGGCAATGAGCCCGATGGACTCAATATCAACCACAATGTCGGATCCACCAAGCCACAGGCCCTGTGCGAGGCCGTGGTCCGCGAAGGTGCCGACCTGGGTATCGCCTTCGACGGCGACGGTGATCGCGTCCTGATGGTCAACTCCCGCGGCGCGTTGGTCGACGGCGACCAACTCCTGTACATCATTGCGCGTGCGCGTCTGCATGAAGGAACCCTGCGCGGGGAGGTCGTCGGGACCCTGATGAGTAATCTCGGGTTCGAGCACGCACTGCATCGGATCGGTGTCGGTTTTGCCCGCACCGCGGTCGGCGACCGCTACATCATGGAATACATGAAGCGGACCGACGCCATCCTGGGCGGCGAGCCCTCGGGGCACCTTATCTGCCGTGACCGTACCAGTACCGGGGACGGCATCGTGTCGGCTTTGCAGGTGCTGGCCGCCTTGGAGCGGTTGCAAGGCAGCCTGGATGATCTGTGCGCCGAAGTGGTGCTGTACCCGCAGGTGCTGATCAACATCCGCGTGCACGCGCCGCGGGATCTGGTGAACCTGCCGGCTGTCCAGGATGCTGTGTTCGTCGCCGAACGGGAGTTGGCTGGGCACGGTCGGGTCCTGCTGCGGTCCTCCGGAACCGAGCCACTGGTGCGGGTGATGGTGGAAGGTGCGGACGGCGACCAGGTCCAGCGCCTCGCCGAGGGTCTGGCGGCCGTGGTACGTGACCAGCAACCTGGGTCGGTCTGAATCGTGGCCATCGTCAAGAAAAGCGCATTGGTCGCCCACTCAGCTAAGTGTATGTTCGATCTGGTGTACGACGTCGGGTCCTATCCAAAGTTCTTACCCTGGTGTGCACGGACGACGGTGATCTCCGAGACGGCCGAGCAAATCTGCGGGCGGATCGAGGTGTCGCGTCTGGGGATTCACCAGACTTTCAGCACCTGCAACCGCTTCGAGCGCGATCGGCGCATGGATATCTCGCTGCTCGACGGGCCCTTCCGCAAGCTGCACGGCGGCTGGCGCTTCACGCCTCTGCGCGAGGATGCCTGCAAAGTCGAGCTGGAATTGGAGTTCGAATTCTCGGGTCGGCTGATCGACAAGGCTTTTGGCGCGGTTTTCAACCAAATCGCCAATACGCTGGTGGATGCCTTCTGCAAGCGCGCGGATGACCTGTATGGGTGAACCGGGGGCTCATCCGCCCAGGGGTTGCGGTCATCAGGTTGGAGAGCGCATTCGGGTCTCAGTGGCCTACGTCGGGGCGACTGAGCAGTTCGTGCGTTCGCTGGAGGTCACGCAGGGAACCACGCTGCGCATGGCGATCACGCAATCCGGTGTGCTGGCCAAGTGTCCGGAAATCGACCTGCAGGTTTACCAAGTCGGGGTCTTCGGCCGGGTCACGGATCTGGACCAGATCCTGGCGGATGGGGAGCGTGCGGAAATCTACCGCCCGCTGATCGCCGACCCCAGGCAGGCGAGGAAGCGGCGGGCCGAGGAGGGCAAGCGGCTCCGCCAAGCGGGTGAGTAATGCGCAGCTTTGGCGATTGCCGGCAAACGCCTTATTTGTTACGCCCGATGCCCACCGCTTCCAGTCCGCGTCCGATCCAGCCTTTGCGTTCATGGTAATCCGGCACCGAGACGACGATTTCCTTGGGTGCATCAGCGGTCGCCGCCCCTGGTTTCGGTTGCAGGTTACCCTCGGTGCGGACCAGGACATCATCCTGGAAAAACACTGTCAGTTTGCGCTGCTCCTCGGGCTCATGGCCGCGCCGGATGGTGTAAACATAGTCCCAGCGGTCGCTGTTGAAGAAATCGGTCAGCAAGGGGGTGCCGAGCAGATACCGCACCTGACGTTTGTTCATGCCGGGTTGGAGCTGATCCAGCGCTTCGCTGGTAATGATGTTGCCCTGCTGAACCGTCATCTTATGCACGAACGGCAGGTCTTCGAGCAGTGACGACTGGTACACGTCTGGTTTTGTCTCACCGGCACAGCCGGTCAAGACCGGCGTGCCGAGTGACAGCATGGAGAGAAACAGACAACTGAGAAGCTTTCGCATCTTGCTATGATAGAAGAAGAGCGGGAAATCCTGTGCATGATACAGCAGCCCCGCCCCCTAATCATCGAACGCCGTGGCGGCGCGGCTCACCACGCGGGAGACCTATGGATAATCAACAGATCAAAGATGCGGGCCTGAAGGTCACCCGGCCACGGGAGAAAATCCTGGGCATCCTCGAACGCAGCGGGCGCCGACACCTGAGCGCCGAGGATGTTTACAAGGAACTGCTGACCAACGGCGATGACATCGGCCTGGCCACGGTCTATCGGGTTCTGACCCAGTTCGAGGGTGCGGGCCTGGTGTGCCGCCGCCATTTCGAGACCGGCCAGTCGGTTTTCGAACTGAACAGCGGCGATCATCATGACCACCTCGTCTGTGTGCGCTGTAACCGGGTCGTGGAGTTCGTGGACCCGATGATCGAGGAGCGCCAGAGCGCCATCGCTGCCCAGCATGGATTCCACATCGAGGATCACTCGCTGGTCATCTACGGGGTCTGTACCGACTGCGCGGCCAACGCTTAGGAACCTGAGGCGAGCGCGACGCCCATGGACACCGAGCAGTTGCTTGCGATCGATCGGGACCACGCCTGGCACCCCTATTCGGCGCCCGGCTCCGACGCTCCGGTCTACCCGGTCCAGTCCGCGCAGGGCTGCCGCATCCGCCTGGCGGACGGCCGCGAACTGATCGACGGCATGTCCTCCTGGTGGTGTGCGATTCACGGCTACAACCACCCGGTACTCAATCAGGCCGTGCGCGATCAACTCGCCGCCATGGCGCACATCATGTTCGGCGGCTTGACCCATGCGCCCGCGGTGCGGCTGATCGAACACCTGGTCGACTTGACCCCGGCCCCGCTCCAGTATGTCTTTCTGTGTGACTCCGGGTCGGTCGCGGTCGAGGTGGCGATCAAGATGGCCATCCAGTTCCGGCAGGCGCAGGGACAACCGCGACGCTACCGGCTGATGACCATCCGCTCCGGCTACCATGGCGACACCTGCGGCGCCATGGCGGTCTGCGATCCGGTCACCGGGATGCACCACCTGTTCAGCGCGATCCTGCCGCGGCAGATCTTCGCCCCGGCCCCGGCCTGTCGATTCGATGAGCCCTGGGAGACCCGTCACATCGACGCCTTCGCCGCGCTCATCGCCCGGCACCAGGACGAGCTGGCGGCGGTGATCCTGGAGCCCATCTGCCAGGGCGCCGGCGGCATGCGCTTTTACGCGCCCGATTACCTGCGCGCGGTCCGCGCCCTCTGTGACCGCCATGATGTACTGCTGATTGCCGACGAGATCGCGACCGGCTTCGGCCGGACCGGGACCCTGTTCGCCTGCGAACACGCCGGGATCAGCCCGGACATCATGACCGTCGGCAAGGCCCTCACCGGGGGCTATATGACCCTGGCCGCCACCCTCGCGACGGCGCGTGTGGCGCAGGGAATCAGCGCCGGTGACCCCGGCGTCTTCATGCACGGCCCGACCTTCATGGGTAATCCGCTGGCCTGCGCCGTGGCCAACGCCAGTATCGAACTGCTGCTTCAGTCGGATTGGCAGGCGCGTATCCGGCACATCGAACGGGCACTCCAGGCGGGCCTCGCCCCCTGTCGGGACCTCCCCGGCGTCGTTGAGGTGCGGGTGCTCGGCGCCATCGGTGTGGTGGAACTCGCAAGCCCGGTGCCGATGCGATCGATCCAGCAGCGCTTCGTCGAGCTGGGCGTCTGGATTCGGCCGTTCGGCAGGCTCATCTATCTGATGCCGCCCTATGTCATCGACGCTGCCGAGCTGGAGACGCTCTGCACGGCAGTCGTGCGCGTGGTGGCTGAAGGCGATTGGGTGCCTGGGGAGTGACAGCAGCCGCTGGGCCGGACCACCGACAGGCACTCCTGACCCGACTGGGCCTCACCAAGTTCAAGCTGCTCGACCCCTGCTGCGGCACGGGCCACTTCCTGGTCGCCGCCTTCCTGCTGCCGCCCATGCGCATGGCGGCCGAGGGCTTGAGCGCGCGGGAAGCGGCGGACGCGGTGCCGGCCGACAGCCTGCATGGCCTGGAACTGGACGCCCGCGGTGTCGAGATCGCGGTCTTCGCCCTGGCCTTGGCCGCCTGGTGCTTCCCGGACGAGCGCGGCGACCCGCTGGGCGTGCGGGCCGACATGCCGGTGCCCAACATCGCCTGCTGCGGTCTGAAGGTGGCGGCCAGCGCCAAGGACTGGGAGGCGCTGGTCCCTGATTCGCAACCCAACGCCGCCCTGCTGCGGCAGAAACTGCGCCTGCTGCACGCCGCCTTTGGGCAGCCTGCCGGACCCGGCTCGCGGCCTGAAGGACGACCTGTTAAAGTCTCGTTTCGACGATCTGAAGGATTTGCTGGAGCTTGCCTTGGCGACCGAGATGCCGGCTACGCTGTGGGGGCCGGGGCCGGGGCCGGGGCTGGAGTTGAGCGACGATGCCCGGGACTTGGCGGTGACCGCGCGTGGTCTGCTGGATGCCGCCCGCCTGCTGGATGGGCGTTACCACGTGGTCATTACGAACGTGCCTTATCTGGCGCGCCCCAAGCAGAATAATACGCTCAAAGACCACTGCGCCAGGCATTGCCCCGAGGCCAAGAACGGCTTGGCCAATGTCTTCTTGGAGCGGTGCCTGGAGCTCAGTCGCGAGGAGGCGCAAGGCGTCGTGCAGATCGTTATGCCGCAGAACTGGCTGTTGCTCACCGGCTACAGGAAGCAACGGGAGTCGTTGCTCAGGCGGATGCATTGGAATCTGTTGGCGCGTTTGCGGCCGGGTGCCTCCGAGACTATCAGCGGCGAAGTGGTGCAGGTTGTCTTGCTCATCCAGACGCATGAGGCAGCACCAGATGGATTTCACTTGCTGCTCGCCGACGCGTACTGCGCCGGCAAGGGCCTGGACCTCTGGCTGCGCGACAAGTTCTTCGAGCGGCACGCCAAGCGCTTCCAGCACCGCCCCTTCATCTGGCGCGTCTGGGATGGGCTCAAGGATGGCTTAGGCGTCCTGGTGAACTACCACAAGCTCGATAACGACCACCACCTGACGCTGGCCGAAAAAGACGCAGCCCGCGGCGAGTCGGCATGAGCGTCCTGTCCCTGCCGCTGTCCAATGACCTTGGAGTTTTCTCCTGCTTCACATAGGACCATCAACCATGAGCCAACTGATCCTGGATGTCCCGGACGAAACGCTGCTGTCGCTGCGGCTGTCCAATGCCGCTGCCGCAATGGAGATCCGCCTGGCCGCTGCCATGAAGCTTTTTGAACTGGGACGTTTGTCATCGGGCGGGGCTGCCCGGCTGGCAGGAGTCCCGCGCACACTCTTCTTGAACCGCCTGGCGGATTACGGAATCGATACCTTCATGCTCTCTGATGCCGAGATCGCGGAGCAGGCTTCCCTTGTCTGAGGTCATCTGCAATACCTCGCCGCTTCAATATCTGCATCAGATCGGGCAACTGGACCTGCTGCCGCGGCTGGTGGGGCGGGTCATCGTCCCGACCACGGTGGCTGAGGAGTTGGAAGAAGGCCGACGGTTGGGTTGCGATCGGCCGGTACCCGAAGCCCTGGGATGGATCGACCTGCGTCCGCCGCCCCATGTGCGAGTGCTCCGGCTGGTTGCAGCCCTCGGTTCCGGCGAAACCGGGGTTCTGGCACTCGCGCTGGACTGTCGAGATCCGGTGGTGATCTTGGATGATGCGCTCGCCCGTCGCCACGCCACCCTGCTGGGCCTTCGCCTCACCGGCACATTGGGAATTCTGCTGGATGCCAAACGTGCTGGATTTATTGCGTCCGTCACGCCCTTGATCGACGCGCTGCAACGCCAGGGCTTTCGATTGAGCCATCCGACTCGGTGCGCAGTGCTCCGCGCGGCGGACGAACCTCTCCCCCCGTAGCGATCCCCATGCAACTCTCTTCCAGCCTGCTTCTGGTATGCGGCGTTCAAGGGCGAGCGCATCAACGACCATCATCTGACGCTGGCCGAAAAGCTGACCGCGCGAGGCAAACTGTGTTGAAGATCCAATCGCTTCATCTACTGAACTTCCGTGGTATCAAGACGCTGGACGTTGACTTCACGCAGCGCACGACGGCGTTCAAGATGGCAGCGGGCTGTCGTGGCCTCGTTGGAGCGAGCCTTCCCCCACTGCCAATTCATCATCACCACGCATTCCCCCCAGGTCGTCGGCGAGCTCGCGCCGGAATCGGTGATGTTGCCGCGCGACGGCATCTTGCTGGGGCATGCACCGCGTGCGCTGGGGCTGAGCAGCGGCGAGGTGCTGGAGGAGTTGATGGAGGGGCAGGCGCGCAACCCCGAGGTGGCCAGACAACTCGACACGATTCATCGGCAACTAACTGTTACCTGCCGGGCTGGGACCTGCCCAAGCTGAGCCCTGGTCTTTTCACCGAGCACTTCGGCTTGGTGAGCGACTTTTCTCTCGAAGTGCTTCACGCAACTGCGCAACGGCAGTCGCCATAACAGGATGGCCGGACCGTCGGTAGCCGTGATGCCGATCAAGGCCGACGCGGGTATACTCCCCGCCATGTCGGGGTCCTGGCAGTCGCCGGCGCCCCATGGTTGTGGCCCGATCCGGGGTTCACCCGGTCTTGTGAGGTCTCCCTGTGGAACAGCACCGCGCCGACCCGCGTCCGACACTGGGCCATTATCTCTTTACCATGGCCGTGCTTTTTCTGTTGTGGGTCCTGCTCGCGGGAACCCTGCGTCAGGATGAACTGATCGCGGGCGGCGTGACGGCGTTCCTGGTGACCCTGATCGCCGGTCCGCGGCTCGCCATCCTCGGCGGTGTGCGCCTCGCGCCGCTCGCGCCGGTGCATCTGCTCCGGTATCTCTGGGTGTTCTTCGCGGCCTTGGTCCATGCCAATCTGGATGTTGCGCGCCGGGTGCTGTCGCCGTCGCTGCCGATCCGCCCCGGGGTGGTCGAGGTGCAGACGCGGCTGCGGTCGTCGCTCGGGCGCATGCTGCTTGCCAACAGCATCACCCTGACCCCCGGCACCCTGACGATCGACGTGCTCGGCGATCGGCTGCTGGTCCATTGGATCGATTGCTCGCCCGGTACCGATCTTGCCGCGGCGACGGCGGCCATCTCCGAATCATTTGAACGGCACATCCGCGGTTTCCTGAAATGACCCTGTATGCCATCACGCTGAATCCACTGGAGACGGCGGCCTTCGTGCTGCTTGGGCTGGCGCTGCTGCTGGCCTTGGTGCGGCTGGTGCTGGGGCCGCGGGCGCCGGATCGGGTGGTGGCCTCCGACACCCTGACGGTGATCACCACCACCGGCATTGCGGGGCTCGCGCTGCTTTTCGACAACCCGCTGTTCCTGGATGTAGCGTTGGTCTACGGGGTGCTGTCATTCATCGCGATCGTCGCGATCGCCCGCGCCATCGACGGCACCGGTGGGTCGCGCAACGACCGGGACGGCGCCGACGGAGATCGCTCATGATCCGGTTCATCGCCGATCTGGTGTTGCTGGGCGGGGCTGTCTTCACCCTGCTCGGGGCGCTGGGCATTCTGCGCATGCCCGATGTTTACAACCGCATCCAAGCCGGCACCAAGGCCTCGACCCTGGGGGCGATCGGCGTGCTGATCGGGATCGGTCTGTTGCAGCCCCAGTGGTGGGCCAAGCTGGTCTGCATCGCCGGTTTCATCCTGTTTACCAGTCCGGTGTCCTCGTCCACCATCGCCCGCGCGCTCTACCGTTCCGGTGTGCGGCCCTGGCAGGCGGCGCCCGGTCTGGCCGACGCCGATCGCACCGCACGGGGGTAAGGCGATGCTCACCTCAATTGCGTTGGTGATCGTGGTGGTGATGCTGGTCGCCGCGGTGCTGGTGTTGACGCTGCGCAGTTTCGTCGCCGCGGTGGCGGCCACCGCGGTGGTCGGGCTCGCGTTGTCCGTGCTCTATGTGCTGCTGCAGGCGCCGGATGTGGCCATGACCGAGGCGGCGGTCGGCGCCGGGCTGAGCGGTGTCATCCTCGCCCTGGCCCTGCGTCGGCTGGGATTGTGGCAACTGGATGACGGCGAAGGGGTTGGACTGAAGCCCCATTCAGGGCGCGCGGGGCCGGGGGGCGACGCCGATGCGTAACATCGCCTCCCTGGTCTTCAGCGCCGGACTGCTCTTCCTGTTGCTGGTGATCGGCGCCGAACTGGCGCTCGGCTATCCGGATATGCGGGTCGGGGCCGAGTATCTGCGGATCGCCGGTCCCGAGCTTGGCGCCGCCAACATCGTCACCGCTATCCTTGCCGGCTATCGCGGTTTCGATACGCTGGGTGAGCTGTCCATTCTGTTCGCCGCGGCGACCGCCGCCAGCCTGGTGCTGGGGCATCGGCGCGCGGACGCCCGCCGCGATCCGCCCGGCGGGCTGGTGCTGAGCGCCGGGGCTGATCTGCTGTTTCCGCTGCTGCTGGTGGTCGGGATCTTTGTTGTGGTGCATGGCCATCTCACGCCGGGCGGTGGGTTCCAGGGCGGCGTCATTCTGGCCGCGGCCTTTTTCGTGGCGCTCCTGGCCAATCCGGCGCGCACACTCAACCATGCCTTGCTTGGCTGGATCGAGGGGCTGGCGGGTGCGGCCTTCATCCTGATCGGCCTCTGGACCCTGGTCGAGGATGGCCACTTTCTGACCCCCTTGCTGCCGCTCGGGACCATGGGCGAACTGGTCTCGGCCGGAACCTTGCCGCTGCTCTCGGTGGCGATCGGGCTCAAGGTCGGCGCCGAACTGGCCGGGCTCCTGGCTCACCTGGCCGATACGGAGGCGCCCGACCGATGATTCCCTGGTCTCTGGAAACGGTAAGCTATGCGGGAGCCATTGGCCTGGTGGTCATCGGCGGCCTCGGGCTGGTGATCTGCAACCATCTGTTCCGTATGCTGCTGGCGTTGGCGATGGCCGAGTCGGGCGCAAATCTGTTGCTGGTCTTGACAGGGTTCCGCGACGGGGCCATTGCGCCGATCATCGGCTACGGTCCGGCCGGGGCGCCGCTGGTGGACCCGCTGCCTCAGGTGCTGGTGCTGACGGCCATCGTCATCGGAGTCGGCGTGCAGGCGCTGGCGGTCGCCGTGTTGGTGCGGGTCTACCGGTCTTATGGGACCTTGGATATGCGCGACTTGCGGCGGCGGATGGAGGGCGAGATCGCCGCCGCCGCGGGCATTGCGGCACCCGGCAGTGCCCAGGCGCCGCTCGGTCAGCGCCCGCTGCCGCCGGTTCCGGATTATGAATTGGTGCGGCGTTCCGCGCCCGTTCGGGAGCGCGGCGCATGACGCTTGAGCTGCCTGTCGATCTGCTCTTTGGTCTGAACCTGGATCTGAACCTTGATCTGACCAGGGTCATGACCGCGAACGCGATCGTGCTGCCGGTGGTCCTGCCGCTGCTGGCCGCCTTTCTGATGCAGCCGCTGGCCCAGGTGTCGCGCCTGCTGGCCCGGCTGCTGGGGCCGCTGGTGTTGACGCTGGGCGCCTGGATCATCCTCAACACCTGGCTGGAGGTGGGTCCGGCACCCTTCAGCGTGGCCATCGGCGGCTTCGCCGCGCCCCTGGGGATTGTGTTCTACGCGGATCAACTGGCGCTGCTGTTCGCCCTGGCGGTTCAGGTCTTCACGCTTCTGTTCTGGCCCGGCCTGGGTGTTGTCGCCAAGGCGGAGGCCGCGGCCGATCGGCAGCGGGCACCGCGCCGCGACGCGCTGGCGCTGCTGTTGGCGTCGGCCGCGACCGGATTGGCACTCTCCGGCGATCTGTTCAATATTTTTGTCTTCTACGAATTGGCGGCGGTGGCTTCTTTCGGTTTGGTCTGCGCCGACGACAGCGGACGCGCCCGAATCGCCACCCTGCGGTATCTGTTCATCAGCGCCTTCGGGTCGGTGCTGGCCCTGGTCGGCATCGCGATCCTGTACTTGCAGACCGGCACTCTGAATTTGGCCCAGCTCGCGCAGGTGGCCCCCGAGACGTTGCAGGGGCCTATCGGTCTGGCTGCCTTCGCCCTGTTGCTGATCGGTTTCGGAGTCAAGGCGGAGCTCTTTCCGCTCAACGCCTGGGTGCCCGAGGTCTATGCCACCGCGCCGGCACGGGTCTCCGCGCTGCTGGCCGGACTGATCTCGAAACTTGCCATCCTGGTGATCGTGCGGCTGCTGATCCTGGTCTTCCAGCAACCCGAGGCGAGCCAGTTGCTGCTGGTGCTGGGCGTGCTCGGCGTGCTCACCGGCGAGTTCTCGGCCTGGCGTGCGCAGGATTTCCCGCGCCTGCTCGCCTTCTCCTCGATCGGCCAGCTCGGTCTGGTTGCCATCGCTTTTTCGATCGACGGGACCACCGGTCTCCTGGCCGGGACCGCGGTCGCTTTGCACCATCTGATCGTCAAGTCCGCGCTCTTCGGGCTGGCCAACCGCTGGAGCGGCGGGCTGGATGCGTTGGCGGGGGCGGCCAAAGGCGCGCCCCGCGCGGCCGGACTCTTTGTGCTCTTCGCGCTGTCCCTGATCGGCGTGCCGCCGCTCTGGGGTTTCTGGATCAAGCTGCTGATCATGGTGGGGCTGGTGCAGGGCGGCGCGCCGCTGGATCTGCTGGCGCTGGGTGCGATCCTCCTGGCGACCGCGGTGGAGGCCCATTACCTGTTCCGCGTCGCCCTGCGGCTCTATCAGCCGCCGGTGCCGGATCGGGCGCTCCGCCTGGCCCCGCCGGCACGCTGGGATACCGGCGTCGCCTATCTGCTGGGGGCCTGTCTGGTGGTGATCAGTGTCGCGATCACCCCGACGACCGAGGCCCTGCGCGTGCTGGCACAGCAGACCGGTGACGTGCTGCTCTATATCGACACCGTCTTTCCCCAACCCTTGGCCGACAAGGAATGACCATGGCGACGAGCCCGACGACCGTGATGGATCAACTCCTCACCGGGCTGCACCTGCCGGACGGCCTGGATGCGTTTGCGGGTGTGATTCGGGAGTCCCTGGCCCAGGTGACCAACTCCGCGAGCTGGACGCGCTACGGCCGGCAGTCCCTGGAATGGCTGATCGGCATGAACCCGGTGGATCGGCTCTTCATGCTGAGCGCGCTCACCCTGTTGCTGATGCTGCTCCTGGGTCGGCTGCGCAGCGCCGGGGTGCTGGCGGTCCTGCTCTATGGGGCTCAGTTCGCCGCCCTGCTGTCGACCGACACGCTGTTCGGTGCACCGCTGGCCGCCGAGGTCCGGATCACGGTCGCCGATCAGTCGCTGCACTGGTCCTACGACGCCCTGTCCTGGTTCTTCGCCATGCTCACCATCGGGGCCGGGTTCGTGACCGCCTGGTATGCCGCCGGGTCCTGGATGCGCCGGTATCGCGAGGCGGGCCGGAGCGCGCGTGCCTTCCATGTCGCCCTGGCCCTGAATTGTTTCGGCATGCTGCTGCTGATCGGCAGCGCGGACCTGCTGTCCTTGTTCCTGGGCTGGGAGCTGGTGAGTTGGGCCAGCTTTCTGCTGATGGCCCTGGTCGGCGGGCTGGGTGCTCAGGCCGCGCTGAAATATCTGGCCTATGCCATCAGCGGGGCCATGCTGATCCTGGGGGCCATCGCTCTGCTCTACAGTGTCGGCGGATCATTCGAATACGATGCGGTCGTCGCCGCCATCCGGGGCATGACCGATGCGCAGGTCTGGACCCTGCTCCTGTTGCTTGGCGGGGGTTTCGCGGTGAAACTGGCCCTCCTGCCGTTCCACCTCTGGCAGGCGGCCGCCTATGCCGAGGCACCAGGCGCCGGATCGGTCTTCCTGGGCGCGATCTCGGCGCGCATGGGGCTTTTCGGCATCATCGTCTTTATCGTCGGGATGATCGGGGTCAGCCGTTTGATGACCCTGGAGATTCCCTACACCTTTATGAGCAGCCGCGAGCTGATCGCCTGGATTGCGGCGCTCACCATCATCGTGCCCACCTATACGGCCTTGCAGCAGCATGATGCGCGTTATCTGCTGGCCTGGCACGGAATCGGGCAGGGCGGCTATATGTTGCTCGGTCTGATGGTGGGTGATGCGGTCGGCTCCGCCGGGGGTCTGCTGCATTGCTTCAATTACGCGATCACCCAGGCGGCCCTGCTGATGGCGGTCTTTGCCGTGGTTCACCGCACCGGGACGGCGGATCTCAACCAGCTTGGCGGTCTGGTGACCCGGATGCCGCTCACCTTCCTGGTGCTGCTGTTCGGCATCATCAGCCTGGCGGGCCTGCCGCCCATGGCCGGCTTCGTCTCCAAGTGGATGGTCTACCGCTCGTTGATCACCGAGGGCATGCCGCTGTTGTTCGTGACCGCGGTGGTCGGCACACTGGGCACCATCCTGTCGGTCTATAAGCTGATCCACAATATCTTCTTGGGCCAGTTGCGGGTGGAGCACCAGGAGGTCGCGGAAGCGCCGCTGTCGATGCTGATCCCCATGCTCGGGTTGTCGGCGCTCATCTTCCTGGCCGGGTTCATCCCTGGGCCGGCGCTGAGTTGGGTCGCCCAGGTCCAGGGGCAACTCGGTCTGCCGGTCGTGCCCTGGGTGCTGGGCGGCATCGTCGACCCCCGCGGCGGCCTGGATATGATCTGGCTGGTCGGTATCCTGATGGCCGGCTTTGGCGTCGGCGCCTTGGTCTTCTACGGCTTCGGCGGCCGCTCCAGACGCGTCCACCAACTCGACAACTATGCGGGCGGCCATTTCCTGACGGCCGATGTGCATTACCAGTACAGCGACAATTTCTATGCCGGTCTGATGCATCTGATCGGCCCCTGGTATCGCGGCGCCTTCCGGTGGCTGGAGCGCTCCCTGGCCGCCACCCTCGATCTGGTCTCCTTCGGGGCCGAGGGGCTGTACCGGCTGGCGCAGCCGACGCTGTTGATGCTCGCTGCCGCGGTGGCCATGCTGGCTTGGGTCTTGTAGTACGGAGCGAATGATGGACTGGTTGAGTGCGGTGAATCTGGATGGGTTGGCGGCCGTGGATTTCCGCTGGCTGGGCCTGGTGCTGGAACTGATCCTGATGCCCCTGATCGCTTTCGTGGTGGGCCTGGGCCTGGTGCTGATGTTGCGCAAGATCGCGGCGCGACTCCAGCGCCGGGTGGGTCCGCCGCTGTCGCAGCCGCTGTGGGATATCATCAAGCTGCACGCCAAGGAAACGCAGACCTCGCATGGACTGATCCACGAGATCGGCATCGTTATGGCGATCGGCGGCTATGTGGCCGCGGTGACCCTGCTGCCGGTGCCGGGGATGAACGGTCTGGCGCAGCAGGGCGGCCTGATCGCCTTGCTGTACATGACCATGATCCCCTCCCTGGGATTAGCCCTGGGGGTCGGGCAGTGCGCCAACCCCAACGGCTCTATTGGTATCTCGCGGGCGCTCACCGCGATGCTGGCTTATGATGTGCCGCTGGTCATCGTGATCTTCGGCGTGGCGTTTCACTTCGGCTCACTGAATCTGGTGCACATGATCGCGGCTCAGCAGGCCGGCGGTATCGCCAGCTGGGGTATCGTCCAGATGCCGCTGCTGGCCCTGGCCGGGCTCTTTGCGCTCCAGGGTATGTTGGGCAAGCAGCCCTTCGAGATCTATGTCGCCCCGGCCGAGATCGCCACCGGTCCCATGGTCGAGATGGGCGGCAAGTTCCTGGGCGGGCTCTTCGTGATGCAGTGCTTTCAACTGTATACGGCGGGCGTGCTCTACGTGACGTTGTTTCTGGGCGGCGGGGAGCATTGGCTGACCTTCCTGTTCAAGGTCTTCGTCGTGACGGCGATTCCCATGACGATCGCCATGGTGTTTCCCCGCTATCGCACCGAGGACATGGTGCGCCTGTTCTGGAAGTGGCCGACGATGATCGGGCTGCTCGGCATCGCATTTGTGATGAATTGACGTTTCCCCCGTGGATGAAGGTCCCGCTCATGGGCTTCATTTGCGGACCCATCCTTCTTGGCAGGTGACGCGTGACCCACATCGATCAGGTTCCGACACCCGGCGCTCCGCTGCCGGTTGAGATTGGCGTGACGCCGGGGGCGAAGCGCACCAACCCGTTCGCCCAAGTATTCGACGAGCTGGTGCGCTTTGCGCAGTCCCGGTCGCTGTTCATGCTGCATTACTGCACCGGCTGCGGCGCGGTCGAACTGCCCCCGGCGATGACCGCGCGCTTCGATATGGAGCGGCTGGGTATTCAGCCGATGGTCTCGCCGCGGCAGGCGGATATCCTGCTGATCACCGGCTATGTTTCGGTGAAAACCTTGAAGCGGGTGATACTGACCTATGAGCAGATGAACTCACCCAAGTATGTGATCGGGATCTGCTCCTGCACGGTCAACGGCGGCATGTATTGGCAGAGCTATGCGACCGCGAAGAAGCTCAATGACTACATGCCGGTGGACATTTACATCGCCGGCTGCATGCCGCGTCCGGAGGCGGTGATCGAAGGGTTGCGCGGTCTGATCGAAAACATCCGCAACGGTCGGGCCGACGCCTGGAAGGACTACTACCGACGCTATGACCATTATCTGGGCAATCAGCAGCGCCTGTTCGGTGCCGACTGGCAGACTCCGACCGATGTGATTGCCGAGGCACGTCATTACGATCTCTTCGGACCCGCGACCCTGGGTGCGCATACCGCCCTGCTGGAACAGCATCAGCGTCCGTTGGAGGCGTTGGCGATGCGCATTGAGATTCCGGAGCTGATGCGGCGGCGGAGCCGTGCGGACCAGGGCGGAACAGCGCAATGACGAACGACCTGACGACCTGGCTCGACAACCTGCTGGCCGAACTGGACGGGATCAGCGTCCGGCGCACGTCGCGCCGGCGGCTGCGGGTGGAGGTGGCGTCCGACGCCTTGCCGGCGCTGCTGGAATTGCTGCGCGGGCGCGCGTCGTTTGTGCACCTGTCCGCCATCAGTTGTGTCGACTGGATTGACGCCGGCCAGTTCGAGTTGGTGTATCACTGCTGGTCCTATGAGACGCAGTCCCTGGTTTCGGTGCATACGCGCATCCCGCGCGAGCCGGGCGTCTATATCTCCGTCTATGACATCTATACGCCCGCCGCGTTCTTCGAACGGGATATCCACGAGATGTTCGGCGTCTGGTTCGAGGGCAGTCCGGATCTGAGCAAATTCATCCTGACCGAATGGGACGGCCCGCCGCCCATGCGCAAGGATTTCGATTCGGAAGCCTGGGTGAATCAACACTTCGACTGGCAAGACTATCATCCGGACTGGCTCAAGGATCTGGAGGCGCGCGGCGGCGGCATCGCCGTGCCGCCGGACGAGCAGCGCTTCAGCCGGAGGACTGTCGATGAGACCTGAAAACTATGAAGCGCAGCGACAGCCGCCGAGCTATGACTATGAGCTCAATATCGGTCCCAATCATCCGGGCATCGAGGGTAATTACGCCTTCAAGCTCCGTCTGAATGGAGACAGGGTCATCGCCGGGCGGGCGGATGCCGGCTATCTGCACCGCGGGTTTGAGAAGCTGATGGAGGGCCGGCTGTGGATTCAGAACCTGGCCATCACGCCGCGCATCTGCGTGCCGGACCCGGTGCCCATGGAAGTCAGCTATTGTCTGGCGGTCGAGGACCTGTGCGGACTGGTGGTCCCGGAGCGGGCGCAATGGCTGCGCGTGATGCAGCTCGAACTCTCACGCATCGCCGCGCATCTCTTTATCTTCGGCGGACATGCGGCCACTACCGGCATGTATACCCCGATGTTCTGGGGCATCGCCGACCGCGATCTGATTCTGGATCTATTCGAGGAAATGACCGGCGGGCGGGTCTATCACATCTACAACATTCCGGGCGGCGTGCGCCGGGATCTGCCGGACGGTTTTGGCGAGCGGGTCGCCAATACGCTCGATTATCTCGAATCGCGTCTGCCGGACTATGACAATCTGCTGTTTACCAACCAGGTGTTCGTCCACCGGGCCCAGGGCTGCGGGCCGATCAGTCAACAGCAGGCACTGGAGTGGGGGGTGACCGGGCCGAATCTGCGCGCAACCGGACTGAAGTTCGACGTACGCCGCGATGATCCCTATCTGGTTTATGACCAGCTCGAATTCGAGATCCCCACCGAGGAACCGGGCGACGCTTGGGCGCGGGCGCTGGTGCGGCGCCGGGAGATCAAGGAAAGCATCCGGATCATTCGCCAGGTCGTGGCGCGGCTGCCGACGCTCGCCGGACCCATCCGCTGCCCCATCCCCAACCCGCTGGCCTGGAATGTGCCCGCCGGTTCCACCTATACCAGGGTCGAGTCGTCCAAGGGTGAGCTCGCCTGGTACGTGGTCTCCGACGGCGGCGAGCGGCCCTACCGCACCCATGTCCGCGGACCCTCCCAGATGCACGCGGTGCAGGTGCTGGAACAGCTTGCGATCGGGTGCCGGATCGAGGATGTCGCCCAGATCATGTTCTCACTCGACGCCTGCCCCCCGGAGGTGGATCGCTGATGCGCGACATCGATCACCAGGACCGGGGCGGTCTGCTCGGTCCGCTCAAGAACCTGTCGTTCTTTGCCCGTCAGCCGATCACCGAGCCCCTGGGGCCGCGCCCGGCCGCGGCGAACTACCGCGGCTTCCATCTGAACGATTGGGACCTGTGCATCGGTTGCAGCACCTGCCAGAAGGTCTGCGACAACGCCGCCATCACCATGGTCAAGGTCCCCGGCCTGCCCGAGGACCCGGTCAAGGGCATCCGCAATCTGCGCCCGGCCATCGACTACGGCCGTTGCTGTTGGTGTGCTTTGTGCGTGGATCTGTGTCCCACGGGGTCGATCGCGCTCTCGTGCGAATATGTCCATACCTGTCTGGACAGCGAACTCGACAGCTATTTCATTCTGCCCGACGCCCGGGGAATCCACGGCACGCCCTATCCCAAGGGCTGGGCCAAGTCGACCGACGCGGATTTGGTCGCACTCGATCGCCAGCCGATGACCGAACAGGCCCCGGCGGAGCGCATCGGCAATTTTTCCGAGATCGTGGCCGGGTACGACGCCCATCAGGCGCTCATCGAGGCATCGCGCTGTGTCCAGTGCGGTATGTGCCACGACGCCTGTCCGACCCACATGCATGCCCCCGAATACATCCGCGCCATCTGGAAAGGCGATCTGGAAGGCGCGGTGCGTGAGATCTACCGCACCAATCCCTTCGCTCACACCTGCGGCCGGGTCTGCACCCATCGCTGCGAAACCGCCTGTTCGGTGGGCCATCGCGGCGCCCCCATCGCCATTCGCTGGCTCAAGCGTTACGCCATGGACGCGGTGGACCACGCGCGGGTCAAACAGATCGCGGCCGAGGGTCGGGCCGATTTCATCTCCGGCAAGCGGGTCGCGATCGTCGGTGCCGGGCCGGCCGGACTCACCGCCGCCTTCGACCTGGTCCGGCAAGGGCATGACGTGACCGTGCTGGAAGCCCAGGCCCAAGGCGGCGGCATGGTCCGCTACGGCATCCCCGACTATCGGATGCCGGCCGACCGGCTTGACCGCGACCTGGATGTCATCATCTCGCTGGGTGTGAAGATTCGGTACAACACCCGGGTCGGTGTCGACCTGACCATGGAGCGGCTGCGGGCGGAGTATGACGCGGTGGTGTTGGGCGTCGGACTCTGGATGGGCCGTTCCACCCGGGTGCCGGGCGCCGATCAGGCCGGCGTCAAACGAGCCGTGGATCTGCTGCGGGCGGTGGCGGCAGGTGAAGCGATCGAGGTCCCCCAGTCCGCGGTGATCATCGGCGGCGGCAACGTGGCCATGGATAGCGCCCGCACCCTGGCGCGGCTCCAGCAGCAGCGCTATGGCGAGGTCAGAATCACCCTGACGGCGCTCGAAGACCTGGACCACTTTCTGGCCGATGCGGATGAAATCAGGGAAGCGCGGGAGGAGGGCGTGCAGATTCTGGAGGCCCGCGGGCCCCAGGAAATCCTGATGCGCGAGGGGCAGGTCGCGGGGTTGCGGACCTGGGGCGTGCGCTCCATATTTGATGGGGCGGGTCGGTTTGCTCCCAGTTATGAGCCCGCCGATGAGCAGATTCACGCGGGTGACATGGTGGTCGAGGCCATCGGTCAGGCGGCGGATGTGGCCCTGCTGGGTGAGGCCCTGACTGAAGTGCTGCAATGGCACCGCGGGCGCCTCCAGGTCGACGGTCAGGGTCGCACCAATCTGGAGTGGCTGTGGGCCGCGGGCGACATGGTGCGCGGTCCGGATGTCGTGTCGGCCGTTGCCGACGGGCACCGGGTCGCGGACAGCATTCATGCCTATCTATCCGTTCAGGAGCACGCACCATGATCGAGGGTCACCAGGGCAGCTACGATCGGATCAAATCCAAGACCTCGCTGAAAGAGGTCTTGGAGCTTGCCTGTTCGTTCGAAGCCAGCGCCCGTGATTTCTATCTCGACCTGGCCCCCAAGGTCAGCAAGAACATCCGTTGGCTGGCGGAGGATCTGGCCGCCGAGGAGCAGTGCCACTACGATTTGCTGCGTGGTCTCGTGGACCATCCGGACAGCGTCGAGCAGGTCGCGGTCGAGGTCCAGACGCCTGCCAACAACACCCGGTTTTCCGACGCCATTCACCTGCCCGACCTGGGACCCCAGCCGGACGACCAGGCGGTGCTGCAGTACGCCATGGGGCGCGAGCACATCGCCATGGAGCACTACCAGTCACTGGCCGAGGGAACCGAGCCCGGCCCCATTCGGGACATGTTCGTCTATCTGGCCAACGAGGAGACCAAGCACAAGGCCGAACTCGAGAAACTCTACTACGAGATGGTGCACAGCGGCGGGGTTTGAGGCCGGGAATAGCAGTCGGCTTCCCTCAGTCTTCATAGCCGTCGCGGATGCACTTCTTGCCCTTTTGATTGGAATGGTAGCCGGCGGGACAGTTGCCGTGCTTCTCGATGATCGGCGGCGCCTGGTAGGCCGGGTAGCCGGAGTGAAGCCCCGGCTGGTGCTCCTGGGGATTGCCGTAATAGCCGCGCGAAGGGGGTCGGGCGTCGGAGTTACTCACACAGTAGTTGCCGTCGGGATAGTAACCCCTGGGGCAGTTGTTGGGTCGCGGAATGACATCGGCAACTGCGACCATCAGCGCGGACGGAAGCAGGGCAGCGAGCAGGGCGAAACGCAATCGGGTAGGCATGACCGGTCCTCAGGGTGTGTCGGGAACCGGAATCATACACTCTTATTCAAGCCTGATGGACGGGTACAGGAATCCCATCGGGAGTTCGGCCGCGGCCGAATCGCTCCATCGTAAAGCATTGGCGCGGAGCCTATTTGACCGTCCCGGTCGATTGCCGGCGCGCCGCGGCCAGGACGTAATCGAACGGTTCATACAGCGTCTCGGGAATGCTGCGAAGCAGCCAACCCCCAATGCCAAGCCGCCGACGCAACCCGGCGTCCTCAACCAAGGCGCGACGCCAGCCCGGGAACACCTGGTCGCGGATCGACTCCACCTGCACCGCCTCGAACCCGGCGGCGGCGAGTTTTGCGGCGTAGATATCGCGCGGGTAGATATTGGCGCGCGGCACCGCGAGCGCGGCGCGGGCAACGTCGCCCAGCAAGGCCTGCAACGGGTGCCGCCATGGATCGGGACCGGGTCCGGTCGGGATCGAGTCGGCGAGCACCAAGCGCCCGCCCGGCCGCAGCAGGCGGGCGGCCTCAGCGAAAAAGCGCTCGCGGGTATCGAAATGGAAGGCACACTCGACGGCGGTGACCACGTCGCAGCAAGCGTCGGGCAGTCCGGTCGCGGTGGCCGAGCCTTCGCGCAGATCGATCCGCTCCTCCAGGCCGAGTTTGCGGACGCGGGCCCGCGCCTCGCGCACTTGTTCAGGCGCGATGTTGATGCCGACGATCCGCCGCGGGGCAAAGCGCCGGGTCCAGTAAATATCCTGCTCCGCGAACCCGAAGCCGACATCCACGACCTCGTCGGCACTGCTGAGGCCGGCCGTTCGGCCGACCAACTCGACCATCGCTTCGCAGGCCTCGTCGATCGTCCGCGCCTCGGCCCAGTAGCCGAGGTTCAAGTACAACCCGCGCTCGGAGAACGCATTAGTTGATGCGAACCGATACATCCAGCGCACCGGCAGCGTCGGGATGATCATCCAGACACCGCCGCCACAGGCACACTTGGATTCGCGCACGGCAGCCTCCTTCGATGCGGTCCTGTTACACCTTCCGACCGATACACGTTATCTCCTTGAGACGGAAAGGGTTGAACGCGTTCCACGCCCGAATTTCGCCCGAATTTCGCCGGAATAGCCGCCGCTGATTACTCAGGGACGATGTGTCCCTTGGTTCCGGCATCGGCATCAGACCAGTGATCCTCGCCTTTCAAGCGCCGATCACCCTGAATAGTATAGGTGATGCTGCCATCCCGGAATACCAGTGCGCCGTCGCTGCGTTTGGCATTCACGCGCTTGCCGCTGACCCAGACCTGTTCTTTGCCGTCGATGCGGATGGTGGCCACGGTGGCACCGGACCCGGCTTTGGCAACCCATTGTCCGGCATAAGGCGTATGATTTGCGGCTCCCTTTTCATGCGCGGGGGCGTCCGCAACGAAACCCGCCTTGGCGTTTTCCGCCTTGGTCTTGTGGATGTCGCAGCCCTGCATCTCGGAGACCTGGGTGCAGCCCGAGCGTTCGAGCAGACGACGGTAGTCCGCGTCGATGGCATGGACGGCGGTAGTTGCCAGCAGGGCAACGCCGGCGACGATGAGTGATGGCGTCTTCATGGGTCTTGACCTCGTGCAGAGCGATTGGATGAATTCAGCGCAGTGAATGGGACCAGCAGCGCGGCCGTGAACAGTTCCCGCGGGGCACCATCCTCGACGTAGGGTGCGGTGAGGAACGAACCGCACCGCGGCCAGGCGGTGATTCGCAAGCTCGCCTCACCCAACAAGAGACCCGCTGGCTGCAACGCTGATCACGCCCTGCGCCCCGGTGTTGCCCCAACGGTTGTTGCCCCTGATCCTGTGCCGGATCGGCACCAGGCAGGCGGTCGGGATAATAGTGATGCATTGGATCAAATTCCAGTCGCAGGTAACCGATACAGCAAGCCGAAGAACAGCGCCGAGAGCAGCCGGGCCGATAGGCTAGCGGTCTTGCGGCCGGTGCCGTGGTGCCTGGTGAAGCGCGTCGGCAGAGTGAGGAAGGGCAGGATGGTGATGACCTCCGCCCCCAGGGGCGAAAGCCATCGGTCCTCATGAAACCTCAACCTCCGGTCTGTTGTGCTGGTGCAGCACGATCCGCAGGGGGCTGTAGGGGCGACTTCAGTCGCCCCTAGTGTGCCCGACATGGGCATGTACTTGCTACCTGAAAGGAGGTAACCGCAAAGAGTGACGAGAAGCGTAGTGAACCCCAAGGTGGACGCCGCGAGGCCAAACTGAAAGAAGGGGTAGTCAAGACACGACCGCAGAACACGAACAGGCAGTGAGGCCGGGTACGGGCGATCAGCGTGCTAGGGAACGCGAAATCCAACCGTCACCGAAAGACGTATCCGGTAGAGCTTGGTGGCACGGGTCGAAAGTACATGTTCTTACTCGGGGAGATCTGGCACGCGAGAGCGAGCCAGAAGTCAGCAGGGGCCGTAGTAGCGTTACGTCCGGTGAAAGCCGGGACGAGCGAAGGGCCGAAGAGTCACGAGAGAACCATAGTCTGCACCTGGTCCAGAGGGCGAGCAGGCGGGCGAAACGCTGCTGGCGTTGCAACTACGGCAACCACCGGGACGGCGAGCTAAACCGAACGGGTGGATTCCCGCATGGGGGAGGCCCGCGCCCACCAAGTCATCCGCGACCCCGAGCACAGACGCTAGAAGAGGTTCAATAAGCAACACGGTAGACATCACGTTACCGTGGACGCTCGCGGGCTAAGCCCGCTGGGCTCAACCGCCGGATGCGGAAAACCGCATGTCCGGTGGTGTGGGAGGGTGACGGGCGCAATCCCGTCGCCCCGACCCGATCACGTCTGTAGATCATTTCCCGGAAATCACCACATCGGCCAACAACAGGAAGCAAAAAATGGACACTTGCTAACGAAGATCGGCGAGACGCAGTGCCCACTCTGTGCAGGTCGCGAGATAAGAGGCCCCGGTCGAATGGCACTGACTTTAGCCGCTGTCTTTAAAAATTATAGACTTACAAGTCTATCAGTAAAGCGTCAGTTGAGTGGGCGCGGCATCTCTAGCGGTGCTTTCTTGCATCAGTTTGGTCCGCAGGCGCTTCTTGGTCGTTTTTCGATATAGCAAACGCTTGTTTCTGCTGGGCTTGCGAGTTAAGTCAGATCCATTCGAGCCTGGCCCCTTCGCTCTTTTCTTTGCGCTTTATCCTCTTTACGGACGAGACTTCGGCTTCCACGCAAGATCGAAGGCCATGTAGACCGCGTAACATATCAGTGAAGATAATGCGACGCATACAAAAAAAGCGCGCCAGGACCAGACATGCAGTAATTTGTGGCAGGCTGATACCGAACTATCTCTGAAATTATTCTCTATTATTGCTTTTACATCTACCGCTGGGACGCCCGACCAGTCGTTAACAGCCGCAATCTCCATGGGAATTACAATATGCTCATACCCGGGATCGTGTCCCGTCGGACTCTCAAGAATATTCTCGTAAATCGCCTCTTGGTAGTCGTCCGCATACCGATATGCAAGAGCAAGAGATAGTACCAGAAAAATAGGCAGCAGCACGGAGCCGATGCGGCGATACCCGCTTGACCATGCGGGCAACGTTCTTGCAATAAATGTTATTACTACTGCTCCCACGATCCATCCGAAAAGTTTATACAACGAGTTTGGCGTGCAATCAACTGATGGGGCCCAGCCTATTCTCTCGTCCGGCAACCATTTTTCAGAAACGAAGTACGCAGCGACACTAACAATCCCGACTATAACAACGAATTGACGTAAAAAATTGAGCGACTCAACGGCGCGTTCCGTCCGGCCTTGATTATCGTTCCTGCCATCAGTCTTGGGGCGCCGATCCGTGGATGCTCCATCGGGACCCTTGCCGGTGATGCCCCAGATCAGCCGATCAAAGGGGGTCAGGTTGCCCGAATCTGCCTGCGGGCGCAGATCGACCCAAGTACGTTCGGACAGAAACATCGGCAGTTCAGGCTCGGCAGGGGCATCGGCCAACAGCACCGGGATCACGGGGCGTCCGTCCTTGACCGCGCGCGACAGAGCGGCTTGCATCTCTACGTCTTCCCAGGGGCCCAATCCGTCCGCGCCGACCAGAACGGCGACGCTACGGGAGGCGCGGATGCCGGATTCGAGCAGCGGTTGCGAGGGGATGCCGGGGCGCAGCTTGTCTTCGTCCAGCCAAACGGAAATCCCTTGGGCGCGCAAGCCTTCGGCAAGGGCGCGCACCGCTGGCTTGTCTCGGCTGTTATGGCTCAAGAAACAGTCGATGGTTTTGGAATCGGGTATGCTCGGGTGGCCGGAACGATGATCGAGGCCCTTCGTTTCAAGAACAGCGCACTTCTCTCCTTTCTTCTTGGTCATGACAGACCCTCAAGCTTGGCCTTTACGATCAGCCGCTTCGATCCGGCAGCTAGATTCCCGAGTGGGCGATCAGCCGTGGAGGTTGATCGTAGTCCCGACGACACCATCAACTTTCGGGCTCGGCGTTTGGCACTCGCGACCCAGCGGTGTCGCGCTTGCGTCTGGCGCTCTGCGCGACGGGTGCCGCAATAGCCGGAAAAACGATCAGTGCCCATCACGAAATGCGCTCGCATTGAATTTTTTCCGCGTTTGACTATAAACTCAAATTACCCGTGATCGCCCCATCAATGTAGCATGGGAAAACGGGTATTGATCATTGCTCAGGCCACAATCTGCGATTTGCGACGCACGACCGAAAACTATTTTCCTCACGAAGACAAGGGGAGCACGAAGGATGCTTAGTTATTTTCGCCATGCATTCGTGTTTTCCTGAGAAATTCTCTCAAGACCCCAGCGATGATCAAGGCCGGAGAACGCAATCATTTTTCGCGACGACCGCTAAGTCCGGGTCAGTGTTCGATTATAGCTCTTCACCGATAATAGCCATTTAAGACCGCCTTATACGGCGACTCTGAATCAGTAACTTGTACGAGTGGAGCACAGCTCTTTACTTGGACGTGAACGGGTTTGCTTTCTAATACAAGAGTCCCAGCAAATTTAGACACGGCGCCGCATGAAACGTAAATGTCATAGCTCCTTTGCTGGATGCTGTCATTCTTACCATTCGTCAGCAGTCGCTTTTCTTTCTCTGGCGGATACTTCGGCACTAGCCAAATCTGCTCCGCAATGTTATCGTTTTCCAATATAACCGTACCGCCCCACGTCGCGTACCGACCCCCGATCGCACAACCTCCAATAAAAAGTGAAACCAGAGCAAGGCAAGTACCAATTTTCATTTCAGGCTGCGCTTTACTGGTTGGCTACAAAACAACAAAGGCGTCCGCTACGCAAACTTCGTGAGCGAATAGTTTTTTAGCTTTCGCGTTCTCGGCGCTAGGATCAAGGACATATATATATCTAATAAGCGGAATATTAGTCTCGGAAATGCTTTTCCCGCCCACGGTTATGTGAATCTTGCTAGCAATTGGATTGTTGGCAAACGCGCCCGGAGGATAGTAGCTAATTCCGGTCACCAAGAGCGCGTGCTCGTTCTTTAACATAATCACCGGTCTTTGCCTGTCGATGGCTGCGATTATACATTCAACGCTGCTGCAGAAATGGGGTCGAACCCTGAAGTATCCCCTAGAAAAAATCAATAAAAACAAAGGTCAAGAAAAGATTT
>JACDZJ010000047.1_pt1 | contig 57870 bp, 49 predicted proteins | sample 7365721 | NCBI WGS metagenome assembly JACDZJ01 (sample SAMN15143480, study PRJNA637477) | pond metagenome | biome: freshwater wetland ecosystem [ENVO:00000243]; feature: pond [ENVO:00000033]; material: pond water [ENVO:00002228]; isolation source: pond water containing pink berries ... | reverse complement strand
GATTCTTGATAGCGTCTTATTCGGAAATCGCCTAAAGTCCGACAGGCTGCTAGCTGCAAGCAGGGATGTCGGCTCAGCAATCCCAAGGATTCGGGCCGCCCGTATCGATGCCATAGCGCGCGATGGCCTCCTCGACCCTGGATGGCTTGAGCTCCCCGTCGTCGGCGAGTGCCGTGAGCGCCGCCAGCGCGATGTGGTGCCGGTCTACCTCGAAGAATCGCCGCAGCGCCGCGCGGGTATCGCTGCGCCCGTACCCGTCGGTGCCCAAGGTGACATAGCGGCGCGGCACCCAGGCGCGAATGAGATCCGGTACCGTGCGCAGGTAGTCGCTCACGGCGACCACGGGTCCCGCGGTCGGCGCCAGGCATTGCTCGACCCAGCTCAGCACGGGCGCCGCGCCCGGGTGCAGCCGGTTGCGCCGCTCGGCGGCGAGCCCGTCGCGGCGCAGTTCCGTGAAGCTGGTGACGCTCCACAGATCCGCGGCCACGCCCCAGTCTTCCGCCAGCAACTCGGCGGCGGCCAGTGCCTCGCGCAGTAGAGTGCCGGCCCCGAGGAGTTGCACGCGCGGCCCGCCCTGGCTGTCCGCGGCTGCCCGCAGCCGGTACAGGCCGCGCAGGATGCCCTCCTGCGCGCCCTCCGGCATGGCGGGGTGGACATAGTTCTCGTTGGTCACCGTGACGTAGTAGAAGACGTCCTCCTGATCCTCAAGCATCCGCCGCATGCCGTCGCGCACGATGGCGGCCAGTTCATAGCCGAAGCAGGGATCATAGGCCACGCAGTTGGGCACGACCGAGAACAGCAGGTGGCTGGAGCCGTCCTGGTGCTGCAGACCCTCGCCCGCGAGGGTGGTGCGGCCGGCGGTGGCGCCGATCAGGAAGCCCCGGCAGCGCGAGTCGCCGGCCGCCCAGATCAGGTCGCCGATACGCCGGTAGCCGAAGGCGGAATAGAAGATGTAGAAGGGCAGCATCGGCACGCCGTGGGTGCTGTAACTGGTCGCGGCAGCGATCCAGGAGGCGACGGCACCGGCTTCGGTGATGCCCTCCTCCAGGATCTGGCCGTCGCGGGCCTCCTTGTAGTAGAGCAGCTCGTCTTGGTCCTCCGGCGCGTAGAGCTGCCCGACCGCGGAGTAGATGGCGACCTGGCGGAACAGCGCCTGCATGCCGAAGGTGCGCGCCTCGTCGGCGACGATGGGCACCAGCGTGCGGCCGAGCGCCGGGTCGCGCAGCAGGTGCGAAAGGAGCTGGACGAACACCATGGTCGTGGATTCCTCGCGGCCGTGCGCGCCCTCCAGAAACCGTGTGAAGGCGGTCAGCAGCGGCGCGGTCCGTGTCGGACCCTGCGCGCTGCGTGCCGGCAGATAGCCGCCGAGCGCCTGTCGGCAGGCATGCAGGTATTTCATCTCGGGGCTGTCGGCGGGCGGGCGATAGAAGTGCAGGCCGGTGACCTCGGCGTCCGACAGCGGCAGCGCGAAGCGGTCGCGGAAGGCGAGCAGCGCCGCGGCCTCCAGCTTTTTCTGCCCGTGAGCGCCCATCTTGCCCTGGCCCCAATGGCCCATCCCGTAGCCCTTCTTGGTCTGGGCCAGGATCACGGTCGGCTGGCCCTGGTGGGCGGACGCCGCGTGATAGGCGGCGTAGATCTTCACCGGATCGTGGCCGCCGCGCTTGAGCCGGTCGATGTCGCTGTCGGAGAGGTGCGCGACGATCGCGCGCAGTTCCGGGTATTTATTGAAGAACTGCTCGCGGTTGAAGCGCCCGTCGGTGGCAGCGTACTGCTGCAGAGCACCGTCGACCGTCTCGTGCAGGCGCTTCAAAATCGCACTGTCGCGGTCGCGGGCGAAGAGCGGGTCCCAGTCCGCGCCCCACAACAGCTTGATGACGTTCCAGCCCGCCCCGGCGAAGAGTCCTTCGAGTTCCTGCACGATGGAGCCATTGCCGCGCACCGGTCCGTCCAGGCGCTGCAGGTTGCAGTTCACGACGACGATCAGGTTGTCCAGCCGCTCGCGTCCGGCGAGCGACAGCCCGGCCAGAGACTCCGGCTCGTCCATCTCGCCGTCGCCGACGAAGGCCCAGACCTTGCGGCCCGCGGCGTCGGCGATCCCGCGATGTTCGAGATAGCGCATGAAGCGCGCCTGATAGATGGCCTGGAGCGGGCCCAGCCCCATCGAGCCGGTGGGGAACTGCCAGAACTGCGGCATCAAATAGGGGTGGCAATAGGAACACAGGCCCGCGCCCCCGACCTCGCGCCGGTAGTGGTCGAGCTGGGTCTCACTGAGCCGCCCTTCGAGAAAGGCGCGCGCGTAGACGCCGGGCGCGGAATGGGGCTGGAAATACACCAGGTCCCCGTCCTGGCCGGCGCGGAAGAAATGATTGAAGCCGACCTCGAAGAGATCCGCGGCGGAGGCGTAGCTGGCGATGTGGCCGCCCAACTCGGTGGAGCGGTTGTTGGCGCGCACCACCATCGCCAGGGCATTCCAGCGCACCAAGGCGACCAGCCGTTGCTCGGTCTCCAAGGTCCCCGGAAACTGCGGTTGGTCGGCCAGCGCGATGGTGTTGCAGTAGGGGGTGCTCCAGACCGGCGGCAGCGCCACGCGCTGGGCGCGCGCCCGGTCGAAGAGCTTGCGCAGCAGGAAGGTGGCGCGGTTGCGGCCGTCGCATTCGATGACCGCATCGAGCGCTTGCAGCCACTCCGCGGTTTCGGTCGGGTCCGGGTCCGGCGGAAGCACGGCCCAATGGCCCGAGAGGCTGAAGTCGGCGGTGTCGTTCATAGCAGGCTCGGCGGCTCAATGGACGAAGACCCAAGTATCCTTGATGTCCGTAAACTGTCCAAGACCAGATGTGCTCCGGGGGTCAGCGGCGGCTCAGGGCGCCCCGACCCGTCCCAGTCGCTCTCGAACCAAGATTCGGGCCTCGGACGAGACGGACAGGGCGTCGAAGCACCGCCCGAGGTAGGCGGAGTCGTCGGCAAGCGCTTGGGTCGCACGCTCGTAGGCGAGGCGAACCGCCGGGCCGTAGGCCTGCTCCGCGATCTCGATCGCCCCGGCGGGAATCGGTCCCCAGTGAGCCGACATCACCAGTAGGTCCAGGACATCGCGGGCAAAGGTGCTGCGATCGGCCCAGCGGTCGCAGTTGGCCAGCAGCTTCTCGGCGAACAGGTCGGTGCGGGCGAGGATCGGCACGGGCAAGGGTTCCACCGTCTCGCAGTGCAGCGCAATACGCCCTTCGAGGACCACCTCGAAGCGGACCGGGACGCCCTCGACCTCCAGCACGGTGCGAATCCCGTACCGGTCTGCCCGCACCTCCCGCAACAGCCGCGGCGCGACGCGAAACAGCGCGCCGAGCGACCCCTCGCTCACGGTCGAGCGGATGGCGCGATACCCCTCGGTCGCGGCGCACAGGAAGTCGATATCCACCGACTCGCGGTATTCGTCCAAGACAAGGGCGAGACAAGTGCCGCCGCCGAAACAGCAGGCGGCAGCGCGCAGGAAGTCCGGGTCCATCCGGCTTAAGACGCTGAAGATCCGCCGGTGGTGGGCGCGCTTATACATTGAGCACGCCATGCCCGTAGGTGCGGACCAGACGCTCGATCAGTGCCCACTCGTCCGGGTCGAGCCGGTCCGGGTCCAGGTGCCGCCACTCCCGCTCGTAGAGCGCAAGGACATCGGGCTCGCTCATCCGCTCCTGGTGCAGTTGCCAGGCGAGCAGGCGCAGCGCGGGAAAGCGAGCGATCTCGACGGTCGGGGTGGTCATGGGTCGATCTTAACGCCGCCGCGGGGTGTCGGCCATTGAGCCTTCATCGTCGTTCCGGCCAGCGCTGGTCATTTGGAGTCCAAGGCTTCAGCCTTGGCCTGCCGATCCAAGGCTGAAGCCTTGGACTCCAGTCGGCCGGCGCCCCGGCTGACACGCCCCGGCTGGCCGGAACGATCAAGGCCCATACCGCTATAGAGATCGGGCTCGCGGAGGTAGATCAGGGCTTGGCGCCCGGACAGCATTGTCCGATACTGCGGCGCATGACAGGTTCCGAGTTTATCCATCCCCGATGAACTTCGCTTATCCAGTGACATTGACGCCGGACGCCGATGGCGGGTTCGTGGTGACCTTTTCCGATTGGCCGGAGGCCATCACCCAGGGCGAGACCCGCGACCAAGCGCTGGAAGAGGCAGCCGATTGCCTGGAAGAGGCCGTTGCGGCGCGCATCGATGACCGTGCGGAGATTCCGTTGCCATCCTCTCCACAGGCCGGCGAGGCGACCGTGGCGGTACCCATCGCCACCGCGCTCAAAGCGGCGCTGTACCTCGCAGTGCGGGAGACGGGCATCGGCACCAGCGAACTGGCACGGCGCCTGGGTATCCATGAGAAAGAGGCACGACGCCTGCTCGACCCCCGTCACGGGAGCAAGGCCGCCGCGCTGGAGCGGGCCTTGACCGCCGTGGGTCGGCGCTTGACCGTCGAGGTACGGGTGGCGGCATAGGCTCCGATCGCACAGCCCGTAGGATGCGGTGACGAAAGGAACCGCATCGTTCGAGCGGCTGGTCATCGGTGCGGTTCGCTCCCGCTCACCGCACCCTACGTCATGCCCAGGAGGACAACCCAGCGGCGACCAGCGCGCCCATGACCCACCTTGACACCCCTATCGGCGCGGATCTGCGCGCTATGCCCGCGGGCCGCCGAGATTCGCGGCGTCGCCACGCAACGGACTTGGTGGTCGTGTTGTGCCGGCCCACGACCTGTGGTGCGTCCCCTGTTTCCCACGGAAGGCGTCCATCGGGTGGTATATCCAGTGCTTACCGTCCGGCAGCGGAGCGTGCCAGCCGAGCCAGCGCCAGGCGTCATGGCTCCAGTTAGATTGCAAGACCTGAACCCGGCTCCCGAGCTTGAGTCCGGTGGCCCCAGGTTCCGCCTTCACCAGCTATCGGGAAGTAATAGCGGGTCGCTGAGTCGCAGCAATGCCACGCAGGCAGCGTTAGCCACAGAGTCGTCCGAATGATCGAGATAGCTCTGAACCACCAATACATGCCCCTGGTCACCGAACCTTCCGAGCAGATAGAGTAATCCCGCGACATCTTCCGACTGATCCGCAGCGGTGAGGCGCTTGCAGACCTCCGCAGCGACTGCCGCAGAGGCAAACCGCTGCAAATCCCGCTCCTTCTCTGAAATGCTGCTCCCTTCCCTATCTCGCGAACGGTCATCAAAAACGTGAGGTATCGCCGATTCGTCACCACGATTCGCCAGTTCCCTCGAACAGACCCAAGACATTCGTAATTGGTCATCCTCTCTTAAGACAGCATCTTCAGGAGTCCCTCTTAGTGCCATAAGCCTTTGCAAAAATAAGCGGATATCGGGATTATCGAAGCGCTCCATGGCATGAACGATCGACCACTTTTCTACCTGCGAAGCCGTCTCGTACCTCTCCTCCAGAAAGCGAACAAGATCGCTCGTGCCGACACCCGTTTTGTACGCGCCTGCCGTCCATCCCCGAGTTAGATCGACCATCCTGACGATTCTTCCCAACCAGGAGATACCGTCGTCCCTGTTCCGAGCCTCCTGCAAAAGGATATCTATAGCAGTACGACTTCCGTGAGCAAACAAACCTTCCCATATTACATCCCGACTACCCTCGGTTTCAAGCAAACTACGGAGCGTCTTCTCTGCGGCCGGAGTTCCGATTAGTCCCAAGCTTATCGACGCCTCGCCGCCTACATCCGCCCCCCCGTGCGCAGCGACTAACGCGCCGAGACAATAAACGGCATCAGGGTCTCTCAAGTCGCCAAGCGCGTGTGCCAACGCGTGCTTATCCCATAGTGAAACTTCTGTTTGCTCGTCCCCCAAGAGCCGCCGCAAGGCAGGCGCTGCTCGGACTGATCCGTATCCACCAAGAGCGCGTGCGGCGGAACTGCGTAGAGTTTCCTCATCCAAGCATTGGAGCAGCGTTTCTTCTATATCAGCCGAGGGATACAGGGGGGTCACAGCTAGTAATTTGCCTCTGAGCGCTGAATCGTTAGTCATGTGCCACCAGCTTAACCATAGCTCCGGCGTCACCTGCCTCCTGATTTCGCATTCATTCAGCCAGAACAGCCAACCGCTCTTCGGTAAGGCCGAAGCCATCGAATAAACCAATGATACGCATCCCAGCCGTCGCGCAATTTCTCCAGCAAGTCCAGCAATGCGCACACTGCCACATTCAAGGAGAACATGTAAGCTGTATTCGAGTGCTGGGGTTACGAGATATCCGGAGTCGCTGAAAATAGGAATAAGCGACCAATACAGATCGCTTCTCTCACGTTCATTTTCCCGCATATCTGAAAGCAAGTCTAGCCGCTGCGCTACCGTCCTTATCGAACGCGAAAATAGTGCACAAGCCAAATCCGTCCCCGACGCCATCAGCGCCTGGTTTTCATAAGCGCAAAGCACGCCGTTCTCCTTGAGCCGCTCCGATAAGTGTGCAGCGAGACAGTCGCTCTTCAAATGCGCAAGCACAGCGATGGCCTTAGCGTGTTTGACCGTCCCGCTGGCTGCAGAAAGATGGACTGTCGCATGTGCAGCGAGCGCGTCTCGAAGCTCGGGAGAGATCCGTCTATAAAGCGAAAGTTTGTCGCGCATGAAGTGAGTGGTGGTATCGGATAGCACGCCGAACCACTCCCAGCGATATACGAATGCCGCCGCAGTAGAGCTGCCCAGCTTCGCAAGCGCTGTTGCAGCGACATTCTTCTGCTCACGCGGCAAGTTGTCGTTCCGCAGAACCTTCTCGATCAGAACCTGTTCTGCCTCCACACAGTTGAGATCACCCAGAAGCGTAATAGCACTAGCTCCGCGTACGTGACACCGATCATCGAGGCACTGAGCGAGCACCCTCACCACCTTGTCTCGTGCCGATGGCGTGTACCGCTCGGGCGCGCAGCCAAGGACGGCCGCTGCCATTGCGGGGGAGAGCTCCGCCAATGCATCAAAGAAGACGTGCCTAATCTCCAACTGCTTCAACCGGCGACCGATTCGTCGCAGACGGGGATATGCGGCTGTATAGCTCAACCTGGCGAAGCGACCTGCGATTTCGAGCGGATTGGCCACGATATCGTCGATCGCCGCCTCCGCAAGGTAGAAGTCCGCCACGGCTTCGTTCGAAAATCGAATCCGATCTGATCGCCCAGGCAAACTCTCTAGAATGTTGGCATGGATCAGTTGCTCAACCACTGCACCGGGAGGGTGTGCGTAGTCAAAGCGCGGCACAGTGACAATCTCGTCAACCGAGAGAGCGGAACCACCCTGCGCCTCCATCTGCTTCGCGAAAACCTTTAAGGCGGACGCAAGCACTTCAGTGCTGATCCGCAAATCGGTCGACGACTCGCTCGTCAAACGTTTATCTAACCACATTTCCATCAATTCGGTTGGCCCGAGCGTAGACGACAGCGGGGGACACCCATGCGAAAGGTCCAGGTAGACTCTCAGGGTAAACGGGTGAAGCAGTTCCTTTCTGGTCGGCCCGTGAAGTGCGTAGAGCTCAACTGGATTGCGCCCCGCTTTGCGCCATGCGAGATCCAACTCGTTGTCGATGAGCAATCCGGGTAATCGAATGTGCTCTTCTTGCCGATTACGATCCCTGCAATCGTACTCGTCGGCAATGTCTCGCGAGTGGCCGCGTCTTGTCCGCATTGGCATCCAGCGCTTCCAGCCTGGGTCGGAGCAGACCTTCCAATACTCCGGGCGCGCGGTCACCAACAGGACGCTGTGCTGGCCCAGAAGAGAGCGCAGCCAATAGGTGATGGAACGCTTCACAAAGCCGGCGTCGTGCGCCTCGTCCAGCCCGTCGAGGATGACCGTCAGAGGGATGGTTCCTGCCAGGTTTCTGGCAATAGCAGCCTCTTCTGCGTCTCGCATGGCCGGCGCCAGGACTCCTTGCAGGGCGTTCATGACATAGCGGACCAATGAGTCCTCGTCCCGAAAAATTACGTCCCTGGCCTGGATTAGCAGCGCCGGGAGGATCGTGCCGAGCGCGCTGACGAAAGCACAGACTAGGCTGGTCTTGCCAACCCCGGAATCGTCAACCAGCGCGATCAGCTTGACCGAGTCTTTCCCGTCACTCGCCGTTTCAGCGCGAAGTGCAAGCTGCCAAAGACGGAAAATCTCCGCATCCGCGGATCGACGCGCATAGCGTGCCGGGTCGTATCGACCGCTGGCTCGGATCGTCGTCAACGCGTCCTGAGTCGCCGCTTTGGCGCTAGCGAGAATGCTGACTCTGGTTAGCCGGGAGTAAGCGATACCTAGATGCTCGTACCGCAAATCCTGGTACTCAAAGTCGAGTAGTCGCGCAAGTTCCGGACCATCTATCAAACGAAAAGGCACGCCTCGCGCGGCCTCCCGCACCCGCTGAAGCCAGTCGGTCTTGGTCCTACTCGGTCCATCTCGATCCTTGTTCTGCGGAATGATCACGACGATCTCGCAAAGCTCGGTGGATATCACAACCGCGGCTGCTACGTCGGAAACGACTTTGTTCCACCAAGCGTTACGCTGTACCGTATATTGCACGGCAATCGTGCACCGATCGGGGCTCTCCCCCACGTAGGAGTCAGGTTGTCCGACGATGCTCTCCCCACGCTCGTTCAGCCCATAAGGCCGTAGCTGTCGGTAGCGAGTGTCAAGTCGACGTAACAGCTCGTCGCCAAGACGGTGAAACTCACCATCCGACAGCCGTTTAATTTTGGACAGAGTAGACATTTCCGCTTCCGGTGGTTCGCCATCGTTGGTACCAAGTGTTCCTTAAAGCGCGATAAGTGGATAGAGGCAAATCAATCCGCGGGAATAGGGAACAGACCACGTACATATTCTCGGCAAAACCAATATCGCCATTCTTTACGAAGAAACGTGATCCGCCTCCAATATGCATAGGATTACGCAAACAGCGGCACCAACAGTCGAGCCGGCAGACCCGGCCGATGCCAGGAATAAGCTTGCGATCAATAGTTGAGCAGCCGTTCTCAGAGATTACGCAACAAAAGCATTGAGCGATCAACCTTGCGCTCGGGGTAGGTGAAGGATGCCGGTTCACCCTGTCCGAGCGGATTCGCTACACCGAAAAAATCGGCCACATCTTCGAACAATGCCCGAGCAAATGAAACGGACTGCGCACCCGACGCAACGCGGTGCCAGTCGAGTGCCTTGAGCGCCTCGTTGCCGCCAAGGACCTCATCGTAGAATCCGCCGTTGCGCGCGACGAGATGTTCCAGATAGTGCTTGGGGTGCCGCTCTTCGCGCCACCAGGGCATCGGGTTCGTGGACTGTGCTTTGCGCTGGTTTTCCGCCGTACAGTTTGGCAGCCACAGCGGGTCGCGGCACTCGAAGTTCTCCACGTCTTCCTTGACCAACAGGGGCTCGACGCCTGGCGCGCATCCGGCCCTTGTCAGTGCTTCCGGCTCGCCGAAAAAATACGCCTCAACCATTGGGCACAGAAGATGAAAGCTGCAACGCTCGCGGATGTGCCTGCGTAACCGCTGCTCGGCAGCCTGACTCAGTTTGCGGTCCTCGATCTCAAGCGCCATGGCTCGCTGGAAGTGGTCGCAGACAACCTCCGGCTGGTCGATATTATGAAGCTCCAGATCATCAACGGCGATGACCAGATCGGCCGGATTCCCGTCCTCGCCCTCCGCTGCCTCGGCTATGACGCGACGTGCCAATGCCTTCATCGTTCCGCTTGGTGCGGCGGATGCAGCCAAGCGATGGGTCGTCGCCGCCGGCACCTTCTGCGCGCGTAACCACGCGACAGGATTGCCGTCACTTGCCATCTGTGGAAACCGGGCCGAGATGGATGCAGCGATGGCCTTGCGCTCCAGATCGCCCGTCACGACGAAACGAATCCGCTTCACCATGTCACCCGCGTCTGCTTTCATCGTCGTTACTGACGATCCCATCGTCCGCGTACAGCTCGCCGAGCCGAAATTGCCGCAGCCATTCGGGATTCCTGAGCTCGCTCAAACGGACTGGAGCGGGCTCGGTCATGCCGTCCAGCACATAAACCTGCTCTGGCTTGTCGTTGAAAGCGTCCAGGAGCACAGGCGAATGCGTTGTGAACACCACGGTCAAGTCGTTCCTGCGGGCCAATTGGTCGGCCAGGCGGACAAAGAGCCGAATGGCATAGGGATGGAGCGAATTCTCCGGCTCGTCGATCGCGACGATACCGCCTTGCTCGGCAGCGGCCAGGTCGCAGAGCAGTACGAGCAGTGCGAGTACGCCGTTGGCTTCGGAGCCCAGCTGCGCGGGCATCTCGCTGCCGGGACGATAGATCTGTGCCGCGATCGTGTTACCTGCCTCGACGAAATCCAGATCGGCGATGAGCTTGGGAAAAGCGGCCCTGAGACCGGTTAAGACGAAGTCGTAGCGCCAGCGGTCTGGGCGACGCTGAAACCAACCGCGCAGCATGGTGAGGGCGTTCGTGCCTCGGCTGTTAAGCACCTGCGTATGCCCAATATTCGAGCCGCCGCGTAGGCTACAGATGTCAGGATCATGAAAAACCCCCATCTCAATGATAGTGTTGATAAAGTCTGGGACTACCGGATCGAGGGGGCTCAAAAACGAGAGTGGATACCTCCCCATGTCGCCCCGGAACAGCTCGGTTGCCCCATCGTGCAGCGTCGCCTCCGCAGAAATCGTTAAGCCCTGTACGGACACCAGTCGGAGGCGAAGATCCAAATGGCCGATACGAATGCCGATCTCGATCGGCTCATGCTCGGCAGCAACGCGGTTCTTCAGATCGAAGTATCCGCCGAATGCCAGATTCACGGCCTCGGCGGGATCTCGATGCACGGCGAGACGCAGGAACTTAAGCGCTTGCAATACCGTGCTTTTCCCTGCTCCATTGGCACCGACCAGCAGACTGACTCCGCTTGGGCTCCATTCAAGGGAGCGGAGCGCGCGGAGATTCTTCGCGTACAGGGTGAATGTGCTCATTGGCTTAATAATGGAATGATGAATGGTCGGGCTATCGCCGCGGGCGGACTGGCGCAAGTTTGACACAGAGCCGGGGGAACTGGGGATCGCCGTTCTTGAGATCCACGCCCACCGCCCTGTCGCACTCCAGCAGACCGGCGGCGGCCAGCGCCTCGCACAGCAGGGTGCCGGCCCTAAGGTGCGACACCATTTGCCGCCCCCCGGCCAATCGGCTAGCCTGTCCGGCCGGGTGCCGTGGGTGCCCGCAGCCCACCAAACAACACGGAACCAACGCGGCCCATGCACAGTTCAGGCTCGAAGCTGCTTTTCGCCGGTACCATCTTTTCCAGCGCCTTTCTGCTCTTTCTGGTCCAACCGCTGATCGCCAAGCAGATCCTGCCGTGGTTCGGCGGCTCGGCGGCGGTGTGGTCGGTGTGCATGGTGTTCTTCCAGGTCACACTGCTCGGCGGCTATGCCTATGCGGACTGGGTGTCGCGCCATCTGGCACCGCGACGGCAGGTGATGGTGCACGTCGCGCTGCTCGCGTTGAGCCTGACCCTGCTGCCGATCGTCGCCGGGTCAGACTGGAAGCCGAGCGGCAACGAGGACCCGACCCTATGGATACTGGGTCTGCTGCTGGCGACCATCGGGCTGCCCTATTTCCTGCTCTCGACCACCGGGCCGCTGATCCAGTCCTGGGTGGCGCGCAGTCTGATCGGGGCTCATGTCTACCGTTATTTCTCGCTGTCCAACCTGGCCTCGCTGCTGGCACTGCTGAGCTATCCCTTCCTCATCGAACCGCGGGCGACGCTGCTCCACCAGGCCTATGCCTGGTCCGGGGTCTATGCCCTGTTCGCGATCCTGTGCACCGGCTCCGCCCTGTATTTCATGCGCCACATGCACAGCTTACCGCCCGAGGTCCATGCGCAGACCCATGAGGCCGAGGGCGATTGGGACCCGCGACCGCGCGATTATCTGATGTGGCTTTCACTCTCGGCGATGGGCTCCTGGCTGTTGCTCGCCATCACCAACCACATCACGCAGAACGTGGCGGCCATTCCCTTTCTGTGGCTGCTGCCGCTCTCCATTTACCTGCTGACCTTCGTGCTGTGCTTCGAGAGTGACCGCTGGTACCGGCGCGACTTGTTCCTGCTGCCCACCGCCGCCCTACTCTTGGTCTGCGCCTATGGGCTGCAGGACAGCGCCATCGGGGTCAACATCAAGGTGGTCATTCCCCTCTATGCCGCGGGTCTGTTCTTCTTCTGCATGTTCCTGCACGGCGAACTGGCGCAACTGCGCCCCGGGCCGCGCTATCTGACCCGTTTCTATCTGATGCTCTCCCTGGGCGGCGCCGTGGGCGGGATCACGGTCGGGCTGATCGCCCCGCGCATCCTGCCGGCTTACTATGAACTGGGCATCGGCCTGGGCATCACCGCCCTGCTGGCGCTGGTGTTGCTGCGTCCGTCCCGCCCGCTGCAAGTCGGGGCCGGCGTCCTGGCGGGGCTGTGCGCTTGGTTCCTGTACGTGCAGATCGCCGACGATTTTGCCGACACGCGGCAGATCGCGCGCAATTTCTACGGCAACCTGCTGAGCCTCGATGCCCAGCGCGAGGACCCGCGTGACAACGTGCGCCAGCTCTATCACGGCTCCATCAAGCACGGCGAGCAGTTCCTGGCGCCTGATCGGCGCCAGCAACCCACCACCTACTATGGCCCGACCTCGGGCGTCGGACGGGCCATCGCCCACACCGATCCGCACGATAAGAAGGTGGGACTGATCGGTCTGGGGGCCGGCACCCTCGCCGTCTACGGGAGGCCGGGAGACACCTATCGCTTCTATGAGATCAACCCCCAGGTGGTCGCCCTGGCGCAAACCGAGTTCAGTTTCATGAGCGAGAGCCAGGCGCGGGTCGAAACCGTCCTGGGCGACGCCCGGCTCTCACTGGAGCGCGAGGCGCCCCAGGGGTTCGACGTCCTGGCGGTGGATGCCTTCTCCGGCGACTCGGTGCCGGTCCATCTGATCACGGCGCAGGCGATGGACCTGTATCTGCGTCACCTGGACGCGAACGGCATCATCGCCTTCCACCTCACCAACCGTTTCCTGTGGCTGCCGCCGGTGGTGGCCGAGATCGCCCGCGCCAAAGGGCTCAGCACCGCGCTGATCCACGACAATCCAGACGGGCGCAGCCTGCGCCGGACGGACTGGATGCTGGTGGCGCGCAACCCGGCCGTGCTGGAACAGGAGGGCATCCGGGAGGCGGTAACGGCGCTCGAGCCTGTCCCCGGATTGCTGGCCTGGACGGACGACTTCAACAACCTGTTCCAGATTCTGAAGTAGCCGCAGGCCGGATGATCGCCTGACCCGGCGTACTCCCATCGATTCGCCGGTGCAGCGGATGCCGGGGCATCCGGGCGAATGAATTCGCCCCGACAATCCGGGCGACCAGCACGGCCGTCTCGCGGTGCAGGCCGCTGGGTTCGACCGGGATGCCTCGCGGCACACTTGTAGGGGCGAATTCATTCGCCCCGTCGTCAAATCCAGGATTCCGGGCGAATGAATTCGCCCCTACGATCCGGGCGACCAGCGCGGCCGTCTCGCGGTGCAGGCCACTGGGCACGACCGGGATGCCTCGCGGCACCCTTGTAGGGGCGAATTCATTCGCCCCGTCGTCAAATCCAGGATTCCGGGCGAATGAATTCGCCCCTACAGCCAGATGGCGTCCCATAGTGGATAGTTTCCGATGTGCTGGACCAGGCCGGCGCGCAGCGGGTTGCCGACGATGTAACGCGCGACGGTGCGCAGATCCTCCTCCCGGCGCAGAGCATGATCGTAGAATCCGCGTTGCCAGACTGGATCGCGGCGATTCAGGAAACGGTTGATACTCAATGCCGAAGAGGCCTTGAAGCCCTTCATGGCGTGCGACAATGTCCGGTCGTTCCCAAGCTGGAATAACCAGTGGACATGGTCCGGCATGATGACCCAGGCAAGTGATGTCAGTGTTTCGCTGTCGTTTAGTGCCTGCATCTCCTTTACCACCAACCTTGCACAGGAGAAATCGCGGAACAAGGGCCTACGTGCTTCCGTGCAGGTCGTGACGTGGTAGACGTGACCGGGGGAGGAGAAGCGTCCTTTGAGTAGATCGTCACGTGGCATGGGCTGGGGTCGGAGGGTTGGTGGGGAGATCTCACAATTTTGGGAATTGGGGCGAATGAATTCGCCCCTACAGGCTCATCGCGAGTGAGGTCTTGGGCCAGTTGCGCGGCGCGAGCGGCGAGCCTATAGAGCAGATCGATCTGCTTGACCAGGCCCTTGATGCCCTCGGTCAGCGGGGCAAAGGCGTATCGGGCCGCCTGCTGATCCGCGTTGCCGGCAGGCGGTGTCTTGGCTGTCAGCTCGGCCAGGGCGTCGGCCGGCGGCGGCTCTTGCGCCTTCTCGATCTCCGCGATGGCGCCGACGTGATGAAATATGGTATTGCCACTTCGACAAGCGAGCAAACCTTCTCACGTTTGATCCGCTCGGCTGTCGGTGTCGGCCAGGGCGATGCCTGGCGGATCAATCCGCCAGGCAGGGACTCGAAGCACCATCGGGATCGCTCTGATTGTGCTTGCGGGGCGATGGTCGTCCCGACGATCACCGTCGACCAGGAAACCGGCGCCCGGACCGACTGGGCGCCTCCGAACCCCTTCCGTGGGCAGCAGGAGGTCGGCTCGCGGCACGCACCGCCGTGCACAACGCAGATGTCGGCGGCCGGACGGCCGTCGACTGCCACCGCGGCCATGCGGATGATCGCCTGGCCCGACGAATTCCCATCGATTCGCCGGGGTGTCGTTTCAGTCCGCAACAAGCTACCTTGTCCGAAGAGTTGCGTTCATTCGCGGCTGAATTGGCCCCTCCAAAGTCATCCACAGCGAAGGAAAGAACCCGCGTGAGCATCCAGTCCGCGCCCCTGCCCAGCCAGCTCGTCGATCGCTTCGGTCGGCAGGTCACCTATGTGCGCCTGTCGGTCACCGACCGCTGCGACCTGCGTTGCCTCTACTGCATGGCGGAGGACATGGCGTTCGTGCCCCACAAGCAGATTCTGACGCTGGAGGAACTGGCCCGACTGGGGCGCTGCTTCAGTGAACTGGGGGTAGTGAAGTTGCGGGTGACCGGCGGTGAGCCCCTGGTGCGGCGCAACGTGGTCTGGCTCTTCGAGCAACTCGGCGTGCTGCCCGGTGTCCGCGACCTCACTCTGACCACCAACGGCACCCAACTCGCCCGCCATGCCGCCGGGCTCAAAGCCGCGGGCGTCACCCGCATCAACATCAGCCTCGACTCACTGCGCCCCGAGCGCTTCCACGCCATCACCCGCCTGGGCGACCTGCACAAGACCCTGGCGGGGATCGACGCGGCCCTGGCGGCGGGCTTCCAACGGGTGAAGTTGAACGCGGTGATCCTCAAAGGCCGCAATCATGACGAGGTACCGGATCTGGTGCGCTTTGCCGCTGCGCGGGGCCTGGATATCAGCTTCATTGAGGAGATGCCGCTCGGATCGATCGGCGATCACGACCGCGCCGCGGTCTATTACTCCAGCGACGCCATCCGCCGCGACCTGGAGCGTCACTGGGAGCTGATCCCCACCACCGAGTCCACGGGCGGGCCGGCGCGGTATTTCCGGATCGCGGGCGGCGACACGCGGGTCGGTTTCATCTCACCGCACAGCCACAATTTCTGCGGAGACTGCAACCGGGTACGGGTCACCGCCGAGGGGCGGCTGCTGCTGTGTCTCGGGCAGGACCACTCGGTCGACCTGCGCCGCGCGCTGCGTGCCAATCCGACCGATGATGCGCGGGTCAAACAGGCCATTCTCGGCGCTATGTCCATCAAGCCGCGCGGACACGAGTTTGCCTTGAATGGCCATCCGCTGATTCTGCGGCACATGAACGCGACCGGCGGCTAGCAGGTAACCGTCCCGCGCTCAGTCGAGCGCTACTTTTCCAGCAGATGGCGAAAGCCCAACGGAGAGCGGAGATCAAACAAGCAATGCGAATGCGAAATGTTCGTAAATCAATGAACCGACTGCTGATTACCCTGGTTATCGCGGTCGCGACCATGTCTCCAGCCGCGCGAAGTCAGACCGTCTTGTTCGAGGACGATTTCTCCGGAGGGACTTGGGATCCGGCATGGGTGAGCAAATGGTGTTGCCAGCGCGTCGTCGACGGTTGGCTCTATAGCCAGGATACTGACGGCTGGCCACGTGACGCCCTCGCCGTCGTCCATGACGGCGACACCGCTTGGACGGATTATGACGTATCCCTGGACGCCGAATTCGTTCCCGGCACGGGATGGAAGCATTACAACATCGTGCTGCGATCGAACGGGTTCGACCGATCGTCTGCCGGCTCCTCGGGCAGTGCATATCAATTGGAGTTCGTAGGCGCGCCCTGGGAACCCGCCATCGCGCTCAGTCGCTTCCACGGCAGGTCGGTGGAACTTTACAGGGGTCGCTGGAACCCACCCGCTGGTCCAGCGGCGCTTACCATATCCCTCAAGGGCGGACGTCTCTCGTTGTCCGTTAACGGCGAGTCCGTCTTCGACGTGATCGACCCCGATCCGCTGCCTTACGGCGGCATCGGACTGCATACAATTTGGGAGTCAAAGGCCCGCTTCGACAATGTGGTCGTAACCGCGGCACCCGTGGCGGCCTTGCCCTGGCTCGCCGCTCTCGGCGATCTAATGGGCGACGGCACCCAGCACCTTGCAGTCTTGTTCGCCGATGCCGCGGCGGGGACGGTGACCGCCCAGATCAAACAGGCCACCACCGGGACCCTGATCCAGACCCTCCTATTCGATCAAGGGTATGCGCCCCTGGACCTCGCCGTAGTCCCCGACCAGAACGCCAATGGCGCCCCGGAATTGGCCCTGCTGGGCCGCCATGCCGCGAACGGCAGCGTCCAGGTCGAAGTGCGCGACACCCTTACCGGCGAGCGGCTGAGCGCGGTTGCCTTCAACCCCCTCTTCGCACCCCAGCGGCTGGCGGTGCTCCCCAATCGCAACGGCAACGGCGCCGCGGCACTGGCGGTACTCGGCATCAACGCCGGTAACGGCGCGATTGCCGCCGAGATCAAGGACGCCGCCACCGGCGCCGGGCTGGGGAAAGTGTTCTTCGCCAAGACGTTCCAACCCGTGGATTTCGCCGCGGTCGCCGACGCCAACGGCAACGGTGCCGCGGAACTCGCCGTACTGGGGGTGAATAGCGAGGGTCAGCCGCGGGTCGAACTGCGTGACAGCGCCGGCGCGGCCCTGGTCAAGGTGCTGTGGTCGCCGAAATGGACCACCCCGCTGAACTTGGCCGAGTTGCCGGACGCCAACGGCAACGGCACCCCGGAAGTCGCGGTGCTGGGGCGGGGTCGCGGGGGAGCGGTCCTGGTCAAGACCGCGGATGCGGGCACGGCGGTTCAACTCGGGTTCGTTTTCTACAACCGGAATTTCACGCCGCACCAAATGGCCGCGCTGCCTGACCTCAACGCCAATGGGGTCGCCGAGCTGGCGGTGCTGGGCCACGACGCCGGCAATCAGCTCAAGACCGAACTGCGCGATGCGGTGACCGGTGCCTTGGTGCGTAACCTCTGGTTCGATCACCTCGCCCCACTGGACCTGGCGGCGCTTCCGGATATGAACGGCAACGGCAGTCCGGAAGTGGCCGTGCTCGGTGTGTCGGCGGCGGGTGGAGTTCAGGTCCTGATCAAGGATAGCGCGACCCAGGCGGAGGTCAATCGGTTGGACTTCTAGCCTCCTCTAGCGTCGGCTTTCAGCCGGCGCCAACCCGGCGGATGCGGTGCGCAACGGACACTGATGGCAAATCCTGCAAACCGCCGCATCGCGAGCGAACGGAACCATATTCTTGGGCGAACGTCACCGTCAACCGATTCCGGGATGCCGCCGCTCTGGCTTGTCACTTTCAAAATCATCATACGTTCGACGATGACTTCGCGCGGATTCACGCATGCGCTCTCGGGCAGGGGGGACCCACACGCTTAATACCCGAGCGGCCGGACATTATCCAGAGTCGAGGACAGCGGCACGATGAATCATCGAATGTTGGCTAGAACGGTTTGCCCCTGGGTCCCCGGTCGCCTGGTTGTATTGAATCGGTGTCAGTGCGAGCAACCCGTTTGGCACCATCATTGCGCGGCTGGCATGGCGTCGTTCGGTATGACCGCCTCCGGCGGGGTCCGCCACAGCGTCACCCGAACCCAGCGTTCTTCGCGGTCCTGCTCCAGGTGAGGGGCGGTCCCGTTGAATTGCCGCATCGCCCGGGTGATACGCGGATAGCCGCTGCCGCGCTGCTCCATCAGACCGAGATCGAACAGGAAGCTCGCCATCGACTCATTGCGTGAGCGTGGCGTGCCGCCGGCGAGTACCGATTCAGGCCTTTTGTGTTTCGGCAAGGCGCCGGGGCTGGTGATGACGATCCGGTCGTCAAAGACCTCAACCAGTATCCGCGAACCGAGAATTGCGTAGTCCCGGTGCGCCACGGCATTGACGACGCACTCCCGGAAGGCGGCCAGCGGTACCGGCCACAAATCCGCACGCTGCATCCCGGCATAGCGCTCATGGCGCCCGAGGATTTTGAGCCATGCCTCGGCGTGCGCGACCTGCTCCTCCAATCGGCCACGCCCCTCGCCGGCGAGCATGACCGCGTCCCCCCGGTCGATGCCGGTGTAAGCAACTAAGTCGATCCAGAGGTTGCGCGTCGGGGCGGTCTGCTGAGGGGCCTTGCCGAAGCACATCAACCCGAACAGGGTCGCCCGTAAATCGCCGTTGAAGTCGCGGTCAAGGATCTCCCGGTTGAACAGATCCACCTCCAGCGGTAGCTGCTCTCCATCGAGGTCCACGCCCCGCCGCCGCATGTAAGCCCGGAATGCCCCGGCGTCGATCGCGTCGGCGTCGGTGCCCGGGACGACGCGCTCCTCGGTGAAGACCAGGCCAAAGGTGTTGTATAGCTCCTGCAACTCGGTCGCTGAGGGCTCGCGGTTCCCGCGATTCCCGCGAACGAGCACGCGGCCCTTATGCCGGAGCGGCTCAGGGCCACGGACGCGAGCGACCTCAATCCAGTGGACCCATCCGCTTGGGTCCTGGTGATATCCCAAGCGAGCCTGAATCGGGGCGTTGAACGTGTTGTGCAGGGCATTGCTGAGGCGCTCCTGCACCTCCTTCGGGTCCATGGGCACACCGTCGATCGCCCGGTCGTCGGTAACGCCGAGGATGACGAGCCCGCCTTCCGTATTGGCAAAGGCACAGACCGCCTCCTGCCAATCCTTGTCGCCGAAGGAGCGAAAGCGCCCCAACTCGGTTTGGGCGTCTTCACCTACCTGGATTCTCTGAAGCACGTCGATCCAGTCCACGAGAGTCTCCTAATAGCCGTACTTCTTGCGGCGCAGACGGAACGCCGCGGCGCCGCCGTCGAGGGTGCGGACGATGGCATTACGGATCGCGTCATCCTCAATGGCGCCAGCGGCATCGACCCGGCCATGTTCCGCGTCCGCTTCCAGGGCGATGACCTGATCCGCGTCGCCATTGACTACCAGGTTCGCGTTGTGCGTGGCAAAGACGACCTGTCGCTTGCCTTTGAGTCGGTGCAGCGCCGGGATGATGGTCTCGTTCAGGAAGCGGTTATCCAACTCATCCTCGGGTTGGTCGACGAACAGCGGCGTGGGATCATCGCTCTCCAGGATCAGCGAGAGCAGCACCGCGACCCGGCGCCCTCCGGACAGGACGCTCAGGTCCTTCGGCTCACCGTCCTCTACCCAGCGGATGCGATAACGGTCAGGGCATCGCAATGCGCAAACCTCCAACTGGCGCGCCCGTGGGGCGATCTGCTCGAAGAAGGATGTTGCCACGGCATCGGACATCCCGAGCGCCTTGACCTGTCTCTGCGCAGTCGCCGGGTCCGGCTTGGTGAAGGCTTCAATGACGGTGCGTAGCGTCCTCGGCGTGGTCGACCGCGCGCCACCGCTGTTCCACCAACGGGTGATCCCCTGATTGCGCAATCCAAGCACCCAGGACTCCAGGGGGCCGCGTCTCCCCTCCGGATCGATGGCTACCAGCACCCGGCCCGCGAATCTGGCCTCCACCTCGACGCAAACCTGGGTCATGGCAGCGCGATGGGCGGTCACCAACGCATCCCGGTCGGCCAGGTCGGCGTTGGCTGCATCCTGTGCCTTGTTGAGTTCCTCCTGTTTTCCTTGGAGCGCGGCCCGAAAGCTGTCGTAGTGCTGAGCGGTTTTTGCATAGGCATCAAACTGGTTCAGATCGCCGGCGCTACGCCCGGCAGCGACCAAGGCGGCCTGAACCTGTGCGGTCAACAGTGCCAGGCGAATTGTTGCCGCGGTCTCGGTTGCGTTGGCAATCTCACCAATAGATTCCAAGGATGCCAAGATCGCCGCTGCCTGCGTCTTGGCCCTGTTCAACAGTGAAGCCGCGTCGGCTGTGTGCTCCCGCACCGGTGGGGAAAGGCACGCGGTGAGCTCCGGGCTGTTGAACACCGGCAGACTCAGCGCATCAATTGCCTCCGCCAGCTCACGGGCGCGCTCGGCTTGGTCGCGCACGTCGGACGCGAAGGTCTTTGCCCGTGCCGCATCTTGCTGAGCGGGCGGCAAGGCCGCGGTGCCGGCTTGCGCGAACTGTTTCATCGCCGCGCGGGCGGCGGCGGTGCGCTGGTACTCCTGTTCAACCGCCGCGACCTGCTCCTGGAGACGGGTCAGCCGCGGGACCGCGTCGGCAAGGTGCCGATCCAGATCCCGGAGCTGATCGCGCTGAGCGAGCAACGCCGTGCCGCGCCCTGGGACGAGATGAAACAGCAGGTGTTCGATACCGTCGTCGTCATTGGCCAGGGACTTGAGTTCACCCTGAGAGAAAAAGCGAGGGGCGAACCGCTCCTCGACCGGCCGTGCGAGATCACCGGCCGGACTCTCCAGTGCGACCCGGGTCCCTCCCGACAGAAAGCGTTCCCGCGCCCGCGCCAGCGCGTCCCGCCCGAGCGTGGTGGTTCCGTCCGGCATCGCCGGCTCGCCACCGCAGGTCAGCCTCAACCCGTCGAGCAGGGTCGACTTGCCGGTCATGCTGCCGCCGATGATGCAGGTGAGATCAGGGCTCAATCGGAACCTCTGGTCGCGCAGAAAGGAGGTGCCGCCCGTTACGCGAATCTCGCGGATCCAGGGCCTGGCGTCAGGCCCCTGGGGTACGGGCACCGGCAGCGTGGGGTCCAGGACGAACTGGCCGGCCGCGTCCCTCACATACGGAATGCGCAACCTGGAGTCCCGACCCAGAAAGGCTTGGCGCAAGGCCTCCAGGGTCGGACTGGCGAGCTTCAGAAGCACAAAGCGGTGGCCGAGCGCCCGTTCGGTGGGCGCCGTGCCGGGGTCGGCCAGTTTGATGGCATCGCTGGTATGGTAGAGGGCAATACGCGTCTTCTCGAAAGCGTACCGCAGCTTGCGGCTTTCGGTCAGATCTTCGTCGAGCGTCTTGTCCCGCCGCAACTCGGCGGCATGAATACGGCCTTCAGCGAGATCCGCGATGTAGTGGTCAGGGCGTGACAACAGTCCGTTCTCGCGGAGCGGATGCGCGGCAATGACAATGTAGTTGCGCTTGCCGACCGCCTTTGGCGCATCCAACTCCTTGAAGGCATCGGCGGGGCGCTTCGAAACCAAGTTGAGTCTCGTGTGTTCGTAGGCGGGGCGCGCGCCCATGATCCCATTAAAAGCATCGAGGTAGCGGCGTTTCCCGACGGTGGGGTCGAAGAGAAAGAGCAGATGGATGCCCTTGGTGCCATCGGCAAAATTTGGTTCAAAGCCCGGATAGACCGCGTAGATCAGGTCTCGATAGGCACGCCCGGTGGAAACTTGGCGCTCATTCTGCCAAGTCTCGATGATCGTCCAGGCAGCGGACACACCGTGATTGATGCACGCCGCATGGGGAGTGAGCCCCAGGACCTCGATTTCCTGCTCGACCGCTGCATCCAGGAACCGCTCCGCGTAGGCGCGCAGCACGGCGGGGTCATCGCGCTCACCTTCGATGCCCAACGGCAACGCAACGGTGGGGTCGTCCAGGGTGTGCAGGTGCAGGTCCGCCCGAAACCAGCGGGTTCCGGGAACTTCGTCGTGCCAGCGTTCCGTCGGTTCGCGTGTCATGGTTGCTTCCGGCGCTCTGGGGTTGCGCTGTCGCGTTCGGTTCGTTGCCAAGATACACACTGAGGCGAGCTGCCTCAATGCGGGTCTTGACCGCGCGCCGCAACGGCGCAGGATTCGCGGGTACGTGCCCTCCGGCCGTCTAGCGGTTATCCTTAGCAGCATTGACAATTATCTTAGCTCCGATCCCTCAATTGCGGCGCAGGAACAATTACCATGAAGATAGCTTACTCTCCTCCAGGCCGACCGACCGGCGCGCTGTCCGTCCGGCTGCTCGCGACGCTGCTGGCCGCTCCGCTTGCGCTGAATCTGACCGGTTGCACCGAAGTCACCCGCTTCCTGGCCAGACCCGAGGCCAGACCCGAGGTCAAACCCGAGGCCACGCAAGCCACCCCGACCCCGCAGGTGGCAGCCCAACCAGCCGAACCGGCGGCACCCGAGCCCATCCCCAAACCCCAGGAGAAGCCAAAGACCGGCAAGCTCTACGAATGGAACGGCGACGGGCGCAAAATCTCGCACATCGTGGTCAACACCGACGAGCAGAAGGCCCGTTTCTATGACGGCGAGGAACAAGTCGGCTGGACCACGGTGGCATCGGGAGTGCGCAAGCATCCCACCCCGGTCGGCCGTTTCGAGGTCCTGGAAAAGGTCGCCAACAAACGCTCGAACCTCTATGGCAAGGTCTACAGCTCCGGCGGCGGTGTGGTCCGCTCCGATGCCAAGGCCGGCCGGGATGCGATTCCTGCCGGCGCCCGCTTCGAGGGTGCGAAGATGCCCTATTTCCTACGCGTCACCTATGACGGCGTCGGCCTCCATGCCGGGCCTATCCCGCGGCCGGGTCACCCGGCGTCCCACGGCTGTATCCGCCTGCCGAGCAAGATGGCCCCGGTCCTGTTCCAGCATGTCGGAGTCGGCACCAAGGTCAGCATCATCGGCTCCGGACCGGATTACGGAAACTATGCCGAACGTCAACGCGCGGTTGCCGCCGAACGAGGCCAGCGCGAACGCGAGCGGCGTGAGATCGCCGCGCGCGTGGCGGCCGAGAACCCAGCCGCCAGCCCAGGTGCCGGGGCCATCAGCGCCACCGAGTTGTTCGGCCCCACGGGACCGAGCGTGACACCGACGCCGCGCGCGGAGCCGACTCCCAAGGCGGCCCCGGCGGCGAGCCGGCCGGTTCGCGTTGCCACCGTGGCGGCGCCGACCCAGACCCGGCGGCCAGTGGCCCGACCCAAACCGCAGCCCGTCGCCCGGCCGACGACTGACCAGACTGTACAGACCGCGAGTGCCGAGTCGAGTGAGACGAGCGCGCCGACTCCCAGCGCGACCGAACCCGCGGCTCAGACGGCGTCCGTGCCTGCGCCGGTCACCGCACCGCAGGTCGTCGCTGACGCCACCCCGGCCCAGCCGAGCGTTGCCCCCGCGGCGTCTGTCACACCGGCAGCAGCCCCGTCGGCACCGGTAACCGCCACCGCATCGCCACCGCCGGCCGCCAACCCAGCGCCGCCGCCGAAGCCGGCCGAGGCGGCGCCCGTCGCGGCAGCGCCACCCGCCCCCGCCCCCGCTCCCGCCGCAGCTGCCCCCGTCCCCGCCAAACCCGCGGAGCCGGCTCCGGCAGCGCCGCCACCGGCGCCAGCCGCAGCGCAGCAGGCAGCGCCGGCCGAGGGAGGGACCTAGCGCGGTTAGCTTCGCGGCCTTGGTGCGGAACGCTGATCGACAGATGAACACAGATGTTTTTCTTCATCTGTGAACATCTGTGACATCTGTGGATAAATCCAGGTGATCGCTTTGACCTGAACGGCGATCAAGGCCCAAGAAAAAGGCCGCGGCATCGGATGCCGCGGCCTTTTCGTCTGCCTGGTTCGGGGACTGAAATCGATCAGTTCTTGGACTTGTCGACCAGCTTCTTCTCCTTGATCCACGGCATCATATCGCGCAGCCGCTCGCCGACCACTTCGATCTGATGCTCCGCGCCCAGGCGGCGCATGGCCTTCATGGTCGCGGCGCCGGCCTGATTCTCCAGAATGAATTCCTTGGCGAAGGCGCCGGATTGGATTTCCTTCAGGATGCGCTTCATCTCCGCCTTGGTGTCGGCGGTGATGATCCGCGGACCGCGGGTCAAGTCGCCATACTCGGCCGTATTGGAGATCGAGTAGCGCATGTTCGCGATGCCGCCCTCGTAGATCAGGTCGACGATCAACTTGACCTCGTGCAGGCATTCGAAATAGGCCATCTCGGGGGCATAGCCGGCCTCGACCAGGGTCTCGAAACCGCTCTGGATGAGTGAGGTCAGGCCGCCGCACAGCACCACCTGCTCACCGAAGAGGTCGGTCTCGCACTCCTCGCGGAAGCTCGTCTCGATGACGCCGGCACGCCCGCCGCCGTTGGCGCTGGCATAGGCCAGGGCGACGTCGCGCGCCTGCCCGGACGCATCCTGGAAGACGGCAATCAGGCTCGGCACGCCGCCGCCCTGGGTGTAGGTGGAACGGACCAGATGACCGGGCCCTTTGGGCGCGATCATAATGACATCCAGATCCGCCCGCGGCTCGATCTGGCCGAAGTGGATATTGAAGCCGTGGGCAAAGGCGAGCGCGGCCCCTTCGCGGATATGAGGGGCAATCTCCTCGCGATAGAGGCGCGCCTGATGCTCATCCGGAGCCAGGATCATGACCACATCGGCCCAGGCCGCCGCTTCCGGAATGGACTTCACATCCAGACCGGCGTTGGCCGCCTTGGCGGCGGAGGCCGAGCCGGGGCGCAAGCCAACCGCCACCGTGACGCCTGAATCCTTGAGGTTATTGGCATGGGCATGACCCTGGGAGCCATAACCGATGATGGCCACCCGCTTGCCCTGGATCAGGGACAGGTCGGCGTCTTTGTCATAATAAACGTTGATGCTCATTTGCGTTTTTGCGTTCAGTTGCGGACGATAAAGCGTTACAGAGTCAGACCCTTGTCGCCGCGGGCGATGCCGGTGGGGCCGGAGCGGACCACCTCGACGATCAGTCCCGCGGGGACCGCGTCGATGAAGGCGTCGAGCTTCTTCGAGGCCCCGGTCAGTTCCACGACATAGCTGGTGTCTGTCACATCAATGATCTTGGCCCGGAAGATATCGGTCAGGCGCTTCAGCTCCTCACGGTTCTCCCCCGCGGCCCGCACCTTGATCATCATCATCTCCCGCTCGATGTGCGGGCCCTCGGTGAGATCAAAGACCTTCACGGTGTCGATCAGCTTGTTGAGCTGTTTCTTGATCTGCTCGACGATCTCTTCGTTCCCGTTGGTGACCAGGGTCATCCGGGACAGGGTCGGGTCATCCGTCGGCGCGACGGTGAGCGACTCGATATTGTAGCCGCGGGCGGAGAAGAGCCCGGCCACCCGGGACAACGCGCCTGCTTCATTCTCCAGCAATACGGCAATGATATGTCTCATCTTAGGCCAGCTCCCTATCAGACAAACTGGGCGGCAGGTGCATCTCGTGCTGACCCTTGCCGGCCGCGATCATCGGGTAAACATTCTCGGTGGGGTCGACGACCACATCGAGGAATACGAAACGGTCTTTCATGGCGAAGGCCTCCTGCATGGCGGCCGCCAGGTCGGCGGGCCGCTCGACGCGCATCCCGACATGGCCGAAGCTCTCGGCCAGCTTGACGAAATCAGGCAAGGCATCGACATAGGAGTTGGAGTAACGGCTCTCGTAGAAGAACTCCTGCCACTGCCGGACCATCCCCATGTAACCATTGTTCAGCAGCACCACCTTGATCGGCAGCTTGTACTGCTGGCAGGTCGCCATCTCCTGGATGCACATCAGGATACTCGCCTCGCCCGAGATACAGGCAACCTGCGCCTGCGGGAAGGCCAGTTGCACCCCCATGGCCGCGGGCAGACCGAATCCCATGGTGCCGAGCCCCCCCGAGTTGATCCAGCGACGCGGCTTGTCGAAGGGGTAAAACTGGGCGGCAAACATCTGGTGCTGACCCACGTCGGAGGTCAGATAAAGATCCCCCTTGGTCACCTGATACAGGGTCTCGACGGCAAACTGCGGCTTGATCTTGTCGCTATGGCGATCGTAGTGCAGGCAATCCACGCGCCGCCACTCCTCGATCTTGGCCCACCAGTCCGCGACCGGCCGCCCGGTGCCGACCGGTGCCTGCTCCTTCCACAGCCCCAGCATGTCGGTCAAAACGCTTGCGACCTGACCCACGATCGGCACATCCACCCGCACGTTCTTGGATATGGACGACGGGTCCACATCCACATGCACGATCTTGGCGTGGGGACAGAAGTGCTCGATCTTGCCGGTCACCCGGTCATCGAAACGGGCGCCGATGGCAATGAGCACATCCGTCTCGTGCATGGCCATGTTGGCCTCGTAGGTCCCGTGCATCCCCAACATGCCGATGAACTGCGGATCGGTCATGGGATAGGCACCCAGCCCCATGAGGGTGCTGGTGAGCGGGAATCCGGTGAGCCGAGCCAGCTCGGTCAACTGCGCCGCCGCCTCGCCCAGCACCACTCCACCGCCGGTGTAGAGCACCGGACGCTTGGCCTGGAGCATCAGCTCCACCGCCCGCTTGATCTGCCCCAGATGCCCCTTTTCCGTGGGCTGATAGGAGCGCATCTGGATCTCGCGCGGATAGTGATACGGAATCTTGATGTTCGGATCGGTGACATCCTTGGGGATGTCCACCACCACCGGGCCCGGACGTCCGGTCATCGCGATATAAAACGCCTTGCGCAGTGTCGTCGCCAGGTCGCGCACATCCTTGACGAGGAAGTTGTGCTTGACGCAGGGACGGGTGATGCCGACGGTGTCGACCTCCTGGAAGGCGTCGCTGCCGATGACCGGCGTCGGCACCTGCCCGGAGATGCACACCATCGGGATCGAGTCCATGTACGCGGTCGCAATCCCGGTCACCGCGTTGGTCGCACCCGGACCCGAGGTCACCAGACAAACGCCGCATCGCCCCGTGGCCCGGGCATAACCGTCGGCCGCATGGGCCGCCGCCTGTTCATGGCGGACCAGGATGTGCTTGACCTGATCCTGCTTGAACAGGGCATCATACATGTGCAGCACCGCGCCGCCCGGATACCCGAAGACATACTCGACGCCTTCGTCGATCAACGCCTGGACGACGATCTCGGCGCCGCTGAGATCCACCCCGTTCATATCCACAGTATTAACCTCCGACTCAAAACAGCCCGTCAGACGTGCCGCGGGCGGTGACCGACGCGCAGCGCAACCGCCACTCCAGCGCCTGGATCATCCGTCCCGATCGCCGCACCGGCAGCGGACTGGGGAAACAGCATAGACTGTTCAAAAAAGAGAGGACGTTACAGGAGACGCGCGCCCAGGGTCAATATCCCGACCCAGATCCCCCGCAGCCGATCGCCATCAGACGCTGGCCAGCCCTTGCACCCTGCGTCGCTTTGATCATAATGGACGGCATGGTACGCCGATCTCATGTCCTTGTTGTGATAGCCGGGTGCTCGACTCGCCGGGGTCGGGGGACGCGCTTGCACCGGTGGGCGCTGGGGTTGACGATCGCGGGTATCGGCCTCGCCGCCCTTCCATCCCAATCTGTGGGGGAAATATACCGCTGGGTGGACGAGAGCGGCACCACCGTTTACGCGCAACAGCCCCCGCCGGGGGTCACGGCAACCCCCATCAAGCCGGACCCGACACCCGGCGCCGACACCACCGGGCAAGCCGTCGAGCAGTTGCGCGGACGGGTTGAACAGGACATCGACAAGCGCGAGGACCAGGCGCTCAAGGCCGAGGCGGCAGCCAAGCAGGCGGCCGAAGAGACCGCGCGAAAGACCAACTGCGACGCGGCGCGCAAGAACCTCAACACCCTTCAAACCCGCGGCAAGGGACGGCTGCGCACCCCGGACGGGAAATCCGGGTTCCTTTCCAGAGATGAACTCGCCAAGGAGTTCGACAAGACCCGCGAACAGATCAAAATCAACTGCAAGTGAGCCCGTCGTGACGGCTCCCCCGTCACGGATTTGTCTTGGGACCGGCCGCACCCTAGACTAGCGCGTTTTTACTCCGGGACCCCTGGCCCCATGCGCACCTCCCAATTTCCGCTCCACACCGTCAAGGAGACCCCGGCTGACGCCGAGGTCATCAGCCATCAACTGATGCTGCGTGCCGGCATGATCCGCAAGCTGGCGGCCGGGCTCTACACCTGGCTGCCGCTCGGACTGCGCGTCCTGCGTAAAGTCGAGCACATCGTGCGCGACGAGATGGACCGGGCCGGCGCCCTGGAAGTCCTGATGCCCGCGGTGCAGCCGGCGGAGCTGTGGATCGAGTCCGGGCGCTGGGATCAGTACGGCCCGGAGTTGTTGCGCCTGCAGGACCGCCACCACCGCGAGTTCTGCTTCGGCCCCACCCACGAAGAGATCATCACCGATCTTGCGCGCAACGAGCTGAAAAGCTACAAACAATTACCGGTAAGCTTTTACCAGATCCAGACGAAGTTCCGTGACGAGATCCGCCCGCGCTTCGGCGTGATGCGGGCCCGCGAGTTCCTGATGAAGGATGCCTATTCCTTCCACGCGGACGACGCCTCACTGGCCGCGACCTACGCGGTGATGCATGCCGCCTACTCACGCATCTTCACCCGCTGCGGCCTGGACTTCCGCCCGGTGCAGGCCGATACCGGCAGCATCGGCGGCAATGCGTCACACGAGTTCCATGTGCTCGCCTCCTCCGGAGAGGACGCCATCGCCTTCTCCTCCGACTCGGGCTATGCCGCCAACGTGGAACTGGCCGAGGCCCTGGCCCCGGCCGCCGCCGCACCGGCACCCGCGCAGGAGTCGCGGCTGGTCGATACCCCCACCGCCAAGACCATCGCCGACCTCGTGACTCAGTTCGGCCAGCCGATCGAGCACACGGTCAAGACCCTGGTGGTGACCGCCGCGGAGGGCGTCCCGGGCGGTCTGGTCGCGCTCCTGGTGCGCGGCGACCACGAACTCAACGCGGTCAAGGCCACCAAGCTCCCGCAGGTGGCCGCGCCGCTACGCATGGCCGGCGAGGCGGAGATCCGCGCCGCCATCGGCGCCGGCCCCGGCTCACTGGGCCCCAAGGACCTGCCGCTGACCTGCATCGTCGACCGCGCGGTGGCGGTCACCGCCGATTTCTGCTGTGGCGCCAACCAGGACGGCAAGCACTGGTTCGGGCTCAACTGGGGCCGCGACCTGCCGCTGCCCGAGGTCGCGGACCTGCGCAACGTCATGGACGGCGACCCCAGCCCGGACGGCCGCGGCACGCTCGCCATCGCCCGCGGCATCGAGGTGGGACACATCTTCCAGCTTGGCCGCAAGTATAGTGACGCCATGAAGGCCACGGTCCTGGGCGAAGACGGCCGCGCCCTGACCATGACCATGGGCTGCTACGGCATCGGCGTCTCCCGCGTGGTGGCCGCCGCCGTGGAACAGCATCACGATGAGCGCGGTATCTGCTGGCCGGCCCCCATCGCCCCCTTTGCGGTTGCCCTGCTGCCGATGAAGCTCGGCAAGTCCTACCGGGTGCGTGAAGCGACCGAACAGATTTATGCGGACCTGCAGGCTGTCGGGATCGAAGTCCTGCTCGATGACCGCGACGCCCGGCCCGGCTTCATGTTCGCCGACATGGAATTGATCGGTATCCCCCACCGGGTGGTGGTGGGCGACAAGGGTCTGGACGACGGCATGGTCGAGTACAAAGGCCGCCGCGATGCCGAGATGCAATTGATCCCGATTGCTGAGATCGTCGGGTTCCTGATGGAACGCTTGCGACCTACCAAACAATGAGACTCAAGCCGTGGCGGAGACCTGCCGCCGCGGCTTAGGTACCGTTCACGAATAAGCTAAGAAAGTCCATTTGTGAACGCTTTTGGCCTCTTGGTCGTTGTCGTAATCGTACCAGATTGAATTGCTTCTGCGATTACGACAACAACAACGATTATATTCGTTGCTCAACTTATTCCCGGCTCGTTATTTAACCCTTCAGACGTCAGGATTCACCGGCCCCCTCATGCACAAAGACGCTTCCTTCGATCGCGATCAACTCCTGGCCTGCGGGCATGGCGACATGTTCGGCCCTGGCAATGCCCAGTTGCCGATCCCCAACATGCTGATGATGGACCGGGTGGTCCGCATCGCCAACTACGGCGGAGCCTACAGCAAGGGCGAGATCCACGCGGAACTCGACATCAAGCCCGAACTCTGGTTTTTCCAATGCCATTTCCCAGGCGACCCGGTCATGCCGGGGTGTCTTGGCCTGGACGCCTTGTGGCAACTGGTCGGCTTTTATCTCGCGTGGGTCGGCAACCCCGGCCATGGCCGCGCGCTCGGTGTCGGTGAAGTCAAATTCACCGGCCAAGTGTTGCCGACGGCGTCCAAGGTCACTTATCAGATCGAGATGAAACGGGTCATCAGCCGCAAACTGGTCCTCGGCATCGGCGATGGGGTGGTGCAGGTGGACGGCCGGACCATCTATACCGCTAAAGACCTGCGCGTCGGACTATTTACATCGACCGAGGGGTTCTAGCAGGGCGTTCCGTCTGACTCCGGGCCATGCTTGTTGCAGGGTACCATCCATGGCGCTGGGTTCGGCATCCTGCCGGCGTAACGACGGAGCACTCCGGCAACGTCCGCCGAATGGAGCCCATGATCGGTGGATTGAGCGCTGGAGACCGGTTCGACACGCAAACCCGTATCAGCAAGCCTATCCCGGCCTACCGGCTGGTGGCCAACTGGGGCAGGCCATTCCCTCCGGGACGTGACAAATAGACCACAATCTGGCCAGGGTCACCGCCTTCCGGCTTGGTTATCGTGAACTCGGTATTCTCAAAGGGCTCAAGATCGATCAAGTGTGTGTTCAGAGCGTCCAGATCTCCCGCATCAACCGCCGGATCCCCATTGTTGAGCGCCAGTTTGCACATGCTGGCGCGACAGTTGATATCGGTCAAGGTAACCGAGTTCGAGCCCAGTGAGTCAAGTGCTTCCCGGACATCGTCTTCGTAACGCGTAGCCCACTCGTGATCAATCGGTTCGCTCGCCCAACGGCCGTCGATGGCAGTGACTCGCTCGCGATCACGTCTTAGGGACTCCTCCTCAAAGGCGCGAATCGTGTCAACCGCTTGATCCGGGGTCATCGGCGCGGGCGTGTCGCCGACCAGACCGGCTTCGTCGATCGGACCGCGCTGGTCCGGTGACCCGTCCACCGCACGGGTGGGCGCCGAGCGCAATTCACGCTCCATCTGTGCCAGTCGCGCGGAAAGCCGCGTTATCACTTCGTGTTGTTTCGCCAGATCCGACTGCAGCGCGTCATTCCTTTGCTTGTCCAAACGTGCCTGCAATGCTCCATCGCCAACCGCACCCGAGGTGACTTCAACACCGGCCGGCTGGACGAAACTCTGGGACCCAAACCAGAAAGCGCCTAAAGCACCGACGACCGCCGCGCTAATCGCCACTACGCCAAACACCCAGATCCTGCTATTTGACATTTGCCTTCCTCCCCATTGAAGGGCTCAAACGGCGCCCCCGCCGCGATGGCGGGGGACAACGGTCAGAACCGATGATGGTGCTCCGCCCCAAAGACAAGGCGCTCAGTACTCAGAGACATAGTAGCGATTAATCCAGGAGCGCACACCGTTTACCGCCTTTGGTATCGAGCAGCCGAGCGATGCGGCGTCGTCGTTTCCGCTACGGTAAAAACTCATAGTTGTTTCAACACCCGTCGTGTTGACCGTCTGGAAAGTAGTCGTAACCGAGCTTCCAGACCTGGTACTCAGGTAGCAGCGCATCGGGTCCGCACCTGCGGCACGTAAGACCGTCAGGTAATAGTATCGACTGTAGTTGTAGAACTTATCCAGGATCACGGGACAGGTGATGTTGTTAGCGGCGGTAGCGCTGGTGTTCCCAATACCCCCGCCGGTACCTACGGTGGAACTGGCAGCGGTCTGTGCGCCACAGCCGGCAGCGCTATAGCGCTTGAGGTCAGAGTCGGAGTTGTAGCTGTCCACTTCAGCGATTGCTGCAGCGCTCGCACAACCGAGCACCATCCCTAAAACGATTGCGTTCGTCTTTGTTACCATCATGACTCTCTCATCGATATTGTTGTGACGGGTAAATGACAGGAACATCTCATGCGATCGCTGTCTTCCTGTTAAAGGATCGGGGCCTCAAGACAAAATGACCTATACACTACGTAGTCATGCATTCAGACCGCGAATGTATCCCCCTCCCGGTTGCACGTGTCCGGCAGCGACGCTGAAAACCACTCAAACGATGCGGCCTCTTGACCATTGGGAAAGTTGGCTGCCCCCATACCGCCAAGACTGTGCTTCGACGCATGAACATTCCGATCCCGACCACTGAGCCCTTGCTCGACTATCGAGATCTCGGCACAGGTTAGCTGATATTCGAAGCTTGTCAACTCTACTTGCGATTTCTCATGGACGCTCCGCCCTCATCTACGGGGTCGATCATGCGGCCCCGCGGTTCTTGGGGCCAAAGGTGGCATCTCAGCACCAGAGGTTTAGCTGATCGGGTCGCTGGCCCTCCTGTTCTTGGTTATTGATGTACTCACGAATCGTCGCCTCGTCACAACCCGCCGTCGAGGCAAAGTACCTCCAGCCCATGCTGCCCGACGAAGTTGCGCTTGCGTTCGCCGTACACCCGCACAATCAGATCGCACTCTTGCCTATTATGTCGCCGATCACCGGTGACACCGCGTACGTCGGCGGAATCGCGAAACACACCGCGCTTCGGGGTGATGCGAGCTCGCGTGTGCTCGCCTCCTCCGGACGGTCGGGGCACGCTCACCATCGCCCGCGGCATTGAGGTGGGACACATCTTCCAGCTTGGCCGCAAGTACAGTGACGCGATGAAGGCCACGGTCCGGCGTGAAGAGTCGCCTATCAGATCGAGATGAAACGGGTTATTAGCTGCAAGCTGGTGCTCGGCCTCGGCGACGGCGACGGCGACGGCGACGTGCAGGTGGATGGCCGGACCATCTATACCGCGAAGGACTTGCGCTTTTTACCTCGACCGAGGGGTTCTAAATCCCGCGTTCCGACTCAAGACGATACAGCATTCCGGCATCCAGCCGGAATGCTGTTGGCGACTCGCCCACAACGTCTGATGGAATGAGGTACTGGAGACTGGTCGACGCGTAACCCCGTGTTGAGAAACGCATACCCCTTTCATGGACTCGCGGCCAGATGGGACAACCCTTTGCCGCCGGGGCGCGCCAGATAGATCACCATCTGGCCAGGGTCCCCACCTTCGGGTTTGGTTATCGTGAATTCGGTGTTCTGAAAGGGCTCGAGACTGGTCAGATTGATGCTCAGATCTCCCGCATCGACCGCCGAATCGCCATTGAGCGCCAGCTTGCAAAGGCTGGCGCGACAGCTAACGTCGGTCAATGAAACCGAGTCGGAGCCCAATGAACCAAGTGCTTCCCGAACATCGTCTTCGTAACGCACGGCCCACTTCTGATCAATCGGCTCGCTCGCCCAGTTGCTATCAATAGCGGCGATTCGCTCGCGATCACGTGCGATAGACTCGTCCTCACTGGCTCGAATTATGCTTGCTACTTGATCCGGGGTCATCGGCGCAAGCGTGTCGCCGACCAGACTGCCCTCGCCGAGCGGATGCCGTTGGTCCGCTGGCACCTCGGCCGCGCGGGTGGGGGCCGAACGCAATTCGCGCTCCAGTTGTCCCAGACGCGTGGTAAGCCGTGTAATCTCCTCGTTTTGTTTTGCCAGACTCGCCTGCAGTGGATCATCGGCTTGTTTTCTTAAACGTGCCTGAGAGGCCGCATCGCCATCAGGACCCAGAGTGACTGCGCCCCCTCCGGGTGAGGCGGGACTTGACGCCCCGAACCCAAAAACCCCTATAGCGCCAACAACCATGGCGCCAGCCGTAGCCGCCACCGCGGCGTAGGCCCAGATCCTGCTCTTGGCCATTAGCCGTCCTCCTGGTTGGAGTGTTCAAGGACGCCCCCGCCACGATGGCGAGGGCAGCGGTCAGAACCTGTGACGATGTTCTGCCGCAAAGGCGGCGCTCAATACTCGTAGACGTAGTAGCGCATGATGCCGGACCGCACGCCGTCTGCCAACCGCGGTGTTGTGCAGCCGATCGATGCAGCGTCATCGGCAGCATTACGGTAAAAAGACACCGTACTTTCAGTGCCCGTCGTACCGACGGTCTGATTGGTCGTCGTAACCGAGCTTCCATACCTGGTACTTAAGTAGCAAGTCATCGGGCCTGCACCTGCGGCACGGTAGACCACCAGGTAGAAGTAGCGTTGGTTATAGTAGAAGCGGTCCAGGATCACTGGACAGGTGAGGTTGTTATTAGCCGTGGTGCTGGTGTTATTTATGCCGCCGCCGGTACCGATCACGGCGGCCGCCGCATTTTGGGCGGCGCAGCCAGCGGCGCTATAGTACTTTTGGTCAACGTCGTAGTCTAAGCTGTCCACCTCAGCGATTGCCGCAGCCGCAGCGCAACTGAGCGCCATCCCCAGAGCGATTGCTTGCTTCTTCATCACCATCATTGCTCTCCAATCAGTAGCATTGTGACCAGGTAAAGACAAGAACATATCATACGGCCGCTCTCTTCCTGTTATCGACAGTGGGGCGCATCAAGGCATCACTGCGTGACCTAAATACTGCAAAGTCCTGCGTTCAGACCGCGAGCATACCGCCATCTCGGTTGCACGTCTTCGCCGGGGAAGCTGAAATTCATTCAGACGACGCAACCTCTTTGCAACCCAACCGACATTGCTGACAGCGTACCGCCGAGACTGTGCTTGTGCGCATGACTGCCACGATCTCGACAGCTCAGAGGTTACTCTGCTCTCGAAATCGTATTGCAGGATAGCAGCTGGTCGAAGTTTGTCAAGTCTGCCCGTGGTTTCTCATGGACCCGCGGCACCCATTGCTATTCTTCGCCGCCCCGGGTCCGCAAAAAAAGTATTAGTGACACAATTAATATGGTTGCTACGGTACTTGATCAATTGGCCGAGCAGCATTGAAGTAAATAATAAAATACACGATCGCACCAATATGATTCGCTGCTTCTTCGGATTTGTTCAGACCGCCCGTCTCGAACGAGGGATCAGAGCGACCTCTCGACGACGGGTTGGGGCGGGTCCGTATCCTGATCATCGGGACCTTCCGCCAGATACTGCACGAGGCGGCCTCCGGGGCGGCACCGGTCGAAGCGGCGCTACGCGCGGACATCCAGCACCGCGGCTGGCTGCCTGCGGAGAAACCATCCTGGCCGGCACAGGAGTCACGCGAGTGGTACTGCGTGTCCCGACGACCTTGTAGGTCATTGTCGGACGTGGCAAGGTCACGGTCACGGTCACGGTCACGGTCACGGTCACGCGGGTACTGGACGGTTTCACCGGCTGGTTGAGGGACGACGGCTGGTTCTCCTGCCGCGAAGGTCCGCAAGACATGCAAGACTTCACCCTAGCGCTTGTCAACCAAGGTTGAGGTGAAACTCGCCAGCCGAGCAAAAAAAGGGGCGCAAGACGCCCCTTCGGCACATGGATCGGCAAACCCGCCGCCGCAATCAACTATCGAGGTTATCGAGTGCCTTCTGAAAACGGTTGGCGTGCGACCGCTCGGCCTTGGCCAGGGTCTCGAACCAGTCGGCAATTTCGTCGAAACCTTCGGCACGCGCGGTTTTTGCCATCCCCGGGTACATGTCGGTGTACTCGTGCGTCTCTCCGGCGATCGCAGCCTTCAGGTTGAGACTGGTGCCGCCGATCGGGAGACCGGTGGCGGGATCCCCGACGGCCTCCAGGTACTCCAGGTGGCCGTGAGCATGGCCGGTCTCGCCCTCGGCGGTCGAGCGGAATACGGCAGCGACATCGTTGTAACCTTCGACATCAGCCTTGGCGGCAAAGTACAGATAGCGACGGTTTGCCTGAGACTCGCCGGCGAAGGCGTCTTTCAGGCTGGTTTCGGTCTTGCTGCCCTTAAGATCCATAACGGTTTCCTCGGTTGAGTTGAGTTAGGCTACCTGTGGTCGCAACGTTAGTGACCCAAGTGTCACGGCAAAAATAGTTTATTCCGATGGCGCCGATCGTCGGATTTTATCGCCATGTGACTTGGTTCCATACCGGCAACCCGTGATTTTGCTACAACAACTTCGACAGGGAGATTGACCAGAATATCCGGGACCAACCATGCGAAGAGTCCTCATGGCAACCACAGCGTCGGCACCGTCCGTGACCTACCAATACCGAGCATCGACCCAGCGTGAAGAGCCACTCCGGCCGACCGACGACTCCTGGCGGCTGATCCAGATCACAGACTCACATCTGTTCGCCACCGCCGACGAGCGCCTGCTGGACCTGAACACGCGGCTCAGCTTCGCGGCGGTACTCGCCCTGGCCCTGGAGCACGCCGAACCGGCCGCCGCGCTGGTGATGACGGGCGATTTGGTACACGACGAGAGTGCCGCCGGGTACGCCTACCTGGCCCAAACGCTCGACACCGTCGGCTGCCCCTGCTTCTGCATCCCCGGCAACCATGACCGCCGGGGTCTGATGGAGACTTGGCTGGGTGAGGCCGCGATCGAATCCGTTGCCGAGCGTCGGCTTGGCAACTGGAAGCTGATCTTCTTGGACTCGACCCAGCCCGGCGAGGACGGCGGACGGCTGACACCGCGCCAAGTCGCACAAGTGGAGACCCTGCTACAGCGGAATCCTGGACCAACCCTGGTGTTTCTCCACCAACACCCGATTGCGGTGGGCAGCGACTGGATCGACGCCATCGACGTCGCCAACGGTAGCGAACTGCTCGCGGTGTGCGATCGACATCCGCAGGTCAAGGCGATCGTCTGCGGCCACATCCACCAGGAATTCGCAAGCGTCCGCGGGCACTATCAGGTGCTGGGCGCACCATCGACCTGCTTCCAATTCAGGCCCCGCAGCCCCGCGTTTGCCCTGGACGCGCGCACCCCAGGCTACCGGGAATTGCGACTGCACGCGGACGGGCGCCTCGACACCTGGGTGGTACGCCTGGCCGAGTACCCGGAACCCCTCGTCTACAGCACCACCGGTTACTGACTGTCTGCGGCGCTGCGCCAATCGCCTCAACCGACCGTGAAGCCTGACCGCGCCTGGTAGACCAGAAGGTCACAAGCAACGCCGCTGACCCGCGCCATGGGCGGTCCGCCGCGCAGCCAGTTCCGCAATGCCGCGACGGCCTCCGGGGTGCCGCAGGCCAGCACCTCCACGCGCCCGTCAGGCAGATTCCGGACCTGGCCGGTGACCCCGAAACGCAGTGCCTGCTCGCGGGTCGCCGCCCTAAAATAGACTCCTTGGACGTGACCGCTGACGACGCACCGGTAACAGACCAGCCCGTTGGTTGCGGCCCCCTGCGCCGTCGTATCAGACATAGCACCCTCCCGCCCTTCTCAACCTGGTGCTCCGACCGGAGCCGCAGGCTGAGCCGCGGCCGCCTCGCGCTCGCGTTTGTACTTGGGGAACGGGGTATCTTGATAGCGGCCGCTGGTCACATAGTCGCCAAGCCACAAGAACTCCTGCGCGTCGCCGGTCGCACCGGTGTACTTGGCGAGCAATTGACCTTGCAAGTCGAAAAAGGCGAAGACCGGGGTCGCGCGCACCCGGTAGTCCTTGAGTGCGAAATCCTTCTGGGACTTGGGCTGACCACTGAAGTCGGTAACCTCCACATCACCTTCGATATCGACCGGGAAAATCAGGAAGTGTTCTTTGAAATAGGCCTGCACCTCCGGACGACTGAACACTGTGGACTTCATCCGATGGCAGAAGGGGCATTCGTCCATCTCGAACATCAGCAGCACACCCTGCTTGCCCTGCGCCTTGGCGTTCGCGAGTTCCTCCGCGAAATCGCCGAAGGTTTGGTCGAAAAAGGCAGCGGAGTCTGCGGTCTGCGCGAAGGTCGGCGCGGACAGCAACGCGGACCACAGCACCGCGGCAGTCAACCAGGGGGCGCGGGGTCGGATGCGAACAGGCAGTCGGATCATGGTACGAGGACTCCTCATGGTAGCGTGGATGACCGGTGTGAGTGACCTGAGACGATTTCCCGTCGGTTGACGGCCGGATTTCGGCACAAACGGCATTCTGGCGGCAACGACGGCCCTGTTGCAACGCGGGCGTCGGGCCGGGACACTGTTAAACTGGGGTCTGCAACACGCACGCGACCGCCCTCTCGGAGACCTCCACTTGAGCTACATTCTGATTCTCTATTACAGCCGTCACGGCGCCACCTTCGAACTGGCCCGACAGATCGCCCGCGGCGTCGAGTCGATCGCGGGGATCGAGGCGCGTCTGCGCACCGTGCCCGCCGTATCCACCGTCTGCGAAGCCTCCGCGGACACGGTGCCCGCGACCGGCGCCCCCTATGTCACGCTCGACGACCTGCGCGACTGCGCCGGACTGGCCTTGGGCAGCCCGACCCGTTTCGGCAACATGGCGGCGCCGATGAAATATTTCCTCGACGGAACCAGTGCCCTCTGGCTCGCGGGCGCACTCGTCGGCAAGCCGGCCGCGGTCTTCACCTCGACCTCCAGTCCACACGGCGGCCAGGAGGCGACGTTGCTGACGATGCTGGTCCCCTTGCTGCACCACGGCATGTTGCTCATGGGTATCCCCTACAGCGAAGCCGACCTGCTGCACACCCGCGGCGGCGGGACCCCCTACGGTGCGTCGCACCTGGCCGGCCCGGACAATAAACTGCCGGTATCGGACGAGGAACGGCGGCTTGCCCAGGCCGTGGGCAAACGTCTGGCCCACACCGCGCTGGCACTCGCGCGCGCGTCAACCTGAGCACGGCTGGCCGCTGGCCGTGTCCGCCCGCGCCCTGCAACTGCATCTGCCCATTGAACTGATCCGCGAGCCGACCTTGGCCGAGTTCCTGCCCGGACCCAACGCCGAGGCGGCGGCAGCCATTCGCGGGACCGCCACGGGTCAGGGCGAACCCTTCCTCTTCCTCTACGGCCCATCGGAAACCGGCAAGACCCACCTGCTCCAGGCCGCCTGCCTCACCGCCGCCGCGGCCAAGCGCCAGGCCCATTTCATCCCTTTAGGCCGGTCCGGGATCGCACCCGGCATCCTGGAGGACCTGGAGCGGTTGGACCTGGTCGCCGTGGACGATGTGGACCGCATCGCCGGAGACCGGGGGTGGGAACTGGCGCTCTTCAACCTGTTCAACCGACTGCGCGAAGGTGGGCGCGCACTGATCACCAGCGCCGCCGTCGGACCCGCCGACCTGGCGTTGCGTCTGCCGGATCTGCGCTCCCGGCTGCACTGGGGGCCGCGCTACCGGCTGCTCCCACTGACCGAACCGGACTGCGAGCAACTCCTGGTCGACTCCGCCCGACGCCGCGGAATGGCCGTGGGCGCGGAGGTCACGCGCTACATCCTGACGCATCACCCGCGCAATCCGTCCGCACTCCTGGACCTGGTGGAACGGATCGACCGGCTGTGCCTGCGCGAGCAGCGTCCGCCGACCATCCCGGTGGTGCGGCGGGTCATGCGTGGCGAGTCGGCCGAGTAGCGCTATTCTTCCCGCCAACCATGGCGGCGGGCCTTGGCCGACCACACCAGGACATACTGCACCCCGCTCACCAGCGTGGTCGCCAGACAGCTCCAGATCAGGGCCTCGATCAGCCAACCCGGCACCGGCATGGGCACCGCCTGCATGATCACGCCGACCACCAATATCAGTTGTACCAGCGTGTTGAGCTTACTGATCCGGGTCGGTGCCGCCTCCAGAATCTCGACCCGGTAGTTGTACAGCAGGGCCCCGCCAACGATCACCAAATCCCGGAAAACAACCGCCAGCACCAGCCACACCGGGATCAACCCGAGCGAACCCAGCACCAGAAAACAGATCACCAACAGCGCCTTGTCGGCCAGCGGATCGAGAATTCCGCCCAGCCGACTCTGCCAGCCGTAGTGTTTGGCGAGAAATCCGTCGACTCCGTCGGACACGCCGGCAAGCGCAAACAGCGCCAGTGCCCAACCGAACTCGTGGGACAACAACAGCCAAACCACCGGAATCACGGCGATCAGGCGCAGTGCACTGATGATATTGGGTAGATCCTTGAGCCTCACAGCAATCACCGATGGCGCCGCGCAGCGGCCTGCACGGCGGATGCTAGCGCCCCGCGGTGTCTTTGGGAAGCCATGCAGTGACCTGGAACAACACAGGATCACCCGTTGCGGCACGATGCTGGAATCCTGGGCCACACCTGGGACTCAGGTCGCGCTGCACCGCGGCTCGTCCGGTACGGTATCGCAGCGCTGCGACCAGCACGGCCAGGCGGCGCTGTCGCTGGTAGAATCGCCGCATACCACCCATCGGAGCCGCTCGCGTGACCCAGGAATCGCCGCCACCCCCGTCCCTCAGCTACCGTGATGCCGGCGTCGATATCGACGCCGGCGCGGCCCTGGTCGAGCGGATCAAGCCGCTGGCTGCCGCCACCTTCCGCCCGGGCGTGGTGACCGGACTGGGCGGCTTCGGCGCACTGTTCGCACTGCCCATCCAACACTATCGGGAACCCATCCTGGTCTCCGGCACGGACGGCGTCGGCACCAAGCTCAAGCTCGCCATCGCGCTCAAGCGCCACGACACCATCGGCATCGATCTGGTCGCGATGTGTGTCAACGATATCCTGGTCAGCGGCGCCGAGCCCCTGTTCTTTCTTGATTATTACGCCTCCGGACGACTCGACCTGGAGGTTGCCACGGCAGTCATCACCGGCATTGCCCACGGCTGCGAACTGGCGGGCTGCGCCCTGACCGGCGGTGAGACCGCCGAGATGCCCGGCATGTACGGCGCCGACGATTACGATCTGGCGGGTTTCTGCGTCGGCATCGCCGAACGCTCCGAACTGATCCTGCCGGAACGGGTGCGCCCCGGTGACCGGCTGATCGGGATCGGCTCATCCGGTCCCCATTCCAACGGCTACTCGCTGATCCGCAAGGTTATCGAAGTCACCGGGGCGGACCTGAACACGGACCTGGACGGCGCGACCTTGGGCGCCCGGCTGCTCGCCCCGACGCGCATCTATGTGCGCTCGGTGCTGCCGCTGACGCGGGCGCTGCGCGTCCATGCACTGGCGCACATCACCGGCGGCGGCATCACCGAGAACCTGCCGCGGGTGCTCCCGGAAGGCACTTGTGCGCGGGTCGACATGGGCAGTTGGCAGCGCCCGGCGGTCTTCGACTGGCTGCAGCGCCGCGGCGGGATCGCGGAGGCCGAGCTGCGCCGTACCTTCAATTGCGGGCTGGGGATGGTGGTCTGTGTGGCCCCGGAAGACGCCGACACCGCGCTGGCGATGCTGACCGCGGCCGGTGAACAGGCGTGGCCGCTCGGTGCGATCGAGTCGACATCCGGCGCGCCGCGGGTGATCTACGCCGATGCTGCGGACCATGACTGAGGCCGCCGCCGTCGTGGGGCCGCCGCTCTCCGTGGTGGTGCTGATTTCCGGGTCGGGCAGTAACCTTCAGGCACTGATCGATGCGCAGGGCGCCTGGCCCTATCGCATCTGCGCGGTCATCAGCAACGAGCGGACCGCCTTCGGTCTGGAACGGGCACGCCGCGCCTGCATCCCGACCGCGGTCGTCAGTCATCGCGCGTACACCGATCGGGCGGCCTTCGATCAGGCCCTGACCGCGGAGATCGACCGCCGCACGCCCGGCCTGATCGTGCTGGCCGGTTTCATGCGGATTCTCACCCCCGCGTTCGTCGCGCATTATGCCGGACGGATACTCAATATCCACCCGTCACTGCTCCCTAAATTCCGCGGTCTGCATACCCATCGCCGTGCCTTGGAGGCCGGCGAGCATGAACATGGGGCAAGCGTCCACTTCGTCACCGCCGAACTGGACGGCGGCCCGGTCATCCTGCAGGGCCGGGTGTCGATCCTGCCGACGGATGACGCGGAGCAACTGGGCGCGCGCGTGCTGGCGGCGGAGCATCGGCTCTACCCTCAGGTCGTCGGCTGGTTCGCCCAGCGACGCTTGCGGCTCGGGGAGGATGGTCGGGCGCTGTTCGACGGGGCAGTGCTCGACGCGCCGCTGTGCCTGGACGATCGGACGGCCGGCCAGGTTTAGGCGCAATGCCGTTCGCTAGGTTCCGGTCTTGCTATGCGTGGAGTCAGTGGAGCGCTCACTGCTCCCCGCGGAGAAGCCGGCCGTCAGCATCTTCTGGAACATGTCCCAAGAGGCCATGGTGCCGGCCATATAGGGCTGGAACAGCTTCATCGGGTCATAGCCGTCGACACCCGCCGTCATGCGCGTGCGGATATCGTCCATCAGTTGCTGCTGGAACGCCTCGACATCGGGCAGACCGACCAGCTTACGCATCTCGGCGGGGGTGATATCGAAGTTGAGTGTGATCTTCATGAACGAGTCCTCGGATGTCGGTTTTTCGGGCGGTGCCGCACGCCAACCCGCCGCGCGGACCGCGCCTGCTCAGCACCCCTTGTCGGTATCAGCCACTTTGACCGACCCAGGCGACCGCTGCAAGCCGTAAAAGCGAGGGCCGGGAACCATCTAATGACGGCTGGTCCGCGGCACCGCGGCCGTCGGCACCGGTTCATCCACCGCCAGCGTGCGCCGCACCCGACGGCCGATCAGCACGCAGGCGCGCTCAAAAGCGCGGCTCGCCTCGCGGGCGTTCCAGTCCCAATCGGACGGATGGGAGGCCGCCTCGAACTGCCAATGCCCGGTCATCAGCACGGCACCGATCCGCACCTCCAGGGTCCAGTCACGCCAGACCTGCTCGGGTTTGCTGTCCTCCACGAACTCCTGCTCCACCAACCGGACATAGTTTCCGGCGCTGTCGTCCATCGCCAGCACATTGGACTGCACCAGCGACTCGTCAACACAGCTCGCCCAACCCGTATGCACGGCACTCGCGGTGCCCATCAAGGCGTGGATCAGGAAGGCCGGTGTGGTGGTGAGCATGAGTGGCGTGTCCCAATCCGGCTCATCCGTATCGACTTCGTTGGTCATCATTGCCCCCTAGTATTGCGACCCCGGCACGCGGGCCTGCCAGGCCGCCCAGTGTATACCGATCGGTGTTGCCGCTCAGGCGATTTGCAGGATGGGTTTACGCCCGGCGGCAAAAACCGGTATGGTGCCACCCAAGCAAGACCAAGGGTAACAGTCGATGAAGGTCGCGATCTTTTCAGATGTACAGGCTAACTTCCCGGCCATGGAGGAAGCGGTCGCCCGCATCCTCGCGTGGCGCCCGGAGCTGGTGGTCATGGCCGGTGATCTCGTCAACCGCGGTCCCAGGAGCCTGGACTGCCTGGAACTGTTCGACGGACTGCGGCATCGTCAGGGCTGGCTGCCGGTGCAGGGTAACCACGAAACCTGGATCCACCGGTGCCGCCGCGAGGCGGCGCGCACGCCCCTGGAAGCGGATCTGCGGCGCTTTGCCGACTGGACCCTGGCCCAGGTGCAACCGCGACTGGACGCCATGACCGACTGGCCGGACCACCTGTGTTTCCACGGCGGCACCGATGACAGCTGGGTGCACGTCACCCACGGCACCATGGCCAGCAACCGCGAAGGGATTTCGGCCGGCGTCCCGGATGAGGCGCTGCGCGGCAAACTCCCCCCCGACATCGCGCTCTTCGTCACCGCCCACACCCATCGGCCGCTGGAACGGGTGCTGGACGGCACCCCGATCCTCAACGTCGGCTCGGTCGGCTCCCCGTTCGACGGCGATCCGCGCGGGAGTTATGCCCAACTGGAATGGCACGGCGGGCGCTGGCATTGGGAAATCCTGCGCTTCGACTACGATCGCGACCAGGCACAGCGCGACTTCCTGGAGTCCGGGTTCATTGAAGAGGGCGGCCCGCTGGCGCACATCCTCTACGAGGAATGGCGTCAGGCGCGACTGTTCATGCCGCTGTGGCGACGCGACTTCGAGCCCGCGGTCCTGGCCGGCGAGCGCGCGCTGGCGCCGGCGGTCCAGGATTTCCTGGCCCACATCGGCGCGCCCTGATTCAATGCCGCCTTACGCAACAACGACCGTCACCAACGGGCCGCGCTGCTGATCCGGCCCGCCCATCCCGCGGTACGCAAACGAACCTTTGGTAGTGAAGTCCTATGGCCGACTCCGACAGCATCCGCCGTTTCCTCTTCGAAGACACCGGCATCCGCGGCAACCTGGTCCACCTGGACGCCAGTTGGCGCGCCGTGCTCGACGCCCACCCCTATCCGAAGGCGGTGCGCCTTCATCTCGGCCAATCCCTGGCGGCGGTTGCACTGCTCAGTGCCATCGTCAAGTTCGAGGGCTCCCTGATTCTGCAGGTGCAGGGTGAGGGTCCGCTGCGCACCCTGGTCGCGCAGGCCACCAGCGCACGCACCATCCGCGGCGTGGCCCGCTGGGAGGAGGAGGTTCCCTACGGCGCGCCCCTCACCGAGTGCTGCGGCACCGGCCGCCTGGTGTTGACCATCGAGCGCGGCGACGGCTCGCCTTATCAAGGGGTCGTCCCACTGGTCGGCGACGACATTGCGCAGGCCCTGGGGCGCTATTTCGAGGCGTCCGAGCAGATCCCCACCCGGCTGTGGCTGGCCGCCGACGGATCGCGCGCGGCCGGCCTGCTGCTGCAACGCCTGCCCTCCGATGCCGACAGCGATGACTGGGGACGCGTCGGCCTGCTGGCCGCCACCGTCAAGCCCGCCGAACTCCTGGAACTGCCCGCCGCGGAACTGCTGCGCCGGCTCTTCAACGAGGAATCGGTCCGGCTCTTCGACTCCGAGCCGATCGCCTTCCGCTGCGGCTGCTCGCGCACCCGCATCGAGGACATGCTGCGCATCATGGGCGAGACCGAGGTCCAATCCATCGTCACCGAGCAGGGTGAGTTACAGGTCACCTGCGAATTCTGCAACCGCACCTACCGACTGGATGCCGTGGACGCCGGCCAGTTGTTCGCGGCGAGCACCAGGCACGCGTCGCCGACCCTGCGCCAATAACCGTCGGGAGGTAGGATGCGGTGAGGCACGAACCGCATCATCCACACTAAACTGCCCCTGCGGATTGAACCGACCCCCGACCGACCTACCGGATGCAGCCCTTGTGAGCGACCTCCCCAGCCTGTTGCAACCCCTCCTCGGCCTGAGCCTGATCACCGCGCTGGCCTGGGGCCTGAGCGAGGACCGCCGGGCGGTGCGTCCGCGGCTCGTGATCGGCGCCCTGGCGCTGCAGTTCCTACTCGCGGTCGTGCTGCTCAAGCTGCCCGCCGCCAAGGGCATCTTTCTTGGCCTGAACCAACTGGTGCTCGCCGTCCAGGCGGCGACCCAGGAGGGCACCGCCATGGTCTTCGGCTACCTGGGTGGCGGACCCCTGCCCTTCGACCTGGTGCGCCCCGAAAACAGCTTCGTGCTGGCCTTCCGCGCCCTGCCGCTGCTGCTGGTCATCAGCGCGCTCTCGGCGCTGCTATTCCACTGGCGCATCCTGCCGCTGGTGGTCCAGGGCTTCGCCTGGGTGCTGCGCCGCACGCTCGGCACCGGCGGGCCGCTCGGCTTGGCCGCCGCCGCCAACGTCTTCGTCGGCATGACCGAGGCCCCGCTGCTGATCCGGCCCTATCTCGCGGGCCTGTCGCGCAGTGCCCTGTTCGGCGTCATGACCTGCGGCATGGCCACGGTGGCCGGCACCGTCATGTTCCTCTATGCCGGCATCCTGGGGCCGGTGATCCCGGACGCCATGGGCCACATCCTCACCGCCTCACTCATCAACGCCCCGGCCGCGCTCCTGATCGCCGGCCTGCTGGTCCCGGAGACGCGCGACGCCGCCGCGGACCCCGTGCCCATCGTCCCCGAGACCAACAGCGCCATGGACGCCATCACCCGCGGCACCCTGGACGCCATCCCGCTGTGGCTGAACATCATCGCCATGCTGGTGGTCATGGTCGCCCTGGTGGGTATCTTCAATCAGGTCCTGGGACTGCTGCCCGACGTGGCCGGCGCCCCGCTCACCGCGCAGCGCGCCTTGGGCTGGGCCATGGCCCCGGTGGTCTGGCTGATCGGCATCCCCTGGGCCGAGGCCACCACCGCCGGCGCCCTGATGGGGGTCAAGACGATCCTGAATGAACTTATCGCCTACCTCCAACTCGCCGCCCTGCCCAACGGCGCCCTGAGCGAACGCAGCGCACTCATCATGACCTACGCCCTGTGCGGCTTCGCCAACTTCGGCAGCCTCGGCATCCTGATCGGCGGCCTGGGCGCCATGGCCCCGCAGCGGCGCCCCGAGATCGTCGGGCTGGGGATGAAATCCATCCTGGCCGGGACCCTGGCGACGCTGATGACCGGGGCGGTGGTGGCGCTGTTGATCTGAAAAGAGCACCGACCTTGGTCATCGTACCCGCCAACCGGATCGGCCGGACCGTAGGGTGCGGTGAGGCACGAACCGCACCGCGGACAAGTGGTGCCGCAAGGAACGAACCGCAGACAAGTGGTGCGGTTCGTTCCTCACCGCACCCTACCGCGCCCTGATGCCCGGAACGATGAGAACGCGCTGCCGGCTGGCGCACCATGCCGGGCGGGTGAACAGAAAAACCCGCCGGTGCAGATTCGCCGGAAATCGCCTACGATCGGCAGGCCCGCGCTGCGGCACCCCGCCGCGGCGCCGCGTGCCGCTGCCCGCCCGACCCACGGAGCCCGACCCATGGCCGCCCCCGCCCAGCCCGACCCCCTGCGTGACCTCTACCGTGCCCTGAGCGGCGCGGGCGCCCTGCCGCTGGAACCCGACCATCCCTGGTACGTGCCGATCCATGCCGACGACCCGGCGCGCGATCCGATCCTGCGATTGTGGCAGCGGCTCGATCTGGCCGAGTCCGAGAGCGTCCATCTGCTCACCGGCTTTCGCGGCAACGGCAAGAGCACCGAACTGCGGCGCCTGCGCAAGCTGCTGCACGAGGAGACCGGAGCCCGGGTCTTTCTGGTCGATATGCTGGACTCACTGCTGATGACCAAGCCGCTGGAGCCATCGGACTTCGTTCTGTCCCTGATGACCGCCTTCGCTCGCGTGGAGGATCAACTGCGCAACGACCTGCTGCCGCTGGCCGAAGCCGACGCCCGCTGGCTCGCCCGCATCCATGCCGGCAAAGAGCCGTCCCTGCCCAGCACCGCGGACTTGTCCGACCTGGCGCGTTTCCTGGACGGCAACCTGATCATGAACTATCTGAACGGCGAACCCTGGTACGACGTGCACCCGTTGCTGATCCCCGAGCTGGAGCGCCAGCAGGAGGCCGCCACGCCACCCGCCGCCGCGGCGGCACCCTGAGCCCCAGCATGGCCGAGACCCCTGTCGTGAGCCTCAACCCGGCTGGTGAGGACGAGTGGCTGCGCTTCCGGCAGCACCTGGAGTTGAGCGATCAGTTTGCCCTGATCTTTGTGTTCAGCGACCGCCCCGCGGTCGCGGCCTGCTTTCGGGAGCGCCTGGCGTCCATCCATCGGGCGCGGGTCACCGGTCTGGAACTGCCGCAACCGCAAACACCGCGCGCCCTGCTCGGCGACCTGCTGCCCCGGCTCCTGCGCCCGGCCAACTACCAGCAGGCCATCGACGCGCCCATCTGGCTGGATCTCAGCCGCGTCCCCGCCGCGCCGCCCGATGATCAGACCCCGGCGGCCGAGCGCGCTGCCGCCTGGCGCGAGGCCAGACTCGCCTTCCTGATGCGGCTCAACGAGCAGCGGGAATCCCTGCGCCGCACCCTGACCCGACCGCTGATCCTGATCCTGCCGCGTGAGGAGAAAGCCGACCTGCGCGCCCTGTGCCCGGATCTTTGGGCCATCCGCCAGTTCACCGTCGAGACGGGGGACTGGCTTGCCCCCGTGAAGACGACCCGGGAACCGGCAGCGGAGCCGGTCGCGGTCGTGCGACAAGACCGGCCGTCCGACTTGGTATTCCGGCTGAGAAGGTTGTGGTGGAGGGCGTCGGGGCGTCTCTTGGAGCGGGGCCCGCGCGTCCTCCCAACCGCCTGGAACGCGGTCCTGGCAACCGTCAGTAATACCGGTCACTTACTGGGTACCTACCGGGTCCTCCCAACCGCCTGGAATGCAGTCCGCGCACCAGTCCGCCCGGCAACCGAGACACCTGAGCCCTTCCCGCTGACGCTAATCGAAACCGCACTGGTATTGGAGTGGGAACGCCTGCGCGACCGTCGAGCGAGCGACCAGGGCGCCCTGCTGGCCGCGGATCGGGCCATCACGGTCTTGGTGCGTCGCGGCCGATTGCGCAGTGCCGCGGAGGTCGCCGGCTGGGCGGTCACCACCGCGAGAGGCGTGATCCAAGTCCAGCGCGAGACCCCCGAGGCGCTGCGCGACCTGTCGGCTTCGCTAGGCAATCTGGGCACCCTGGAGCAAGCGGCAGGTCATGCGCAAACTGCCAAGGATCTGTTGCAGGAAGGACTGGAGATCGCCGAACGCCTGGCCGCCGCCCTGCCGTACCATGTCGATTACCGGGAACTCCCGGCCTGGTTCCGGCAACGGCTTTGATCATCGTTCCGGCCAGACCTTCCGCCGAGACCCGTTGGCGGAAATCCGATCCACAGATGTCACAGATAAACACAGGTGTTTTTCTTCATCTGTGTTCATCTGTGACATCTGTGGATAAATCCGAGTGGCCGCTTTGGCCGGAACGATGATCAAGGCCATCGGGTGTACGAGGCCGAGCGGATGGTCCGCGTTTTCCTGATCGCCGATGGTCGTCGCAGCCTGCAACGACTGTTGGAAAGGCGCCTGCTCATGGCCTGAGCGGCGTTGGTCGAGTTTTTTCACTCCGGTCTAAACCGCGCCCAGCGCGATATGCGATGTTTTTGAAAGGGATCGGCCCGGCAGACTCGACGATCGCGGGATGTGGCGCGGTTTATCGTTTTAAAAAGTATAAATTTTGAAGACGGGCCTGATCATGAGCGAAGAAATCCGCGGCTATTGCTGGAATTGCGGTCATGGACTGACCCGGCTGGATCTGGGGCGGGAGACCGACTGCCCCGGCTGCAACAAGCCGACGCACTGCTGCCGCAACTGCCGGCACTTCGCCCCAGGGCGGCCGAATGAGTGCATGGAGCCCCTGGTGGAGCGGGTGGTCGACAAGATCCGCGCCAACTTCTGCGAGTTCTTCGAGCCCAACCCCAAGGCGCCGACAGACACCCCGGTCGTGGACGCGGACGCCCTGCGGCGCGCGGCCGAGTTGCTGTTCGGCCCGCGTCAGTAGCGCATCACAACGCGACCCCGTGACCCGCCGCAACCATGAACAGCAGCATCGGGATCGAGAGCACGGCATTGATCCGCGCCACGGTGGCGATGGTTTTCCTGGCCCGGGCGAGATCCGCCTCGCCATCCGTTTTCACGATCCCCATGACCTTTTTCTGATTCGGCCAGAGCACGAACCAGACGTTGATCAGAAGAATCGTCCCCAGCCAAACGCCAATCCCCATGGGCAACCCGTAGGCGGTGTCGCCGCCGCGGCTCAGACCCAGGTGAAGGCGGCGAGCAACTGGTCGGTGCGGACCAGATACCAGGCGCCAGTCAACCAGGTAACCAGTGCCGCCCAGCGAAACCAGAGCAGCGCCCTGGGCAGGATGTACCTGCCGATCGCGGCCGGTCCCGGTCCGCCCTGATCGGCAGTGGCCGCCGCGATTGCGGGCATCTGCACGAAGTTGAAGTAGTAAAGCAGCCCGATCCAGAGGATGCCGGCAACGCCATGCGCCCGCGCTCGGCCAGTTCCGGTTTGGTGAGCCGCGGATTGGCGCCGAAGCTCAGCAGCCCCCGCACCGGATAGGGGGCCGACTCAAGCACCGCTTGGGCGAAGTCGCCGCTCGTGAGCCAGCCCCGGGCGGGAGGACCGAGCGGCCGTTCCGCCTGCCCGAGGGTCTTGCCGAGCTGGTCCGGCGGCAGCAGGTCCAGGCCCATGATGTCGTTGAGCGGCGGCGCGGCGAAGCGCCGGTTGCCGCCGCGGACCCCGAAGGCGCCGGTCAGCGTATAGAGCAACCCGATCGCGCGGCCGGTCTGGGTCGCATCCGCCTGCTGGCAGACCCCGGCCCAATGGAAGAAGCTGACGGGGCCGGACCCATCCAGGCGGTGCGCGGTCTCGTGAATTTGATCTTCGGGAATACCGCAGAGGGCCGCCGCGCGCGCGGACGGATACTTGGCGCAGCGCTCGGCCAGACACTGAACGGCCGGCCGGCAGTAACCACGGATCTCATGCATGCACGTGTGCTCTAGTCGGCCCGCGCGCAGGTCAGGTTGTTCATGAAGAAAAAGGCGCCCATCGCCGCGATCAGGCACAGCGGAATGAAGATCAGACCAGCCCGATCCAGCGCCAGACCGCACGCGGTGATAATGACGATGGGGAGCTTGAGGCGGCGATCATCCGCCCGGCGTCCTCCAACTGCGTCATGAAGGCCGCGAGATCGGTCCGATAGGTCTGATCCTTGGTCAGACGCCCGGCGATCTCGGTCTTGAGGTCATCCGACTGTTGCTTGACGACGGCGATCGTCTGGATCAGCCGCGTCCCGCCCGCCTTGATTGCGAGACCCGTGTCAAGTGGTTCCTTGAGCCGGAGGATGAAGGCGGTTCCGTCCTTGGTGTACTTCGGGCTTGGCTCGCGGAGCAAGTAAGTATCGATGAGAAAATAAGCAGTGAGCCCGCAGGTGGCGACCATCAAGGTCGAGATCACGCCGGACTCGATCAACGCCGAGAAGGTCGCCACCATGGAGCGCGAGGTCCACGGGCTGCTGCGGGAGGCGCACTTCGAGACGATCGCGATCCACACCGAGCCACCCTACGACGACGATTCGCTGCTGCTCGGCGGGGCGCCTCCATCAATCCGCTGCAGGTGGACCTGCGCGAATACGGTCTGGATCCCATTCCCGACCCCGGACACGGCGGCGCGCCGCACCTGAAGGACCTGCTCGCGGCAGGCGAGGACACGGCAGGCAAGCCGCCGAAGTCGAAGGGACCGCCGACCGAGCCGCCCGCAGACTTCGAACCGCCGCTCATCGAGGGGCCGCAGGGTAACGCGGACCCGACCTATGACGGCCCGATCCCGGTCTTTCAGTGGCAGGTCGATCCCGAGTCGCCCGAGACGAGCACCCACAAGGTCAAGCTCAGCATCGGCAGTTGGAACTATGTCGTCCTCTGGCTGAGCCATGCCGAGCAGGAGCTGATCTATGCTTCCGTGCACGCCCGGCACTGGATCTACTACAACGGCGAGGCCCGCCCGAATCCCGCCGGACGCACCGAAGGCGTCAACCTGGTCTACGACCGTCGGCGCGCGGGTGTGGTCGCCATCTACGGCACCGTGAAGGATTTCCGACCCTTCGTCGAAGCCTTCCGCCGCGCCTACCAGGGCGAAGCGGCCACGCCCGAGCCGGCGGCGGCCGAGGGGGAGAATCGTCTCTGACGACAGGGTCACAGAAGGCGGGCAACGGCCTCCGCGCCTGCTATCCTGGAAACACCAGTTGAACCGACGCATGTCAGCCCTCGGTCGGTGCCTCCCGAACACCCTAACCAACCGTCGAGAAAGAGACTTCACAAGAGTGTTTCTTCGTTTATTCTTTTCTGAGAACAATCGTCGCATCGGCCGGTTTAGGTGGCGTACCCTCGACGCCTTCGTGCGTGATGAGGCAATCTTGCCTCATGACGCACGAACGGTGCGGTGTGGAACTGCGCGCAAGGGCTTGACAACCTGAGAAAACACTGATCCAATCCTGAAAAGGCGACGTGTTATGGGGTAGTTCCTCTGCCAAAATGTAGCTATTGTTCACCATTAGTGTATATTTGCGAGTTGTGTTTCCGCTCGAATTACAGCGCAAATATTGTAGATGAAAAATTCAGGATTCATGATAAGTAGAGGGAGCGAGTCCGTTCGCGCATAACGCAGTTGATGCGCGAACGGACTCGCTCCCGCTGACCCGCAAGAATTTTTTCATCCGCCCTTGGTGCGCTGCGATGACTGCACTCGATTCTCGTCGGGAAACCAAGCTATCGCTAAAGCTGAAATCGGCGTCGCTCTCGCTCCGCCGATTCAGCTTAGCTACTCAGTTAGGTGGCAAGTACAGGAATGAAAAGGAGGACGTGCAACAATGAGCAGCCCGAGCACAAACCCAAGCGCTGCTAAGGCGCGTATCGCTACGTCGGGGCTACGGGTCGCATTCGATGGTGAAGTCGGGCCTTCCCGTCTGGTTGTTCCAGTCGTCCTTCAGGCCGGTACTCACAAAGACCTGTGCCTGCGCGTCCGGCCACGATCCGATGTGTCTCTCCAAAACGAAGTCGATATCGGCGATGCGCTGCGTGCGACGTTCACGAGATCTCACACGACGACGGCGGGCGGCTCCTTTTTTGCCACTGCATCCCACGGTCGTTCATATGGCAGTTCAGAAAAGCCATACGACGTCGTCTATCTCGAGGACCTTCGGGGAGTCAGGTTTCGCCTGTCTCGATTCGACGTACACGAAGAACCTATTGCGCTGCAAATGGCCTTTCCGATCAGCGCGTGCGGTAACACCGCGACGGATGACTACTTCGCGGAGGTCACGCTGGAGCTAGGCGGAGAGGTAATACAGAAAGAGCGCCTGCCCCGCGAAGTTCACCCGAAGGCCGGGAGAGTTCTGCTTATGAGCGGGTATTCGGAGGAGTTCGAGTTGCGAGTCTTCGGGGAACACTCGCGCCAGAGTGGACCGGCTCGAGTTTCAACTGCATCGCCCACCCCGACGATATCTGGCCTGCGCCGACCCTTCCTGACGATCTCCGAGCTTCATCGTCCGATTCTGACGGACCTACGACCTCTTGCCACAGGCTACGACGGTGTGCACTTCTACACCAACGTCGCAGGCGGTAATCTGCTTGTGAACGACGCTGAGGTGAATGCGGATGCGTTCTTTACCCAGTTGGATGGACTTGGCCTCCAGTTCATCTTCCTTGCAACATGCAACTCGGTTCAGGTCGTAAGGTCGTTCCGAGCAACGGACATGTGCGCGCTGGTCGCGGCAACAGAGAACCTCTATGTGAACTACGCCGAGGAGTTCGAATCGCTGCTTTACAACGCTTTGGGGACCGGAGCGTTTTTTAGCAATGCTTTTCGGAGCGCTGCCTCGTCGGCACGTGGAGAGGGTGCATGGATCGCGACGCGGAGCGGACAATACGATCCGATGTTCTTAGACTTGAAGGCGGACTTCTGTTTTGGTCGCAATGCGAGTGCCACCTAACACCGCGCTGCAGCCGACGGGCAAAGCGCCGCGGCTGAGCGCGAGCGTTAGACACTCTGATCCTGAGCCGTGACTACCACTGATCAAACTCGGAATCGCGTCCCGGTAGTTTGCGCTGACCCATCCTGCCTGGTCGGTGCCGAATTCTTCAACCCAAACTCATGGACTGGCGACAGCAAGGGGGTGATCCAATCGTGCTGGACTGAGTATTCCGTGCTTCACTATTGCGTCGAGCAACTGTCGGCGATGTGCGAAGACGCTGAGCGTCTGTGCGCATCGCATGTCTCAACAATTCAGGGTCAATGGAAGTTGGCAAAGTTCGACCTTGAAAAGATGGCATTCTTTGGTCAGCAGCCAGACCTCCATATCCGCATTCAAGGCTTTTTCTCTGGAGCAAAGTCACTGCTGGATCTCATGGTGCAACTTCTCAAGACCGAGAAGATTGTCGGGTGTGCCGTTGACGGCTTCCATCGCGATAAGGAAGTGTACGGGGGGCGCGTCCTCAATGCCCTCAGAGCCAATGCTGTAAAGGACAAGAAGGACGTCGCAGCGAAACTGGAAGCCTTAATATCCGAGCACAAGGGTATCTGGCTTGATCAGCTTATCTCGGCCCGCGATCATCTCGTACATCCGGCAAGAGGAATGCAGCAGCTGATGTTCGGAATGGACTTTGCTGAACGTGATGGCTCTTTGGTTTGCGTCAAGGCACATCCACCGCAAATCGAGTTAAAGCCTATTCATTCATATGCGGCATCGACGCTCAGCCAACTCACCAGATTCTCAGCCGAATTCGTTGCGCTGACTCGTGGGGCAATGACTGTCTAACCTCTCGGTCAACCGGGAGTTCCGGTGACAGTTTACTTAATTCATGGAGATCTGGGAATTACGGTGACAGGAATTACGGTGACAGTTTACTAAATGCACTGAATACGGCAACGCAAGGGGAAGCGGAGACCGCACTTGCCTCTTGCCGTGGCAGGCCAAATCATGAATCCTACGCGTGCCTAACGGGCGGCCAAAGAGCGAGCGCCATCAGGGTCGGAGTCAACTGGCCGGTGTCGTGCAAGCGCGCGCCGCCTTGGCCTTTGACGTTATGCCTCACTAAGGGGACACAATGCCGCTGCTTGATTTCAAAGAAATTCCGGAGGCTCACAAAGGCCACGGAAAGCAAGACACATTTGAACTTTTTGCCCGAGATTTCTTTGAAATGCTGGGCTATCGCATACTTAGAGGGCCAGGACGCGGGGCCGATGGCGGGTGTGACCTTATCATCGAAGAGACTAGATCTGGCATCGCTGGAACCACCAAGGTCAAGTGGCTTGTGAGCTGTAAGCACAAGGCTCATTCAGGCCAATCGGTATCGAAAACCGATGAAGCTGAAGTTCGTGACTCAGTTGAAAGTAACGAGTGTCATGGATTTGTAGGATTCTATTCAACGCTTCCATCTTCGGGGTTGATCGATAAGGTTGAGAGCATTGCATCGATTAGCCACCAATTTTTTGACTCATCCAAGATAGAACAGGTTCTACTGTCTACCCGGAACGGTCGTGGATTGGCGCAACGATACTTCCCTCTTTCGTATGAACGGTGGCTTGCAGAGAATCCAACAAAGGCACAGATCTTTTCAGGCACAAACGGTCTGCGATGTGCAAACTGCGGTGAAGACATTTCAGAAGGCCGGAAAGGAATCGTCGTTTCTTGGGAGAAGTTCAGAGATCTAGAAGACGGATCGCGGGAACGCCACGTGAAAGATTTTTATTGGTGTTGTCGAGGCGAATGCGACCGCCATCTGAAGCCAAGATTTTCCGAGCCCGAATACATAGACAAGTGGGAAGACATCCACGACCTCAGAATTCCCACCATCTATATCCGGTGGGTCATAGGGCTATTGAACCACATTTACAGTGATTACCAATACTCGCCCCAGGCATTCGAAGCCCAAAAAGAAATGCTGCTGGAATTATTTCCGTATGTCTCTCGAAATCTCACAATGAAGGAAGTTGAAAGAATTAGTGTTCTCGGCGCAATTCCCGCATGCCTTGGCGGCTTGGACTATGGCGACGCATAATCTGAGAGAAAAGCAGGTAGGGACGGGGTCAGGTCTGAGGTAGGGACGGGGTCTGAGGTAGGGACGGGGTCAGAGGTAGGGACGGGGTCAGGTCTTGTAATCCAGCACGTAATCGCCGTTTCCTTGGTCTCGTCAAGAATGCGCGATTGCAAGACCTGATCCAGGTCCTCTCAAGACCGGACTCCGATCCTCTCGCACCTTACCCGAGGAGTGACCAAGGGTTAAATGGGTTAGGATCAATTTGGTGGGCAGGAAGACCAAGAATCGTTTCACCAGGAGATGCCCTTGAAACCAAAGGTGTATGTTGAAACGTCAATCCCAAGTTACCTTACGGCTTGGCGGAGTCGGGATATAGTTATCGCAGGCAACCAAGAGACGACAAGAGAGTGGTGGGACAGGCGCGAGGACTTTGAACTCTTCATCTCAGAATTTGTCCTAGAAGAAGCGTCAGGCGGCGCACCGGAAGCAGCCGAGAGAAGACTGGAAGTGCTAAGCGGAATCCCTGAGATCGAAATCTCGGAAGAAGTCGAGTTAATCGCACAAGAACTCTTGCTGCACGCATCCTTGCCGCCAAGAGCCAAAATAGACGCACTTCATATTGCCATGGCAGCCATTGGCGGTATGGACTATTTACTAACTTGGAATTGCGCACATATCGCAAACCCGGCATTCCGAAGCAGAATAGAAGCAGTTATCCGCTCTTTCGGGTATGAGCCGCCCATCATTTGCACGCCATTGGAGCTATTGGAGATATAACATGAAGACGAACCCAATTATTGACGAGATCCACAATACCCGCAGAGAGTATGCTGAACGGTTCGGTAATGACCTACACGCGATCTGCGAAGATGCTCGCCGGAAGCAGGGCCGTCAAGGCCGCCGCGTCGTGCCGGCAAGCCCTAAACCTTCTGAACAACAAGACATGAATATTCACGCAGCCTGATTGACTTTGGCCTCTTACAAAGAGCCTAACAGGCCCGCTCAATAGCGAGCGCCCACCACGAGCGTCTCTCTGTATCCGCATGTTCGGCGAGAAACCGGGGACAAGAAACCGGGGACAGACCAGAATGGCACTAAGTTAAGGTCTTTTTATATATAAAACAGCGGATTGCTGATGACTTGGAGTCAAAAATTTATCGAGAGAAAATTGCTATCTCTTTGATTTTGTTGAGTAGAGCTTGATTGTTTTCGCGTTTTCGCACGATTATTAGCACTGTAAGCTATTGTTCTAAAACGAGAAACCGGGGACAGACCACGGCTTCCGCTCTGGCGAAGAAAAACACTTAAGCCATGGGCTAAGAAGGGATGCCACAGGCGCAGAACCATTTTCCAATGAACGCAATAGTAGCGTCCAACACATAGAGCAACCCTGAGTATCGTCTCTGAGCGTTTCCAGTGGTAACTACTCAGGTCTATCCAAGCGCATGAAATATCGAGATATTGACTTGGCGCGACGGACTCTCGACGGACTACGGCAACAGGGCGACGCTATGAACATCAATACGTTACAAAGTTGTTGCGATGAGTGTGCGAAAGTCGAAACTCGCTAACAAACTGTACTAATTGACGTTTTCACGAAATCGCCTACCTGAGTAGTTACTTCCAGTGAACATACTTTGGACGAAGTATCTTATTTATCGGGCAGAACTGCGGGGCTTTGAAGTGCCTCAACTTGAACAAATCCTCCGATACACCGAGGAACGATACTTCGATACGGTCACTCATCGGATGGTTGCGGTTGGCAAACATCGCGACTATTTTGTGATGATTCCTTAAGACGTCGCCGATGACCAAACGATAACGCCCGGTCACTGTTCACGCGACGAGCAGGCAACAAGTAGCATACCGACTCAAAAGCAGAAGGTTTAACAACTGACTCACACCAAGATGACTTATTTTGAAGATATCGATACGCTTCACCTTTCTATTGCAGATGATGCGGAAGCGGGAAGCGTCGAGATCAGCCCTGATGTTACAGCCGAGCTAAACGCAGATGGCGAGCTAATTGGCGTTGAAATTATCAATGCGAGTTCTTATTTGCGAGACACGATTCTTGAGTCGGCGCAGGCAAGACTACTTCAGCTATCGAAAAAGGTCACCTAACTCGTCGGAAAAGGGGCTGGGCACAAGTTTTTTGCTAATTTTCGCATCAAGTATGAAAGATCCTATAGTTGAAGAAGTTCGTCGCATCCGTGATGAACACTCCAGGTCATTTGATTATAACCTAGATGCTATATGCAACGCATATCAGCAGCAACAACTGCTTTTAGGCAGTCGTTTAGTGCGTTTGCTGCCAAAAGGCCTTGATCATCGTTCCGGCCGGCCGCGGACGGTCCGCACAGCGGACCCTACGGTAACACCGTGACCCGTAGGGTCCGTTGTGCGGACCAACGACCGTGCCGATCGCGCGGTAGCCGGGTTTATGACCGAGGCCTCAGACACCAAGCTTGAAAGTAACGAGGCATAAATTATTTATACATGTTTATTAAGAGAAACCGTTGGGATC
>JACDZJ010000046.1_pt1 | contig 59603 bp, 57 predicted proteins | sample 7365721 | NCBI WGS metagenome assembly JACDZJ01 (sample SAMN15143480, study PRJNA637477) | pond metagenome | biome: freshwater wetland ecosystem [ENVO:00000243]; feature: pond [ENVO:00000033]; material: pond water [ENVO:00002228]; isolation source: pond water containing pink berries ... | reverse complement strand
CAGACAGAGACCGTCTGAGCTAAATTGAGTAACTTGTTAGTGAACCTTCACCTAGGGGCTAAGAGGAAATCCGGTTCAGAAATTGCATATGAAAGACAACCGGTTGAAATTTATTGATATGTCACTGAACTCGGACAATATGACGCTTTTGGCGCTTGATAGATTAAGCGTTGTAGATTATAGGGTTTCTCAGTTTAGGCATATTCCGTTCCGGATATCCTCTAAGTCCGACAGGCTGCTAGACTGAATTCCGTCGATGGCTCGCGCCACAACCTTGGTCGTCGTTCCGGGCAGCGGCGTCCGGTCCGCGCAGCGGACCATATGGCAAAGTCTTGATTGGTAAAGCCTGTTGGGTAGACCAGAGGGCTTACCGTAGGTGCGATGGCTGGGATTGTGAGCAAGGCCGAGTTGAGTATAGTGAACACTTCCTTAGCCCATATCGGGGTATTGCCCATGCGCGTTCCAGTCGTGCTGAGTCTCCTTGCCGTCTGGGCCTTACCAGCCGCGGCCGACCCGCGCCTGCGCTGCACGCTCGATCAGGGCGGGACCTCTCAAGTGATCGAAGTCGGTCCGGTGACCGACCCGTACAGTGTCGAAGCGATCGACATCAATGGTAGGTTCCGCTTCAAAGCCGTCGTCATTGGTGACGCGCATCTGATTCAATACATCAAGCTCTACACCTACTATAAAACCGCGCGGCGCTGGGTGTTGCTCCACGAAGCAAATTACCTGGCGCCACGGGTACAACCCGAGTCCTCCGGCACCGCGCTGACGGGGCGGCACTCACTGTATGCACCCGGCCGCGAGCGCGAGTTCCAGTATGGCTGTGCGCTCGTCGAGGCAAACCCATGATGCAGCGCTATTGTGCCCGCCTGCTTGCCGCGACGGCCTTGATCATGGCTTCGGCCACGCGGCATCGTAGGGTGGACAAGCGCAACGCAGTCCACCAGCGGCAGCGCGGGATTCGGTGGACTGCTCTGTCGCTTGTCCACCGTACGGCCGGCGCGATGATCAAGGCCGCCGCGCTCGGCTGTGTTTGCATCGGCGCAACGGTTGCCCTGGCGCAAACGGCGCCGGCCGAGCCAACCGTGACGCTGGCCTTCGTCGGCGACCTCATGCTCGACGAGACGCCCGGAGCGGAGATCGCGCGCGGTCGCGATCCATTCGCACCCTTTGCCGCCATCCTGGGTGGCGCGGACATGCGCATCGGCAATCTGGAATGTGTCGTTGCCGCCGGCGGCGAGGCCGAGCCCGGCAAACCCTATACCTTCCGCGCCCATCCGCGCACCCTGGTGCCGCTTAAGCAACATTTCGATGCGGTGACCCTGGCGAACAATCATTCCGGCGACTTTGGACCGAGCGCCTTCGGCGAGATGCTTACCCTCCTGGAGCAGCACGGCATCGGCTATTTCGGCGGCGGCGCCACGCTGGCGCAAGCCCATCGGCCACTGATTATCGAGCGTCACGGACTGCGGATTGCGCTGCTTGGGTACAACGAGTTCTTACCGCGCAGTTTCGAGGCCGATTACGACCAACCGGGGGTCGCCTGGAGCGAGGATGAGCAGGTGCAATACGACATCGCCGCGGCACGCGATCACGACCATGCCGATCTCGTGATTCCGGTCATGCACTGGGGTTGGGAGCACGAAACAACGGCCAGTCCCCGCCAGCGACAATTGGCCCGCCTGATGATCGACGCCGGGGCCGATGCCGTGGTCGGCGGCCACCCGCATGTCATCCAGGACACCGAGCAGTATCGCGACAGACCCATCATCTACAGCCTGGGCAACTTCATTTTCAACGGCTTCAGTGAGACAATCAACAACACCGGCTGGCTGTTGCGCCTGGAAGTGGATCGCCAGGGCGTGCGCCGCTGGCGGACCTTCGTCGCACGCCTCGACGACCAGGGACTTCCGCATCCCGCGCCGTCATCCGACGGCACCTGTTGGGAGCGGGGGCAGGCCGGTGCAGCGCCTTGCAAGACTGACCAGCCAACCGAGTAGGGACGAACCCAGCGGCGGAAGTCGCCGTCCAGCCCGCGGCCGCGTCACCGCAAATCTAACTGCAACGTCATCCATCGGAGCTCGAAACCCATGCGCAAGCCACTTTGTCTCTCGCTGCTGCTCGCCGTCACCGCCGTCCAGGCCGAGGTCCAGACCAAGACCATCGCCTACGAGGACGACGGCGCCAAGCTGACCGGCCATCTCTACTGGGACGACGCGGTGAGCGGCAAGCGGCCCGGCGTCCTGGTCATCCATGAGTGGTGGGGGCTCAACGACTATGCGAAAAAGCGCGCCCACCTGCTCGCCGAGCTCGGCTATGTCGCATTCGCCGCCGACATGTACGGCGACGGCAAGGTCACCGATCAGCCGTCCCAGGCCAAGGAGTGGATGCAGGAGATCACCGTGGACCCCGAGTCCTGGCTCCAACGGGCCGCCGCCGGTCTCGCCCAACTCAAGGGGAGCGAACTGGCCGATGCGGACAGACTGGCCGCCATCGGCTATTGCTTCGGCGGCGGCACCGTGATGCAGATGGCCTATGGCGGTGCCGATTTGGACGGCGTGGTGAGCTTCCACGGCTCTCTGCCCGCCGCACCGACGGAGGCCGCCGGCAAGATCCGGCCCAAGATCCTCGTGGCCCATGGTCAGGCCGACAGCTTCGTCGCCCCCGAGGTGGTGGCTCACTTCAAGAACAAGCTGGAGGCCGCCCGGGCCAACTGGGAGATGGACATCTACGGCGGCGCGCGTCACGGATTCACCAACCCGGACGTCGCTGCCTACGGAATGGAGAACCTCAGCTACGATGCCCAGGCCGATGCGCGGTCTTGGCAGCGCATGCAGGCGTTCTTCAACGAGATCTTTGCCGAATAACCCCAGGGACCGCGCCCCGAGCGCCGGCTGCAAGCCGGCGTCGATAGTTCAGGCGCCGGAGGGCGGCGAGGGTCCATCGACGGCGCGCACCGCGTCCACGATCGATTCCAGAAATTTGCACTGGTTCCACCGCGAGGGCCGCGTGGTCCAGCCGAGACGGACGATCACCAGGTCGTCTTGCGGCAGGATCGCGATGATCTGGCCCCAATGTCCGGAGAAATAGATCCCGTCGTCCGGCAGATTGCACAAGCGCACACCCAGTTGCGTCTCTCTCGGGTCGCCACGCAGCCAGACGTGGGCGCCATAAGCGCGGGGATCGCTCCGCCGGTATTCATCCGGGAGCGTCGACACGAAATCGCGCCAGCCCCGCGGCAGCACCTGACGCCCCTCCCAGGCGCCGTCGCGCAGCAGCAGGAGTCCCAAGCGCGCCCAATCCCGCGCGCTGGCGTAGACGTACGAAGAGCCGACGAAGTTGCCCACGACATCGGTTTCGAAGACCGCGGTCGCGGCACCGATGGACCCGAACAGGCGCTCGCGCGGGTAGACCCAATAAGCAGCGTCGTCGGCGAACGCGTTGCGCAAGACCCGTGAGAGCAGATTGGTTGTGGCACTCCGATAGGCCCAATGGGAACCATGGGGTCGGTCCGCCGCGGCCCGCCGGGCGACCGCCGACACGTCGTCCTCCAAGGTCAGCATGTGGGGCACCGAGCCGGGGACAAACGGCAGATACCCCTCGCGTGAATCCAGGCCGTCACGCATGAACAGCAGATCGCGGACGGTGATCTGGGCACGAGAGTCGTTCGCCCATTCCGGGAACAGGTGGTCCCGATCCAGGGACAGCGCGCCGTCGGCGATGCGTTGGCCAATCAGCATCCCAAGCACGCTTTTTGCCATCGACCAGCCCAATTGGGGAGTCTCCGGGCCGAACCCGTCGGCATACCGCTCGGCGATCACGCGCCCGCCCTTGACGACCACCACGGCGCGCACCGCGCTGAGCGGCGCGGCATCGCTCGGAGCGAATTCCGCGTTCAGGGTGCTTGCGAGCGACCGCGAGAGAGGCAAATCGGGCTCGACGAAAGCTCCGTCAGGCCATCGGCGCGACGCGTCCGGCAGGGGGGAACGCACGGCGGGCGCCCACGCGACAGCCGCCGGCGCGTCGTCCGCGTCGGACAACAGCGTACAGCCGTAACCCGGGTAGAACACCGCGCGCCGCTTCGCGCTACCCTTCGTGGCAACGATTTGGCCCCCGTGGCGCGCCTCGATATCCAGCCCCCGAACCAGCAGCGCGTTGGGGAAGGGGATGGAATTCAAGTCGTCATCAATGATATCGCGGACCGGCCGGTGCGCCATGAAGTGCCCCGAGCAGACCAGCTTGGCAGCCGTTCCCGCGGCGATACGGTCCAAGGTGCTGCAGCCAGTCGAGATCGCAGCGAGGGCGACGATGGAAAGCGTCCATCGGCGGTGCCGCTCCCACTGCGGTGTCAACCGGGGCATGCGCATCTTGCTTCTCGGAATCTCTGGAAATCGTGAAAGGCACTCAGGAAATCAAATCGACCTTGCGACGGACGTAGGTGCGACTGAAGTCGCACCTACACTGATCGGTATCCAAGCACCTATCAGAGCGCCCCAGCGGAGTCGTGGAATTGACGCCGGACCGGGCCTGCGAGAATCTCCGGCCCGATCCCCCGCCACCCGGTCCTTGAGGTTGACGGGGCTGTCCAGCGTCTGACGGTGGCACGGACCTCGCCGGTCCGAGACGAAGCCTGGTTAAAACTTGAACTCCAACCCCCGCAGCCGGCCCCGGAAGTCAGCGTTGACCGCCTCGACATCCTGGTCACTGGAGATGACCTTGGGCATGAGGATAACGACTAACTCGGTACGGTCCGCGTTCTTGGCACGCTCCCCGAACAGGGCACCCGCATAGGGTAGATCGAAGAGCCCGGGGATGCCGTTCTTGCCGTCCTCCCGCTTATCCTGGATCAGGCCGCCCAGCACCACGGCCTGGTTCGAACGCACGGCGACTGAACTGGTGATCTTGCGGGTCGAAAAGGTCGGTGAGTTGAGGTTCGAACTGGAGGTGGTGGCGACCGAGGTCACTTCCTGGTCGATTTCCATCTGTACCATGCCGCCCGGAGTCACGCGTGGTTTGACCTCGAGAATGACGCCCGTATCCTTGTAATCGATCTGGTTGACAACGGGTGCTCCCGAGCCGGTCGTATACTGCTGCTGGCTGGTCTCTACCGGCACCTGTTGACCGACCTGGATCTTGGCGGTCTGGTTATCCATGACCATCACCGACGGCGAGGACAGGACATTGACCAGGTTTTGGCCGGCCAATGCACTGAGGTTGGCAATGATTCGCGTTGGATTGGCGACAATGGTCCAGTTGAAGCCGGGGAAGGTTCGCCGCAGCGCGGTCGTGGCGGTGTCGGTGACGGCGTCAGCGACCGTGCCGGTAGTGGTACCATCGGTGGCGGCGGTGGTGGTGGTGGTGGTCCCCTGACGTGTCTGCACGCCGTTCAGCGACCAGTCACTCTTGTAGCCATCGCTGGCGTGGGCGAGCAGATTCCACGAAATGCCGTACCTCAGTTCGCCTTTCAGGCTTATTTCGAGGATGGTCGCCTCCACCAGTACCTGAAGGGGAGTAATATCGAGCTGTTTGAGCGCGTCCAGGATCTTCTTGTAGTCCCTGGGACTTGACCGAACCAGGATCGAGTTGTTGACGGCATCGGCGACAACGCTGACCTCGGAGGTCAGTTCGAAGGTTCGCGCCGTGGCCTGGCGCTGGCTGCCGAGCCCGCCGCCCGGCCCGCCCGACCCGCCGGAGAGGCCACTCCCGCCGGTATTGCGGTTGCTCTGGTTGTTCTTGCCGAAACCGCCCGACTGGTTTCCGTCATACTGGTTGCCGTCATTCTGGTTTCCACCATACTGGTTGCTGCCAAACTGGCCGCTACCCATCTGACCAATCACGGCCCGCGAGCCGATGCTCGATGACCCCATGCCCGGCGCCACCCCGCCGACCGATTGCTTACTCTCTTTGCTCTCGCCCTGGAACAGCTCGGACAGAACATTGGCCAGGTTCTCGGCATCGCCATGCTTGACACGATAGACGAAGAGCCGTTGCGCCGCGCTGCCCGTCGCCTCCGCCATGTCCAGCCGCTCGATCCAGTTGCGCGCCTGCTGGATGTAGCTCTCCTGGGGCGAGATCACCATCAGGCTGTTGGAGGACTCCACCGGAATAAAGCGGAACAGGCCCTTCATCGGATTACCGGAGTCGTCGGCGAGCAGCCCTTCGAGCTGCGTCACGACCTCATTGGCCTTAGCGTACTCGAGGACGAAGAACCCCACCGACAACCCTCTCATCCAATCCACATCGAACACCTTGATGGTATCGATGAGATTGCCCATCTCGGGGCTGGTGCCGGCCACCACCAGCAGATTACGCAGCGTATCGACGCGGACGATACTGCCTTCCGGGGCCAGCGGCTGGAGGATGCGGTTCATTTCATCCGCACTGATGTACCTCAGGGGGATGACCTGCACGCTGTACCCCTCGGGGAGCGCGCGGGTCGACTCGCCGAGTTGCGGGACCAGATTGCCTTGCACCGCATTCGCCACCGGCACCACTTCATAGGTCCCGCCCTTGTAGACCATGGCCGCGTTGTTCATTCGCAGCAGAGTCTCCAGGGTCGGAATCAGGTGCTCGCGGCGCAGGGGTCGACCGGTTTGCAGCGAGGCGACCCCCTGCACCGCCGGGCTCAGGACATAGTTGACCTGCAGCAGGTCGCCCAGAATGACCTTCACCACCTCGCGAATATCGGTTCCATCGAAGTTGAGGGTCACGTCGCCCGGGCTGGTGTCCACCGAGGGACCCGTGACTCGCCGCACGAAGGTGCCGGTGCCGCGCGTCACCGAATCGACCGCTTTCTTATCGCCCGCGTCGTCCGCACCCAAGGCGATGCCCTCATCGCCCAGCCCGGTCGTGCGCGCCCCTGAGGGGGTTGTTCCCGGCCTGGTGCGATCGGTCAGGTGGCCCTCGGTGTCGCCGATCCTGACCGTCGGGTCCCAGTAACTGCGCTCGCAGCCCGCCAGCCCCAACACCAGAACGAAGAGGGGGAGTAGCGCCAGGCAAGTACGCCGAAAGTGGCTGTTACTGCGGCCGTTGTGGTGGTGGTCGAGGTACATTCGGTCTCGGTTGGGGCGCTCTTGGCGGCACGACCCGCTGGTCTGCGCCTGGTGCCGCAGCATTTTGAGGAACCCGTTGGGACGGTCGAGGCGGGCGTTTCGCCGCCGGATTCTGACGCGCCGCGGAGTTCGGAACCGTCGGCACAGGGACCGCGGGGGATGGGGTTTGAGGTTGCACGAAGTCGCGCAATAGTAGCTCATTCGTCTCTCCTTGTCGTTCCAGGACGACGCGATCGGCCAGGATGCCCTTGACCGACCAGCCCGCATGTTCATCACCCAAGCGCAGACGCTTGAGATCCGGCGCGCTTGGATCCCTGATCCAGGCCATGGTGATGCCTGGTGAGATCAGGACCGCGGTCAAATCGGTCCCCTCCAGCGAGGCCGTGTCTGCGGAGACCGCCTCGGGTGCGGGCTCCGCGGGCTGCGGGTCCGGGGGTTTACGCTGGGGCCGGAACAGGGGACGCTCGGCCACGCTGGCAAACGCCTCTTTGGAATCGGGCAGGGCGAGTTGGTCCAACTGACCGCTCGCCGGGTCGTCCGGACCATTCACCGCCGCGGTGTCCGGCTGTTCACTGTCGAACGCGGGCAGCGGCGGCGGCCACTGCCACCACTGGATGACCAGCAGTCCCGCGAGGATCATGGTCAGCAATAACAAGCCGCTGCGGATCACGTCTTGTCCCCGAGGGCGAACCCGAAGATGTCCAGGCGAATGGTCAACTCACCCGTCTCATCAACCTGAGGGCGGCGAACAGGGCGACCGCGGACCATCTGCTCGGGTTGTTCCGGACGGGCGGAGGAACGGATCGAGACCTGGTCGACGAACAGAAAAGGACGCGCCTGATCGACCTGATGAAGGACCTCGAGCAAAGTCTCGGTCGACCCCTGAATCTGGGTGCGCAGCCGGACCCGTGCCGGCTGCTCGTCTTTTTCCTCCGGCAGCAACTGCGTACTGATCAGCCGCCCCTTGGCGGCGGCAATGATATCCTGCACCTTGCGCTGTAACTCCGCGCCTGCCAGGGCCGCGGTCGCTGCATCGAAATAGAAGGCTTTGAACGCCTGATTGTCGTTGACTTGCTCCAGTTCCGACCGCAACGACGGCAGGGTCGCGATCAGTCGCCGGTAGCGCTGGAGTTGCTCCTCGCCGTCAGCGATACCCGCGTCAAGCCGCTGCACCTGACCCAGCCAGGGTACCGCAATCACGGCAATCAGCAAGGTCGGCAGCAAAATTGCCGCACCCCAGACGATGACGCAATAGCGCTTCACCTTGCCGACCTCAGTCATGGCGCCGGCTCGCTTTGCTTGTAGGTGAAGGCGAGATTGAAGCGCTCTTTGCCGGTCCGTGCCACCTGGGTTACGGGGGAGCGGAATGACACACCATCGATCCCCGGCGCGTCCTCCAGGAGCGCGATCAAAGCCGTCGCCTGACCGGACTCGCCGCGCAGCTGGACCTCGCTGTTCTGGTACTCCAGACTCTGCACCCAGGTGTCATCCGGAATCCGATCGGTCAGCTCACGCAACATCGCAAGCATTCGCGGTTGTTCCAGTTTCTGGCGCAGCACCTCCGTGCTTCCGCGCCTCGCCCGCTCCAGTTCCCGGCGCAGTTCATCCACCTGGACAGCCTGGGTTCGGGCTTTGCGCACCTCCGACTCGATGGCTTCGAGCTGTCGGCCCTTTTGCCAGAGCGGGGTCGCCAGCGCCGCGACACCCAACAACAGAATGAGGGCAAGCAACAGTTTGGTAGGATCGAATAGCGGCTGCCGACGGCGCGGACGCTCCGCGGGCGCCAGGAGATTGGCCCGCGGCCAAGCCCCCTCCCAGGTCACCTGATCGACCGGCGAGCCGAGCTCGCGCAGCCGTTTCAGCCAACCATCGATCAGATCGCGCCGGGACAACGCCAGTTCGACACCGATCCGCGCGTCCCCTGGTCCGCCGCTGACGATACGATAATCGTAAGCGACCTGCTCCGGCGTGAAGGGTGACAGCCGATCCAACTCAACGCGTAAGACCTGAACCAGGTTATCCCGGACCTGCGACGGCAGCGACGTGCGGCGTGACAACACCGCGGCACTCTTGAGCATCAGCACGGTCAGTCGGTGCTGATCCCGGCTGCCCCCGGCAACGGCCGCGGGCAGCGGGTCGCGCCCGGTCATCTCCAGCGTACCCAGTCCCTCGTGCGCCTCGCCTGTCGCCAGCACCAGCGTGGCGACCGGACCATCGGGTGCGATGATCAGGCGCCGATCCCGCTGCGCCAGGTAATGCCGCACAGCCGTCGGTAAACACGCGACAAAGGGCTCTCCGGACAGGCCCAGATCGACGGCGGACGGGCGACGCAGGAGTCCCCTTCCAAAACGATTCACACGGTCGATCAGTGCCATAGATATTCGAAACGGTTTTAAGTTTTTGGTTTTTCGTTCGTCTTTATCAAGCATCGGGTTACGAAAAACGAGAAACCAACGACGACAGGTATTGGAAGCGATTGGATCTGTTGTACGCGGGGTTGCTTGCCGTCAATCCGCCGTGAGCGTTGCAGTGTAAGACGAGGACTGCGCCGGACGCCAGTCATCCGCCCGCTTCGACCGGGAGCGGAGTCGGCGGGGCGGTGATCAGGCCGAAGCGTCGCCACCGTATCTGGTAGGGCGGAACCTGACCCGGCGCCACCTCCACCAATGCCTCCATGCCGCGGGCGCCGGCCGTCGGCCCCCTCTGCTCCCTGACCTGGATGCGATAAAGCGGCCCGCCGCGATTGACCGCGGACGGCAACTGGCCGCCCGGAAGCGTCGGCTGGTCGCGCTCCTGCACCTGAAGTTGCGCCTCTTCCAGCGAGATCCCTTGCAGGGCGGCCAGCACCGCCGCCGACGCGAAGGTCTGCTCCACCTCATCGCCCGCGGCATCGACGGTCAACTCCGGGGCCGCAAGCAGGTAAAGTTCACGCGTCATCCCCAACACCTGCTGCAGTTCCTCGACCGCGACGAACGGCGCATCCTTGGCCCCGGCGACCCGCCCGTCATCCTCATAATCCGCGTCCTCCGCCCCATTCAGTTGCTTTAAATCATCCTCGTCGCGCCAGTCGACAATGGCGTCGCCGATTGCGCCGGCCGCTTCATCCTCCACCCCGAGCGCAACCAACAGGGCGGCCAGGATCGACGCCGGCGCCAGATTCAGGTTGATCCGCGACTGCTCATTGAACACCGCGATGCGCAACGCGGTACCGTCGAACTCCCAGGAGCGGGACGCACCGTTGGGCAGCCAGACCGGCGTTGCCGTCTCCTCGGCACCCAACCCGACCTCAGGCGCCGCAGGCGGCGGGTTGATAAAGCCGAACAGGGCGTAGGCGATCGCCGCATCGGTCAGGGCGCGGAAACGGGCGTCGGCGATCTGGTTCTCCGTCAGGGCGGTCTCGGTGCGCTGCGCCGCAGTCATGCCCACGGCCATCACAGTCAACAGTGTCAGGACCCAGAGGACCAGCACCAAAGCGATACCGCGACGCGAACCCAGGGGGCGGCTCAGCCGGACTGGGTGGGCAGTGCAACGATCAAGTCCGGCCATATCTGCTCGCTCGTGGTCAGGTGGATGCGCACCAGGGACGGGGGCGTCGCTTGCTCCAGCCATTCGTCGTGCCATTCGGGATCGCTCTCGCCCTCCGTCACGCCGAAATAGCTCACCTCCAGCCCAGCCACATCCTCCAACAGCAGGGTGCGTCCGAAGGCGCCGGCGGCGGCGTCCTGATCGGGGGGTATTGATCCCAGACTCATTTGCGAGTCCTCCTTGAGCGGCTCCCAGGCGGGTATCTCAGCAGTCCCTTCGAGTACCTCCGGGTGAATCAGCCAGCGGGTCAAGACCAGATTGCGACGATCGCCCGACCCTTCCACTTGCAGTCGCAAGACATAAATCCCCGGCACCCCGACGTGCTCCGACAACGGGGCCGCGTATTCGAGCCGCTGCGCGTCACCACCGAACACCGGAACCATGGCACCGTCATACACCAGGGATGCCGCCCGTGCCTGAGTGAGGGTGCGCAGGAGAAAGCCATGGGCAAGACGCAAGGCGCCGGTGCGCTCAGCGGACGCATCCACGGCATCCCAGGAACGGGAACCGAGCCGCAATCCGGAGAACAGCAAGACGGTGATCAGACTGACCATCGCCAGGGCAATCAGCAATTCGACCAGGGTAAAACCGCGGCCGCCGCGTGGTCCGGCGTCAGTCCGCGCGCCTTGACTTACCACGGGAAGGACAGTGTCGGCAAATGGATACACTATTGCGCCTGCTCACCCAGACGCAGGGTGCTCAGCGTCAGGCGCCGAGTCCGGGCACCGTCTTGCCATACCACGAGCGCCGTCACCCGATAGGGCGTGACCCGGGGCTCGTCGGCGAGCAACCCCGGCTCCTCGGCAGTGAGTTGAGTCGGGATGATGCTCAGCTCCCAGGCAAACCCATCCTCAGGGTCGCCGGAGGTCACGCCCGCCTCCAGAGGAATCGCGCTCCCGACCGCGGCGAGCCGCGCTTCGGCGAGCGAGACGGCGCGACTGTATTGGGCCGCGGTCATGGTGGTCTGGGTGGCGCGGGAAAAGATTTGCATCAGCACCCCGAGCGAGACAGCCAGGATAGCAAAGGCGACCAGCACCTCCAGCAGCGAAAAACCGGCCTGTCGCTTCACCCGACACCGCAGTCCGATCATTCGCCACCCACGGCGGCCATGCGCACCCGTCCGGTCAGCCAGTTGACACCGACCTGGAAGCCGGAATCTTCCCGGGCATCCGCACGCGCCAGGATGATGACCCCGCCGGTGGAACTGCCGTCCGGAAAAAACCGGATGGCCCCGCGCTGGTCATCCAACATCTCACGTTGCGCCGCATCAAGCTTGACCCGAAGCCGGCGCGACAGCGAGACCGTGCGAAAACCGGTGAGTTCCAACAACCGCTCTTCCACATCCACCACCAAGACGGTATCCACGCCGGTGCGGATGGCGGTCTCGCGGGCGAGCCGCAGGGTGGCCGCGGTGCGCCGCGCCGCCGCCTTGAGTTCCACTCCGGGCAAGGCCGCTGAGATCAGGGGCGGAACCACCGTCATGAGCAAGGCCGCAACGGCCAGCACGACCACCAGTTCGATGAGCGTGAAACCCCGCAAGCCCGCGGCCGTGCCGCCTGACCAATGGCAGACGCGCATCACGGATGCGACCGGCGGCTGCTTAATCCCAACTCCTGACGTCAGCGTTCTCCCCTTCCCCGCCCTCGCGGTTGTCGGCACCCAGGGTCCAGATGTCAACCCCGCCGTGCTCGCCGGGAAAGCGGTACTGATACTCGAAGCCCCAAGGGTCCTTGGGCACATCCCCCTTCTTGAGGTAAGGGCCGTTCCAATTAGCGGCATTGCCCGGCTTGGTCACCAGTGCCTCGAGCCCCTCTTCGCCGGTCGGGTAACGCCCCGTCTCCAGACGATAGAGATCCATGGTGGCAACCAGGTCATCGATCTGCAACTTGGCGGTCTTGGTCTTGGAACTTCCCAGAAATTTCATGACCTGAGGCCCCACCAGCCCGGCCAGCAGACCCAGGATGGCGAGCACCACCAGCAGTTCGACCAGGGTGAAACCGACGGTACGCTTGGAAAACATCGGACGCATTGCAGGTCCTCCGGACCGTTGTAAAGAAGAGCATCATTCTAGTGAGGCGCAAGACCGGGGGCCAGCCTTGACGAGACAGCGAGACCCTGCGAGGGCTGAGGGGTTCCCGGGGAGCGCCGCCAGGCGACCCCCAACCAGCACGCACACGGTGCGAGCGCTCAACAGGGCGCAGGGCTGTTGCCGGCATCACTTTCGACAAAGGTCGCGGCGGACGTCAGTTCGAGCCAGATCGACTCGCCGTTCTTGCGCTTCAAGTCCAGCACGGTCGTGCGCGGCAGGCCGCTGATGTAACGTGTGATCACATCCATGACCCAACCGTGGGTAATGATCAGCACCCGCTCACCGGGATACTGTTCCGCAACCTCATGCAAGGCCGCGATCACCCGGTCGGCGAAATGATCCACGGACTCGCCCTCGTCGAAATGCGCCGCCGGATTGCGCCGCAGGATCTCCTGGTAGAGACCCGGGTGGCTTTCGGCCAGTTCGCTCTTGGGCTGGCCCTGGATCAGACCAAAATTGCGCTCCTTCAGGCCCTCGTAAGCCATCGGCGGCGGCATCCCCCAGGCCTCGGCAATGATCTCGGCGGTCTCCGCGGAGCGTCGCAGCGGGCTGGTACAGACCCGCGAAAAACCCTGGCCCGCCAGCGCCTCGGCCAGTTCCAGGGCCTGGATGCGGCCCTTGTCGTTCAGCGGCACATCGATCCAGCCCTGAAGTATCCCGAAGATATTCCAGTTGGTCTCGCCATGCCGGGTGATGCAGAGTTTGGTTGTTGTAGTCATCTCGGTCATGTCGCCGCGATCTTAATCACATTACTGTTCTGTCCCCGCAAACGTGACGCAGCCAATGCCACATAATCAGGATTGAGCTCGATTCCGACATATTGCCGGTTCTCCTCCCGGCAAGTGACACCCACGGTGCCCGATCCAAAAAAAGGATCAAGCACATAATCCCCTGGCTCGGTGGAGGCCAAAATGCAGGGCCGAATCAAGTCGGGCGGGAAGGTTGCGAAATGCGCGCCCGCGAACGGTTTGGTGTTGACATGCCAAACGGAACGACGGTTGCGCAACCCCCCGCCATCCGCCGGCTCTCTGACGGCCTGCCAATCATAGAAGTAGCGCTCCGATTTAGAGAGCATAAACAGGTACTCATGTGAACGGGCGGGACGGTCCTTCACACTTTCCGGCATGGCATTGGGCTTATTCCAGACGACATCGCTGCGCAGATACCAGCCGTCCTCTTGTAAGGCGAAAGCGAGCCGCCAAGGTACACCAATCAGATCCTTGGGCTTCAAACCTTCCGGTGTATCCGGTCGAACGTCCATGGCCCGCGCCGGATTCTTTTTATCGGGCGCTCTCCAGCCACGGTTGCCGCTGGTGTAGCCGTCGCCAATGTTAAGCCAGAGGGTGCCATCATCTGTCAGCACGCGCTTCGACTCGGCAAACACCGCAACCAGACGGTGTAGGAACTGCGATAAGGTCGCTTCCAGCCCGATTTGCTCGTCATACCCGTAATCCCGCAAACCCCAATAAGGGGGTGACGTGACGATGCACCGCACCGATTCCGAGGGTAGGCGGCGCAAAACGGTGAGCGCGTCGCCCGCAAAAATCGTCGCGCCGCGCAACAACAGCGGGGCAGGCCTGGTGATTCTCGCCACGTCGGGTGTCGTGGGACTATCGGCCTTCGTAAGCATTCACAGTTCTCCGAGGTTTTTCTTCATCTGTGGAAATCTGTGACATCTGTGGATAAATCCGGAGGATCGCTTTAGCCGGCACGGCCATCGTGGCCGACCTTGGTGCACATGTACTACGCTCCAGGTGGCTGTCAGAATACCAGATCATTGGCCCCCAAAATCGCCATCAGAATGGAAATAATGATCCCCGCGACCACGACCCCCAGGCCGACGATGAGAATAGGCTCCAGGAGGGTCAGCATGCTCTGGACACTGGTGCGGGTCTCCCGATCATAGATGCTGGCCACCTTGGCGAGCATGGCGTCGAGTGCGCCCGACTCCTCGCCGACGCGGATCATCTGTAAGGCCAGATCCGGCAACGCCTGCAGCCGCGCCAGGGGGCCGGCGAGTCCGCGTCCGTGCTTGAGATCCTCACCCGCCTCGTCCAGGAGGCCGGAAATCTTGCGGTTACTTACCACCTCCTTGGCCAGCGTCAAGGCACTGAGCAGCGGCAATCCGTTCTTGAGCAGAGTAGAGAGCGTGTGGGCGAGACGGGCGGTCTCCATCTTCCAGATCAGGTCGCCGAACAAGGGGATCTGCAAGACGCGATGGTCCAGCCGGTCACGCACCTGTTCGTCCTGCATCCAACGCTCCAGGCCCAGGGCGGTCAGCGCGGCGGCGACGAGCATGGCCCACCAGTAGTTGCGGAACAGGTTGCCGGCGGCGACCACGATCTGCGTCGGCAGCGGCAGCGCTTTGCCCATGTCATCGAAGAGCACGGTGAACTGGGGCACCACGAAGACCAGGAGCAGAATGACCGAGGACGCCGCCACGAACAGCAGAATGGCCGGATAGACCAGCGCCGAGGTGACGGTCTGCCGCAGTTCGGCCACCCGCTCCAGATAGTCGGCCAGCCGATCCAGAACCTGATCCAGTGCACCGCTGGCCTCGCCCGCCCGCACCATGTTGATGTAGAGACGCGCAAACTGCCCGTCCTGAGCCTCCAGTGCGCTGGAGAAGGTGGCACCACCGCGCACCCGCCCCTGCAGGTCCGCGAGCACGCGCACCAGATGCTCCTCCGCGGTCAGGTCGATCAACACCTGGAGCGAGCGGTCCAGCGTCATGCCGGCCTCGATCAGGGTGGCGAGTTCACGGGTGAGGATGCCGATCTCTTTCTGGCTCAGGCGACGCCGCCGGGTGCGCCCGAGCCGCGCCCGCAGACCGCCGGCGGAGCGCGTCTCGACCGGGAGCAGCCCCTGCGACTGCAACAGATTGACCAGCGCCGGCTCGTCGGCCGCCTCCAGCTCCCCTTCGACCGGCTCGCCGTCGAGTTTGACCGCCTTATAGAAATACTTGGGCACCTTAATCGTCCTCCGCGACCCGCAACACCTCCTCCACCGTGGTGCGCCCGGCCATCGCCTTGCGCAGCCCGTCCTCATACATGGTGGCCATTCCCTCTTCCATGGCCAGGCGCTGAATCGCGTTGGCGGTCGCGTGACTCAGCACCAGCTTGCGGATCGGATCGGTCATCAGCAGCACCTCCGAGATCACCAGCCGGCCGCGGTAGCCGGTGCCGTTACAGAGGTCGCAGCCGCCCGGACGATACAGTTTGATCGGTTCGGGACCGTCCGGCTGAAAGCGCGTGAAGCGCGCGGCGAGTTCCGGCAGGGCAGCATAGGGTTCACGGCAATGGGGGCAGAGGCTGCGCACCAGACGCTGACCGAGAATGCCGTTGACGGTGGAGGTCAGCAGATAATCCTCGACACCCATGTCGAGCAGGCGGGTGACTCCGCTGGCCGCGTCGTTGGTGTGCAGCGTGGACAGGACCACGTGTCCGGTCAGAGCCGACTGCACGGCGATGCGGGCGGTCTCGAGATCGCGCATCTCGCCGACCATGATGATGTCCGGATCCTGGCGGACGATGGCGCGCAGGGCCCCGGCGAAGGTCATGCCGATGGCGGACTTGACCTGAATCTGGTTGATGCCCGGCAGTTGATACTCCACCGGGTCCTCGACCGTGATGATCTTGCGTTCTTGTGTGTTGAGCCGGGACAGCGCGGTATAAAGCGTCGTGCTCTTGCCGGAACCCGTGGGTCCGGTGACGAGCAAAATGCCGTAAGGCTGCTCCAGGATGTCGATCAGGCGCTGCCGGGGAGTGCCGTCGAAACCCAGGGCATCGAAATCGAAGCGCACGCTCTCCTTGTCCAGCAGCCGCATGACCACGCTCTCACCGAACATGGTGGGCACGGTGGAGACGCGCAGGTCGAGCTCGCGGCCCTGCACGCGGACGGGGATGCGCCCGTCCTGCGGCAGACGGCGCTCCGCGATATTGAGCTTGGCCATGATCTTGACACGCGAAATCACCGCCGCGGTGGAGCGCACCGGCGGGGCATCGACCTCCTTCAGGATGCCGTCGATCCGATAGCGCACCTTCAGTTCATCGGCGAAGGGCTCGATATGGATATCCGATGCACGGGATTCCACCGCCTTCTGGATCATGTGATTGACCATGCGGATCACCGGCGCCTCGCTGGCCAGATCCTTCAGATGCTCGATATCTTCCTCGTCGAAATCCCCGTAATCGGGTTCCGCATTCGGGTCCGGCTCGGTCTGCTTCTCATAGAGCCGCGCCAGGGCGAGCTCAATCTCGGAGGCCAGGGCGATGACCCCTTCCACCCGCTTGCCCGCGGCCATCGCGACTGCCGGCAGGATGTAGGGGTCGACTGCATCCGCCACCGCGACGCGCAGGTGTTCGTCATCCTCCGCCATGGGTAACACCTTGGCGTCTTTGAGAAACCGCAGGGTGAAGAGGCCTTCGGCAACGGGTTCGGCGGGGAACTGCGCGGGATCCGCCAGGGGCAGGTCCAGGACCTCGCTCATCGCCTGCGCCATATCCCGCTCGGAGACCAGACCCAGACGCACCAACATCCGCAGCAAGGGTTCGCCGCCATCGTCGGCCAATCGGCGGGCGCGGGCCAGATCGCCCGCGGTGAGCTTGCCCCGCTCATAGAGTAAGGCGACGATGCGTGCCTCCGGCGGGCGCTCGACCGGAGCCTGATCGGCGCCCAGACCCGCCGGAGGCTCCGGGTGTGAGGCGATGTCCGTAGCGGGTTCCGAGCCAAGGTCGGTGAGCGCGGCGGTCGGCTGGGCGGCCCGCTCGGCGCCGTCGGGCGCTAAGGGCAATGGCTCGGGGTCGTCACGCGTCCCGGTGAAAACGGGAAGATCGTCCAAGAAAGGCTCTTCCTGCACTAGTGGGCCTCCGCGGAGTGCTGGCCTTCAGCCAGACGCACACGTATGTGAATCAGCGCGTAGATCGCCGCCCAGGCCAGCAGCACCAGCCATTGCTCATGCAACGGCAGGGCCGGGGCAGCGACCGCACAGGCGGCGGCGGCAGCCATCACGACATAACCGCGCACGACCGTCTTGCGATGACCCCAACCGGCGAGCACCAGCCGCTGGTAATGATGACTGCGATGCGCCTCCCAGATGCGCTCGCCCCGCACCAGCCGCCGCGCCAGCGTCCAGGTCGCATCGACGACGAAGGGAGAGAACGCCAGCCAGGCGACCCACAGCGGAAAGAGTCCGGTCGCGGCACCCCATAATGACAGCGCGGCAGCAAGCAGACCAAGACTGGAGGAACCGAGATCACCAAGGAAAATCCGGGCCGGGGGAAAATTGCTGAACAGAAAGCCCCCCGCGGCCGCGGCGATACAGGCGGCAATCAGGGCAAAGACCGGGTCGCCCCCCTGCCAGCCCAAAACCGCCAGGGCACCGAAGCCGAACAGGGCCATGCCGCCGGCGAAACCGTCCATGCCATCCATGAAATTGTACAGATTGATCATCCAGACCACGTAGAGCACCGTCAGCAGCCAGGCCAGCGGTGCGGGCAAGGGCCAGTCCGCGCCGGGCAGCCCCGGCGAACCCCATAACAGCCCGCCGGCGGCCAGGAGCAGCCCGGCGCCAAGATGCACGGCGAAGCGCAGACGGCGCGAGACCGCGCCCAGATCGTCCAGCAGCGACACGGCTGCGACCGGCAGCAGCGCCCCCGCAACCCACGGCAGTTGGTCAGGGTTAAGCCCGGCGAACCGGCACAGGCACAGCGTGACGACCAGACCGAAGAGCACCGCCAAACCACCACTGCGCGGCACCGCAACTTGATGGAGCGAACGGGCGTTGGGGTGATCGAGCAGGGCGCCGCGTCCGGCCAGCCAGCGCGCGGCAACCGCGCTGAGTCCCGCGGCGGTGGGTAGCGCCGCCAATCCGAGCAAGGTCGGGCTCATGACACGCGGCGGCTCGTGGTCATCCGCGCCTCACAGATCGCGCACCAGTTGCGACTCCACGGTTTGGCGGCTCGCCTCACCCATCAGCAGCGCGATAAGTTGTAATGCGAAATCCATGGCGGTGCCGGGCCCGCGGGAGGTCACGATCAGGCCGTCCACCACCACCGGCGCAGCGGTCAGCATCATCCGCGGAAAGTCGGCGGCCGCGACTGAACCAGGATAGGCGGTTGCGCGCTTGCCGTCGAGCAGTCCGGCGGCGGCCAGCACCTTGGGTGCGGCACAAATGGCCGCGGCGTAGCGTCCCGCCGCGACCTGGCGGCGCAACAAAACCTGGACCCGCGGGTCCTCCTCGAGCAATCGCGCGCCCGGCAAACCACCGGGCAACACGACCATGGCGAAGTCCTTGTCCTGTTCCGCCTCCAGAGTGCTGTCGGGCACCAGCACAGTGCCGCGACTGGCGATCACCGCACCCGGCGTCAAGCCCGCGGTGACGACATCGACCTGTGCCCGACGCAGCAGATCGATGACGGTCACTGCCTCCAGTTCCTCACAGCCTTGGGCAAGTAGAACCAGTACCTTTGGCATCTTGAAGATCTCCTGCAAACCAACGTTTTCGGATGTTCGCGAAGCGCGACCGGCGCCCGCCGGCGCCCGGATTGCGCTGTCAGCCGCCCTTGGCACGACCCAGAATCGTCAGACCCTTGAGCACATTCAGGGCCTCGGCAAGCTGGAAGTCCTCGGCAGCAAGGGTTTTCTTGACCTCGCCGGACTTATCGTCGGCAGCCGTCTTCCCCTCGTCGAGGTGGCGGACCAAATCGGACTCCTTCAACGGGTCCTGTTCCCGTTCGGTCGATGGCTTGAACACACCAGGGTCGAGCGTGACATCCGGATTGATCCCTTCGGCCTGAATCGAGCGGCCGGACGGCGTGTAGTAACGCGCCGTGGTGAGCTTCAACGCGGTGGTGTCGTCGATCGGGACAATGGTCTGGACCGATCCTTTGCCGAAAGTCTGGGTCCCCATGATCAGGGCACGCCGATGATCCTGGAGCGCCCCCGCCACGATCTCGGAGGCCGAGGCGCTGCCGCCGTTCACCAGGACCACCAGCGGGGCGCCGGCCAGCACATCATCCGGACCCGCCTTGAACTGAAGCTTGGATTCCTCCTGCCGACCCTGGGTGTACACGATCAAGCCATCAACGATGAACGCATCGCTCACCCCGACGGCGGCGTTGAGCACACCGCCCGGATTATTGCGCAGATCCAGCACCAGGCCCTTGAGTTCATCCTTGTTCTCTTTTTTCAAGGCGTCAATGGCCGTGCGCATGTCCTCGGTCGTGCGCGCCTGGAAGTGCGACAGCCGCACGTAACCGAAGCCGGGCTCCAGCGTGCGGCTCTTGACTGACGCGACATGGATGATGTCGCGCTCCACCTTCACCTCGAGCGGCCGGCCGTCGGTGCCGCGCATGATGGTGAGACGGATTTCGGTGCCCGGCTTGCCGCGCATCATATTGACCGCCTCGTTGAGGCTCAAACCCTTGACCGGCTTGTCATCAATGCGCACGATCAGGTCGCCCGCCTGGAGTCCGGCCCGCTGCGCCGGGGTGTCATCGATCGGGGCGATGATCTTGACGAACCCGTCGTCCATGCCGACCTCGATGCCGAGACCACCGAATTCGCCGCTGGTGCCGACCTGAAGTTCACGGTACTCCTCCTTGTCCAGATAGGACGAGTGCGGATCGAGCCCGGCGAGCATGCCGCGGATGGCACTTTCCAACAACTTCTTATCCTTCACGCCTTCCACATAGTCGTCCTTGATCCGCCCGTAGACCTCGGCGAAGGTCCGTAGTTCGTCCAACGGCAGTTCCTCTGCGGCCGGTGCGGCCGATGCAGTCGGTGTCTGCGGTTCGGCCGGGATCGCGGGCGCCGGCGCAGGCTCCGGCACACCGGCGTCCGGGATACCCGGCGCCGCCGGAACAACCGGCGGTTCCGGCACGGCCGGCACGCTCGGGACAGCCGGCGCGGACGGCTGCTCTTGCGCTCGCGGCCCGCCCGGTGGGGCAACGGTTCCGAGGGTGATACCGATCCAAATCAGTAAAGCATGGGACAAGCGTTTGGGCATGGTCGTGCGGGTTCGCAGGTGAAATGGGTGATCGGATGGCAGCCGGGGGGTCCGCGGCGCACATCGACCGAAGTGGCGCAAGCATCGCATGTTTCAACGGCGCTCGACAGACACGCATGACCCGCGCGACGCGTCGATCCACCGCCGGACTCGCCTTCAACCGCACCAACGGGCCGGGTCGAGCGCCTCACCGTGGTGGCGGATGGCAAAATAGAGCACCGGCTCGTCCCGGCCACCGCTGTTGCCGCTCAAGGCGATGACCTCGGCGGTCGACACCCATTCTCCGACATCTTTGAGGAGCGCCTCATTATGGCCGTAAAATGACATGAAGCCGTCGCCGTGGTCGATCACCAGCAATAAACCGAAACCGACCAGCCAGTCGGCATAGACCACCCGACCGTCGTAGATCGCACGCACGTCCTCGCCTTCGCGCGCGGCCAGGAGACAGCCATCCCAGGTCAGGTCCGAATCCGGCTTCCGGCTACCAAATCCGGCCCGGATGCGACCTTCCAGCAGGGGCCAAGACAGCCGTCCCTGACGTGTGGCGAAAGGATCACGGCGGATCTCGAGTTCCGCCTGGATTTGCGCCCGCTGGCGCAGGTGTTCAACCAGGAGGCGCAGATTTTCCGCGTCGCGGCCAAGACTCACCAGATCCGCTTCGCGGCTCACGATGGTTTGCTCCAATGCCGCCAGGACCTGGGCGCGCTCTTGTTTCGCCGCCTCCAGACGGACCCGAGCGGTTTCCTGCTCAAGCGCGAACTCACGCAGGCGCCCGGCCTCACGCTCCGCATCACCGGCCAATAGTGTCAGACGTGCGGCGCTCGCCTCGACCGCCTGAATGCCGCGGACACGTTCGCGATTGAAGTAGGCAAAGTAAGACATGACCCGACTCGCGCGGACCGGGTCCTCCTGGTTCAGCAACATGCGCAGTCCGTCCGTCCGCCCCATCGCGTAGGCCGTCCGCAGCGATTCGGACAGACGCAGGGTCTGCTCGGCCAGTGCGCTTTGCGCCTGGGCCTCGCGAGCACGCAGTTCCCGCGCCACCCGGGTCTGCTCCCCGACCACCCGCTCCAGTTCCCGGCCGGCGATGGCCAGTGCCGCGACGTCTTTCTCGCGCTGTTCGAGCTCTGCGATCAATGTCTGTCGCTCGGCATTCTGCCCGATCAACTCCGCACCGATACCCTCCATCTGCCGATCGAGATCGGAAAGATCACGCGACCGCGCATCGATCAGGGTATCCGTGTCCTGGGCCCGGACCGGCGGGACCTGCGCCGCCGCGAAATCAACCGCCAGAGCACAGGCGAAGTGCGCCGCGGCGACCGCGCGGCGCCACCGCCCGCGCCGCAGCAGTCGGGATCTGCGTTGATGAGAACCAAAGGCCATGGGATCAGAGGGTCACGCTGAGAGCACGGCCGGCAGTATAGTCACCACCTTCGCCCGGAAAAAACCGAAGGTTGGCCGTCGCGGCGCTTCGCAGCACGTACAAAAGAGCTTATTATTGTATTATGAAAAATTGATTCCTCGTCAAAGGCGATGGTCACCATTCTTAACCACAGATCTCTGCCGATGTTGGACGACCGCGGATTGAACGGCGAGGAGGCCATGTCGCTCTTCGCGGACGACGAGGACATTGAGCGCGCCTCGCGTTCGCTCAAGGCCATGTCCCATCCGCTACGACTGAAAATCCTGTGCACCTTAGGCGAGCAGGAGGTCAGCGTGCAGGATATCGTCGATCTCGTGGGCACCTCACAGAGCAACATCTCCCAGCACTTGGCCATTCTACGCGACAAGGGCATCCTGGCCTCGCGCAAAGACGCGAATCGTGTATACTACCGCGTGAGCGACGGTCGGACCTTACGCCTCATCGGGATGATGCGCGAGGTCTTCTGCCACCACGACTGACAGGTCCCTGATCTGGGCGAGCCCCGCGCCTACGATACGAGACGGGGTGACGCCCGCGCTCGCGCTCCTTATACTCCGCGCCCAGCACCTTGCCGACCCGCGTCGGTCACGCGTCCGCGTGAGCCGCATCGCAATGGTCGGTGACCGATCCACTCCACATGAGACTTAAGGCCGATGCAGTTGAGCCAACTGATCGCGTTTGTCGGTAACCACTGGTACCTGTTCGTCGCGTTTGCCGTGATCCTGGGACTGCTGACCTATGTCCTGATCGTCGGGGAGCGCGGCAGCGTGGACCCCCTGGGAGCGACCGCCCTGATCAATCAACAGGACGCCGCGGTGATCGATGTCCGGCCGGCGGCCGATTTCGCTCAGGGCCACATCATTAATGCCGTCAACATCCCGATGAACGGCTTCAAGAACCAGATGGCCGTCTTGAGTAAGTACAAGGGTAAACCAATCGTCGTCAGTTGCCGCTCCGGAGCCCAGTCCAGCGCCGCGTGCGGCCTGCTGCGCAAACAGGGGTTCAATGACGTGTACAATCTCAAGGGTGGCGTCATGTCCTGGCAGGCGGCCAATCTGCCGCTGACCCGCAAGAAACGCTGACCCCGGAAGGATTTCACCTGTGATTACCTTCGTACCTGATATCCGGACCGACCCGTGGCGTAGGGGCGGGTTTGAAACCCACCCCTACGTCCGGTTATCACGTCCGACGGCTATATTCGTTTAACCAGATTTTTAGAGCACGACACGCATGGCAGACATCGACCAGACCAACCCGGAACGCCAGTTCGCCGTCCAGCGCATCTACACCAAGGACCTGTCGTTCGAGTCACCCAACGCCCCCGAGATCTTCCGCGGAGAGTGGAAGCCCCAGAACGAGCTGAACCTCAACACCAAGGTCAACCGGCTCTCCGCTCAGGCCTACGAGGTCGTCCTGTCCGTGACCGTCACGGCCAAGGTCGGCGACAAGACCGCGTTCATCGTCGAAGTGCAGCAGGCCGGCATCTTCACCATGGCCGGTTTCACCGAGCAGGAGCTTGGGCCTATGCTCGGTGCCTACTGCCCCAACCTGTTGTTCCCATACGCGCGCGAGACCGTCTCGGACCTGGTGACCAAGGGCAGCTTCCCGCAATTGGTCCTGCAGCACGTCAGCTTCGATGCCCTGTTCGCCCAGCACCAGCAGGAAGCAGCGGCGCAGGCCACCGAGGCGGCTGAAGGCGCGCGTCAACATTGACCACAGGACCAACAGGGCTGCGGCGATGAGCAAGCACCAATGAGCGGGACCGGGAGCCAGACCGGAGAGACCTGTGTAGCGGTCCTCGGCGCCGGATCCTGGGGCACGGCCTTGGCGATCCGCCTGTGCCGTAATGGTCATCGGGTTCAACTCTGGGGGAATGAGGCCGACCATATCGCCGAACTCCGCGCCGAAGGCGAGAATCGGCGTTTTCTGCCGGGCCTTGCCTTCCCGCCCGGTCTCGTTGCGCTCGCCGCGCTGGACCAGGCGCTGGACGGCGCGACCGACTGTCTGGCGGTCGTGCCGAGCCATGCGTTCGCCGCCGTGACCCGCGCACTCGCCGGACTGCTGCCCGCCGGGATCGGCCTGGCTTGGGCGACTAAAGGACTGGACCCCGCGAGCGGCGCACTCCTGCACACGCTGGCGCAGGAAGTGCTGCCCGGCGAGGACCTGGCGATCGTCTCCGGACCAAGCTTCGCGCGCGAGGTGGCGCAAGGACTCCCGACCGCGGTCACGGTCGCCTCAGCGCAGCCGGAATTCGCCCGCCGGACCGCCGCCCTGCTGCATGGTGAGCGTTTTCGCGCCTACACCAGCTCGGATATGGTGGGCGTGGAGATCAGCGGCGCGGCCAAGAACGTCCTGGCCATCGCGACCGGGATCGCGGACGGTTTGGGCTTCGGCGCCAACACCCGTGCCGCCCTGATCACGCGCGGGCTGACCGAGCTGATCCGGCTCGGCACCGCCCTGGGCGGCCGCGGCGAGACCTTCATGGGTCTGGCGGGCGTCGGCGATCTGGTACTGACCTGCACCGACAACCAATCGCGCAACCGGCGGATGGGCCTGGCACTGGCCCGCGGACTCAGCGTCGCCCAGGCGCGCCGGGAGATCGGCCAGGAAGTCGAAGGGGTAGTGACGGCCCAGGCCGTGCGGACCCTCGCCGAGCGCCATGGCGTGGAAATGCCGATCAGCGAACAGGTCTACCGGGTGCTCTACGAGGGACGCTCACCGCTGCAGGCGACCGCCGCGCTGCTCGAACGCGAGCCCAAGCCGGAGTTCGATTAAGGCGATTTCCGGGAGAGGTGCGACCGACGTGGCGAGGCGACTGTAGGGGCGACTGTAGGGGCGACTTTAGTCGCCCCCTCTCCAACCCTACGAACCCTAAAAATATGCGCAATCGGGATAGTCGTTCCCCGGAATCACCCGAGTTCATCCGTCCGCCGGGTCAGGCACCGCAGCACCGGCAAAGTCGAACTGTCGCCAGGCTTCGAACAACACGACCGCCGCCGCGTTCGACAAATTCAGGCTGCGATTGCCCGGCCGCATCGGCAGACGCAGCCGCTGCTGCGCCGGGATGCTGTCCAGCACCTCCGGCGGCAATCCGCGCGTCTCCGGACCGAACAGGAAGCAGTCGCCCGGCCGATAGCGCGGACCATCATGACGCACCCGGCCCTTGGTGCTGAGCGCAAACGTGCGACGACCGACCAACAGGGCCAGGCAATCATTGAGCGACTGATGCACCACAACGGTCACATACTCGTGGTAGTCGAGCCCAGCCCGACGCAGCAGCCGGTCCTCCAGACTGAAACCCAGGGGGGCGATCAGATGCAGCGCCGCGCCCGCGTTCGCGCACAGGCGGATGATATTGCCGGTATTGGGCGGGATCTCGGGTTGGTAGAGTATCAGATCGAACATCGCGGGCGGCCGGCGAGCGGAGAGTAGAGGATGCCGCGGGAGGGTCCGCGGAGACCTGTCCCGGTTGACCCGAGCCAAGCGCCCCATGGTATATTAAGATTTCGGCATTTACTAAATTTGCCGCCGGCATACGATTTTAACCCTATGGGGGACAGCATCATGACCGACATCGCCGCGCTGAAGAAAGAAAAGCAGGATCTGATCGACAAGATGATCGCCATGCAGGGAGAGTTTATCGCCTACGAGCATGAGCACGGCCTCAGCGGCAAGGACTACTGGGCACCGAGCGAAGGTCTGCTGCTCAACTATCGGCAAGACTACATGGACATGGCCAACCGCGTGGTGGATTTGGCCCATCAGATCGTAGGTTCCAGCCGGAACTAGTACCCCGTTCCAACTGAAGCTGCACCGTCAGTCCGGCAGGATGCCGGAATGCACGGCGCGGCCGGCCGGTTAGCCTTGCCGATGCTACCTCAACCCAACAGGCGGGCGCTGATGCCGGATATCAGCAACCAGACACTCGTCATTTCCAGGCCGTCGCGTCGGAAATCCGCACGCTACGCAAGACCATGGCGAGTGGCGAGGTAGATGCAGCTGAGTATCAACTACTTGAAGACTACCTCCGCACAGCGGAGGAGCTTGAGCGCGCCTATCACGTCGCTGCGCGTACGGTGATCAACCTGCCGCCCTACGACGCGCTGGTCGGAGGCTGAGTTCACCGAACCACAGCCCCGGAGGCCCGTCGCGGCCGCAGGCCATTCCTACAGCGCCGCGGCCCGTCTTTCCCGGTAAACTACCCGCAACCGGTAAACTACCCGCAATCAGCGACGCCGACGCCCGCCGGCCGCATCAAGCCCAAAGCCCGTTATTTTCTCTGGCTTTTTCGTTTCCCAGGTGAGCAACCACACCCATGAACATCCTCATCATCGGCGGCGGTGGTCGAGAACACGCGCTCGCCTGGAAGGCCGCGCGGTCGCCGCTGGCGCAACGCGTCTATGTGGCCCCCGGCAACGGCGGGACCGCCCGCGAACCGGGCATCGAGAACGTCCCCATCGCCGCGGATGACGTGGCCGGCCTGGTCGCTTTCGCCACGGCGCAGCACATCGGACTCACCATCATCGGACCCGAGGTGCCGCTGGTCGCCGGGGTGGTCGACGCCTTCGCCGCCGCCGGCCTGCCCTGCTTCGGCCCCCGCCGGGCCGCCGCTCAACTGGAGGGTTCCAAGGCCTTCTCCAAAGCCTTCCTGGAACGTCACGGCATCCCCACCGCGGCCTACGGATCCTTCACCGAGGTCGAACCGGCCCTCGCCTATCTGGACCAGGTCGGCGCGCCCATCGTGGTCAAGGCCGATGGTCTGGCCGCCGGCAAAGGCGTGATCCTCGCGCCGGACCTGGACACCGCGCGGGCGGCGGTGCGCGATATGCTCGGCGCCGGACGGTTCGGCAGCGCGGGGGCGCGGGTGGTGATCGAGGAGTTACTCACCGGCGAGGAAGCGAGTTTCATCGTCATGGTCGACGGCAGCCATGCGCTGGCCATGGCCACCTCCCAGGATCACAAGGCGCGCGACGACGGCGACCGCGGCCCCAACACCGGCGGCATGGGCGCCTACTCCCCGGCGCCGGTGGTCACCCCCGCGATTCACGAACGCGTCATGCGCGAGGTCATCGCCCCGACCGTCGCCGGACTCGCGGCCGAGGGCACGCCCTATATCGGCTTTCTCTACGCCGGTCTGATGATCGCCGCCGACGGCACCCCCAAGGTCCTGGAATACAACTGCCGCTTCGGCGACCCCGAAACCCAGCCCATCTTGATGCGGCTGCGCTCGGATCTGGTTGCCCTCTGCCTGGCCGCACTGGACGGGCGCCTGCACGAAGTCCAGGCCGACTGGGACCCGCGAGTCGCCCTGGGGGTCGTCATGGCTGCCGGCGGCTATCCGGACACCTATGCCCAAGGGCTCCCGATCAGCGGCCTGACCGCTGACGATGATGCGAACGTCAAGGTCTTCCACGCCGGCACGCGCCGCGACGGCGATGCCACCCTGACCGCCGGCGGCCGGGTGCTCTGCGCCACCGCCCTGGGCGACACCGCCCGGGACGCCCAGGAACGCGCCTACCGCCGGGTGCACGAGATCACCTGGCCGGACGCCTATTACCGCACCGATATCGGCTATCGGGCGATTGCGCGCGAGGCCGCTGGTGCAGGCCGCTAAGAGCGACGGCCCCGGCCGACAAGCGGAATTAATCGCCGGTAAAATCCGTAGCGGCCTACCCCAGGGGTTCAAAGACATCCTGCGAACAGGTCTTCATCAGTGTGTCACCCCTGAACTTGAGCTTCGTGCCCAGTTGCTCGATGGTCTCGCCAGCGCCATCGGGAACCTGGATGATCGGGTAAGTCATCAGCATCCGCTGCGGTCCTTCTCCGTGGCGTTGCGCACCAGCAAGAGCAACGCACGACCGGAACCGCTCAGCCCTTAGGCCCGAACAGCAGCCACAGGATCAGCCCGAGGACCGGCAGCAGCAGGACCAGGACGATCCAGATGACCTTGGAGCCCGTGCCCGCGTTACTTTGGACGATCTTGACCATGGCATAGACGGTCAGAATCAAATGAAGCAGCCCAAGCAGGCCGCTGACTTCGATGCTCATCTCAGGTCTCCAGTGAGGCCCCGCCCGGACTGGCGAGCGGGGCGGGTTTTTAGCAGTGGATCATTTTATGATCCGCAATCCGGAAATTGCTCTCACAAAGGCGCAAAGAACACAAAGAACAACAGGTCATTGGAAACGTTGGTCCGATCACCGCGCCTGGGGGCCGTGCGACCGGCGCAGCGCGTTGAGATCTTTGTGTCTTTGTGTTAGAACTCCTTTTTTCGGGCTGATGATCACGCGTCACGGGATTATAGCCTTCGCACCTGATATCCGGACATGCCCATAGCGTAGGGGCGGGTTTGAAACCCGCCCCTACATCCGGTGATCACGTTAGACGCCGATCGCTCGCGCTCGCCGTGCTGGGCGTTGATCATCGTTCCGGCCAGATCACGGGCTTCGCGCACTAGAGCTCGCGGCTTTACCGTGAAAGTCGCGCCGCGACACTGTGGGAGCGGCGTCCCGCCGCGATGGGGCCGGGCGCGTCGCCCTACCGTTCGAGATCACCGCGGCACCCATCGCGGCGGGACGCCGCTCCCACGGGAGACATTCATCTTCCGGGGTGGCTGATGTTCCTTCCATCGCCGTTAGCCGAACAAGCCCCACGCAGACGCAATGTCGACCGGCTAAAGCCTCGGCCTCCGGTCTTCCGGCGGCCGGAACGACGCTCACGGCCCGCTCGGTTATAGCTCGCCTTTGAAGGCTTTATCCAGCACGGCGGGCAGCAGGGCGTCCAGCGCGGGTTGGTTGGCGGCTTGGGCTTGGTGGATAGCTGCGATCTTGGCTTGAAGCGTGCTGAATTCTCTCTGTTTCTCGATCGTTGGAACCGGCACGAGAAGCTGTTCCAAACGCCCCATCGCCAGTGTCCGGTTGCGGTCCGCGCTTCCGGGTGAGGCGCCCTGCACCTGCTCAATCCCTTCGTTCGTCAGGAGATAAAAGCATAGGAACTGAGGGGTGGCGATCCCGTCCCTGGCAACACAGGTGATGTAGCGGTGCGAGCCGACCCGGTCATGGTCGGCCTCTCCGGCAACAGCGATGGCGCCCTCCCAGGCTTTAATGTTGCTGATGACCAGGTCCCCGGTATGAACGCGAAAGAGCTTCTGCCAATCGAGATCCGCACCGCTCAGGATCGGCTTGTGGAAGAGACCCTTGCCGAATGAGCGTGCACCCAGCTCGGGGTAGATGCCGTCCAATTCGATCGCGACTGGTCGCCGAACGATGGGGGCGACTTCCGCGAGTGGGCGATACGCGGCACCTTGGATCAAGCGGTGAAAGACGCTGTGCAGCAGGGCCTTGGCGTCGTCCTGGATCTCCTGGCGCAGCCGCCTACCCTCGTCAACTCGGGTGGCGATAGCCTCGATCCGAACGACGATCCGCCTTTGCTCTGCTAACGAAGGAAGCGGGATCTTAATCGCCAAGAACTGCTCTGGTCGAATGCGATTCTTTCCGCTCGTCCCTCTGGATTGCTCGTCGCATTTACCCCAGAACCAACGACATTTGGTCAACCAGTAGAACCAGCGCGTATCAAGTAATTCGTCCTTGACACGATGAAGAGGAAACTCCGCGGAGCAATAGCATCCATCCAACTCTTTGGGAACCACACTGACACTTCCATGACGAGCCCAAATCTTGTTATAAACGATGTCATCGGATTGAATCCGGTTAAGCGTCTTGTATAAAGTTACGCCGCCATCGACGGACTCTCGCTCGTAGACACCTTCACCCCACCAGCGTACCCCGATCTGTCGGTAATTAACTCCTGGTTCAGGCATCTCTTGTCGATTAATGGGGGCAACCAATTCACCGATAGGGCGCATAGGCCAAACAAGAGTCATCTCGTGGTCCTTAAGAAATCGGAAATCTCCGATACTACTGCCAACAGCCGCTGCTCCTTATTGATGATATCGGCCACGATTTCCAGCGGCTCCCGATGCTCCAACGCCTCCAGACCATGCGGATTCTTGATATCCAGATTAACCGAGAGCAACCGCCCCTCGGCGTCGTACTTGAGCACATCCGCGACATTGACCCGCCAGGCATTGGCACCCTCTGTCCGGTCGTCCCACCAGGCCAGACAGGCCGTGAGGTCGGCGTCCTCCATCGGCTTGGTCTTGGTGTATTTGCGCCGACCCGCGGGCAGCGGGACTTGGTAGTACCAGATCGCCTGGGTCGGCCCGGAACGGTCGAAGAAGATCAGGTTGGACGGAATGTCGGTATAGGGGGCAAAGACGCCCTCGGGTAGACGAACGATGGTATGCACGTGATAGTGCTTGAGCAGGTCTTCCTTGACGCGGGCACAGACGCCGTCGCCGAACAGGGTGCCGTTAGGGACGATCACACCGGCCCGGCCGCCCCGGTCATTGCCCGGTCCGGGGCGTTTCAGACGGCGCATGATGAGTTGCAGGAACAGCAGCGCGGTCTCGGCGGTCTGGCGGTCCTTGGGGAAGTTGCTCAGGATGCCGCGGTCTTCCTCGCCGCCGAAGGGGACATTGGTCAGGATCAGATCCACCCGGTCCTGATCGGTGAGGTCACGCAGCGGAACGCGCAGGCTGTTGCACGGTTTCGCCCAGGCGCGGGTCCATGACCTGGACCATGAAGCGCACCGCCGGGCGCGGAGTGTAGAACTCACCCGAGTCACCGGCCGCGTCGCGCATCTCGCGCAGCAGGGTCTCGTAGAGCCGACTCAGGGTGTGCATCTCCGCGGAGGCGGTGAGGTGGATGCCGTTGACCAGCGTGATCACGTCGCGCAGCAGGTAGCCGTCCGCCATGCGGTTCTGCATGCCCTTGAACACGGTGGCGATGACATCGCGCCGATCGGCCCCATCCAGGCTGCGCAGCCCGCGCAGGTAATAGAAGAGCCCGGCCCCGCGGGTGCCGTTGGGACGCATGGCCTCGTCGTTGTTGACGAAGGCGATCAGTTCAGCGCCGGTGATGCCGCCGGCCTCCGCACCCCAGTCGCGCCAACGGTAGGGCGGCGCAATATCCGGGCGAAACGGCGTCCCCGCCAACTGGGCGTTGGTCTCGCGCAGTTGCTCCATGTCGTCGAGGAACTTGAGGAACATGATCCAGGTGAGCATGGGCAGTCGGTCCAGGTCACCATTGAGGCCTTTGTCTTTGCGCATGATGTTGCGCGCGGACTTGATGATGGCCCCGAGCTGCTGCGCGGTGGTCTGGGATGTGACTGGCTTCTTGGGGGGCATGGGTGAGCGGTCCAGGGCTTGGGCTGAGGTCGTCGGAAGATCGCAGGATCGGCGGGCGACCCTGACGACCGAAGTCAGGGCGGCGGGATGGCCGATTGAATGTCCGTCAGCCTGAAGTCCAGCCCCTTGAACAGGAGCGGTTCGCGCCGCTGCTTGGCGAGGGCGTAGGAGAAACAGTCGCCATCAAGGCCGAAGTGTCCACCACCAGGGCCGTCATCGGCTGGGCAGACCGGCTTCGTCATAGCCGATGATCTCGTCTGCGGTACGCGTGTCCAGTACGGGAAGATTCGCGAAACGTTCGGCCCTGGCGAGGATGTCTTGCGCGGACGGACGCGATCGTGCCGGGGCGCTACCCGCCGCCCGAACCGACTCGATGAGCGCGATGGCCTCACGATTCACCGAACGGTGATGGGCGCGGGCCTGCTGCTTGAGCCAGGTATGCAACTCGTCGGACACACCGCGAATGGTGAGATCAGCCATACTCGCGCCTCCAAATGACATCAAAGTGATAGCATTGTTCATGCAGTTCAGGCTGGGAGCAAGCAGCCTGGCCCTCGGTTTCACCAAAATTTCTTGGTTTTATCGCTCAGTGTCCTCCGTGGCAAAGAATAAATGATTCAGATTCAGCTATTTCCGATCTCCGCGTAAAGCAGGCTCTGCAACCGAGCAGAAAATAATCCACCCGCTTGCGCTCTGCGCGTACGGCCTTGCCGCCGATGATTTGAACGCGGCCGGCGGTGTAGGTCTGCTGCTCGGCGAGCGCATGGGGCGGTTCCTACCAGCCCGCGGCGCGCAGCCGGGGGGTGACATGGAGGCGGCAGGTGTCGGCCTCGTTCAGTGACATCATCAGTGTCTCGCGGGCGTGCCGGCCATCGCCGGATCGACCCGCTCGGTCAACAGCCGATCCAAATCCGCCAGTTCCGGGTAGCGGGCACAGACCGCGCGGATGTAGTCCAGGGTGCGCGGGATATCGTTGAGATAATGCGGTTTGCCGTCGCGATGATTGAGCCGGGCGAAGATGCCGCAGGCTTTCAGATGACGCTGGGTGCCCATGAGGTCGAACCAGCGCAGGAAGCGCGCCGGTTCGATCTCCGGCAGCACCCCGGACTGGATGGCCAGTTGAAGATAGCCCAGGGCCCAGTCGGTGACCCGTTCGGGCGGCCAGGCGATGTAACAGTCCTTAAGCAGGGAGACCAGATCGTAGGTGACGGGTCCGACCACCGCGTCCTGGAAATCCAGGATGCCAGGACTCGGCGGATCGGTGACCATCAGATTGCGCGAGTGATAGTCCCGATGGACACAGACCTGGGGCTGCTCCAGTGCACTGGCCACCAGACAATCGCCCGCACGGACCCAGCCGGCCGTGTCCCTCGGGGTGAGCACCAGCCCCAGGTGGCGGACGAGGAACCATTCGCGGAAGATCTCCAACTCGCGACGCAGGAAGGCGTCATCATAGTGCGGCAGACCGTCCAGCGGACCGCAGGCCTGGATGACCGCCAGGGCGGCGAGCGCGTCCCCATAAAGCCGGTCCGCACTCTGCTCATCGAGCTCGGCCAGATAGAGCCGGTCGCCCAGGTCGGAGCACGCGAGAAAGCCGTTGACCCGGTCCTCGGCATGGATTTCCGGGGTATGCAGCCCGATGGCGCGCAGGCGCCGCGCCAGGTCGACAAAACGACCGCAGTCTTCGTGCGCGGGCGGAGCGTCCATCAGAATCATGGTGTTTCCCTGCCAGCGGGCCCGCCAATAACGGCGAAAGCTGGCGTCGGAAGAGGCCGGTTCCAGCGCGAAGTCGTCCCTACCGAGTACCATGGCGACCCAATGTGCTAACAACTCATGCCGTGCAGTCAAGACGATCCCCTCAACAATGATGACAACAATAACCCCAAGCCGCGCGGTCAGCACTCGGCTTCGCGCAGACCGACTCGCATTCAATGCGGTTTTCGTGGCCGGACGGCGTCGCGGCGCCGCACCCAAGGCGCTGTTTGAACGCCGACGGTCGGCCGACCGCTGACGGTTGACCGGGTTTTGCAGGATAACCGCATTGCCGGCCCACGAAGAATGTGACATGGTTGCAGCGAACTCCCAATCCGTCCATGTCGTGCGTTCCCTAATCCTATCCGTTGCCCTGATTCTGGTCGCCGTGAGCCCATCGCCGACGCTTACCGAAGGCGCCGCGGTTGATTCGCGGCCCTGCGCCGACCAAAACGCCAGCCGGGGCGCGGCCGACGGTTCCGGCATCACCGGGGATTGCCCTGCCCCCGAGCCGACGGACGGCAAGCCTGCTCAGGACACCGGCACGGCGCCACCCGGCCCGGTCACGGACCTGGAAGCGACCACAGCCAAGACCCCGGCGCACCCCGCGGACGCTGCCGCGATTCCGGCGGCGGCCGACGGCCGGTCAGACACGGCGACCCCGCTTCCCAGCGCTGCAACTTCACCGCCGTCGGACCGGACGGCGACGGCAACACCACCGCCGAACTCGGGCACGATCGATCCGCTCCCCGCGGCGGCGGAGCCGGCATCAATCGCTGGCCCGAAACCGACGGCGGACCCCATCCCCGAGCGGGTGGATGCGCTCCCGGCCGCAACGCCGCCACCGCCGGTGTCCCTGCCCCCGGAACCGGCCCGCCTGACGCTGCCGATCGTGCTGGACCCCGCACGCCCGGTGTTTACCGGCATCGCCCCGCTGGTCCTGCCGCCGCCGGACCAACCATCCACTGCGGCGGACACGGCACGGCTGAACGCGGCCCTTGGCCCGCGGCGCAGAGCGGTGCCGCGCGATGACGAGGCGCGTCTGCACGCCGGGCTGCCCTGGGAGCGGTGCGGCCCCGCAGGCCGCAGCGGAGGGACCGGAAGCGCCGCGGTCCCCGCCGCGGACCTCAATGCACCGGTCGATGCCGGCGCCGATCAGGTCGATTACGACCAAACCGGCGAGATCGTGCGACTGCAAGGGGGCGTCGAGATCCTCCAAGGCGACCAACGCCTGGAAGCGGATCGCTCCCGCTATCATCGACGCACCGGCGCGGTCGACGCACAGGGCAACGTCTATCTGGAGTACCCGCCCGCACGACTGACGGCCGACTCCGCGGACTACAATCTGCGAACCAAGGAAGGCACCCTGAAGGATGTGCATTATCGGCTGTCCGGCGATACCAACCTGCGCGGCACCGCCGCGACGGCCGAACTCCTGCCTGGTAAGATCACCCGCTATCGCGAGGTGATCTACACCACGTGCCCGCCCGGCCGTTACGATTGGTCCATCCACGCGCGCAGCTTGCTGCTCGATCACCCGGAAGGCTTGGGCACCGCACGTCATGCGCGCCTGCAATTCGGCAATCTGCCGGTGTTCTACACACCCTACGTGACCTTTCCGATCGATGACCGGCGACGCAGCGGACTACTGATCCCGACGGTGGGCTCCTCCGACACCACCGGCACGGACATCATCCTCCCTTACTATTGGAACATCGCCCCGAACCTGGACGCGACCATCACCCCCCGCTTCATGAGTACACGCGGGCTGATGCTCGGCGTCCAGGTGCGTCACCTCACGGGGAGTCAGCGGATCGAACTCAACAGCGAGCTCCTGCCGCACGATAACGCCGACCCGGACCTCGGGACACGGGGGTCGCTACGGCTGGAGCAGACCGGTACCTTGGGTGGTCGCTGGAGTACTTCGCTCGATTACAGCATGGTCTCGGACGACCAGTACCTGACCGACTTCGGCAACCGCCTGGACGTCACCAGCATTCGCAATCTGGTCCAGCGCGGCAATCTCGCGTATAACGGCGGCACGTACAGCGTGCAAGCCTGGTTGCAGGGCTTCCAGACGGTCGACCCGACCATCCCGCCTGCCGATCGTCCCTACGGTCAACTCCCTCACATCCAGATGGATGTCCCGCGGACCCGCTGGGGCCTATTCGAGTATGCCTTCGAGGGGCGTTACGATTACTTCGACCACCACGCGAAGGTCCACGGCAATCGTGGCGTCTTGCTGCCCTCGTTGCGGTTGCCGTTGCGGCGCAGCTTCGGTCACCTGATTCCGCGCCTGCGCCTGTACGCGACCGGCTATGATCTGGCGGACACGCAACCAGGCATCCCGTCGGTACAATCCTTCCTGATTCCCAGTTTCGACATGGACGCGGGACTGGTCTTCGAGCGTGATCTCAACTGGTTCGGTCAGGGTGCGCTACAGACCCTGGAGCCCCGATTCTATTATGTCGCGACACCCTATGAGAACCAGTCCGACACCCCGCTCTTCGACACCACGCTGTTGGATTTCAGCTACGCCAGCCTGTTCAGACCGAATCGATTCACCGGATATGACCGCATCGGCGACGAGAACCGCTTCACGATCGGCTTGACCTCGCGCACTCTGGGCAACAAGAGCGGTCGCGAATGGTTGCGCGCCAGCCTGGGTCAGGTGTATTACTTCGACCCGCGTCGGGTCCAGCTCACGGGTCTGTCAACGGATGAAACCACCACCTCGTCGGTCGCGGGCGAGTTGTCGACCAATCCCGCTCCGGGGTGGAGCGCGCGGGCCAGCTTTCAGTGGGACCCGAATCTCTCGATCAATCAATGGGAGAAGCGCGTAGTGCAGTTCCGCTATGCCCCGGGGGATGAGCGTGTGTTCAATTTCGCGTATCGCTACAACCTGGGCCAAACCGAGGCCGAGCGCTATGAGAATACGGATCTGTCCTTTCGCCTGCCGGTGACCCGGCAGATCAGCCTGGTCGGGCGCTGGCTCTACTCACTCCTCGACTCCGACACCGTCGACGCCTTTGCTGGAGTCGAATTCGGCCGCTGCTGCTGGCGTTTGCGAATCCTCGGGCGTCATCTCAAGACCACGGCCGAGAGCGAGGGGAACACCAGCGTGATGCTGCAACTCGAACTCGCCGGCCTGGGTTCACTCGGCAACAAAATCGACAAACTCCTGGAACACGGAATCTATGGCTATGACTCGGACTGATCGTGACGGCCCGCACACACCGACCCGCACCGCCGGCGGGGCGCTGCTCTGGTTGGTTGTCGGCCTGCTCTGCCTGGGCCTGACTCACCCGCCCGCCAACGCCGAAGAACTCGACTCGATCGTCGCCGTGGTCAATGATGACGTGGTGGTGCAAAGCGAAGTGTCCCGTGAGATGGCGCAGACGATCCCTCAACTTCAGCAACAGGGCACCCCGGTACCCCCGCCGGAACAGCTGCGCAAACAGGTGCTGGAGCGGCTGATCCTGAAACGGCTTCAACAGCAACGCGCCAAACAACTCGGCATCACGGTCGATGAAGCGGCCCTGAGCAGCGCGATCCAGTCGATCGCGAGCCGTAACAATCTCTCGATCGAAGAGTTGCAGGCCACGCTGGAAAGTAGTGGGATGCGCTTTGAGGCCTTTCGCGAAGACACCCGAATGCAGATCCTGACCGGTCGACTGCAAAACCAGGAGGTCGTGGGCACGATCCAGGTCAGCGATCAGGAAGTGGAACGCTTCCTCCAACGGGACAAGGGTCAACTGATGCCGCGTGAGCAGGTGCGGCTGCAGCACATCCTGGTCGCACTGCCCGATAATCCGACACCCGCCCAAATTGCCCAAGCCGAGACCAAGGCCAAGCAACTGGTCGCCAAATTGCGCGGCGGGGCGGATTTCGCCGCGGTGGCCGCCGCCAGTTCCGAGGGACGCACCGCCCTGCAAGGCGGCGACCTGGGATGGTTCGAGATGGCCGCCGTGCCGAGCCTGGTCGCCGACAAGGCCCAAACCATGGCCCAGGGTGAGATCACCGATCCGATCCGCAGCCCGAGCGGGTTCAACATCATCCGCTTGGCGGAAGTCAAGGGCGGGGTGCCGGGTAACGTCACCCAGACCAGGGCCCGCCACATCCTGATCCGCCCCAACGAACTGGTCGCTGATGAAGACGCCAAGACCCGGCTGGCGCAATTGCGCATGCGGATTGTCGGCGGCGATGATTTCGCGACTTTGGCCCGCGCCCACTCGGACGATACGGGCTCGGCCCTGAAAGGAGGCGACCTGGGATGGGTCAATCCGGGACAAACCGTACCGGAGTTTGAAGCCGCAATGACTAAGCTCGCCATCAACGAGGTCAGCGAGCCGGTCCACAGCGCATTCGGTTGGCATATCATTCAGGTGCTGGAGCGCCGCAGCCAGGACACCGCGGATGAATTGCTGCGGCTCAAGGCGAAAGAGGCGATCCAGCGGCGCAAGGTGGACGAGGCGACCGACGCCTGGCTGAAGCGACTGCGCGATGAGGCCTATGTTGAACTGCGGCTCGATGCCGCCAACACCGAACGCTGAGAGGAACGCACGCATGACTCCGCGGCTCGTCATCACTCCGGGAGAACCGGCCGGGATCGGCCCCGACCTGCTGGTTCGCCTGGCTCAGGAATCCAGCGCGGCCCAGTTGATCGCGGTCGCCGACCCCGACCTGCTGAGCGCGCGTGCGCAGGCACTCGGGCTGCCGCTGCGCTGTCACATCTTTGCCGCCGACACCCCGCGTCGCCCGAGTGCAGCGGCGCAGTTATTGGTCGCTCCGGTGCCGCTGGGTGCCCCGGTACTGCCAGGCCGACTGGATGCCGCCAATGCGGCCTACGTGCTCGAAACGCTGCGGATCGGCTGCGATGGGTGTCTGACCGGCATGTTCGATGCGCTGGTCACGGGCCCCATCCATAAAGGCATCATCAACACGGCGGGGCTGCCCTTCACTGGACACACCGAATTCCTGGCCGAGCGATGTCAGGCGCAACCGGTCATGCTGCTTGCCACTCCTGGTCTGCGGGTCGCCTTGGTCACCACCCACCTGCCGCTGAGTCAAGTCAGCGCCGCCATCACCGGGCCGCACCTGCGCCGCGTCATCGAGGTTCTGCACGCGGATCTCAGCCGGCGCTTCGGCATCGCCGCCCCGCGCATTCTGGTCTGTGGACTCAACCCCCACGCGGGCGAAGGCGGCTATCTGGGGCGGGAGGAAATCGAGGTGATCACGCCGGTGCTCAACGACCTGCGCGAGCGCGGCTGGGACCTGGTCGGCCCCCTGCCGGCGGATACCGCCTTCTTACCGGAGCGCCTGGCGGCCGCAGACGTCGTGCTGGCCATGTACCATGATCAGGGTCTGCCCGTACTCAAGCACCTGGGGTTCGGTCAGGCGGTCAACATCAGCCTGGGGCTGCCGATCATCCGCACCTCTGTGGATCATGGCACCGCGCTGGACCTGGCGGGAACGGATCGCGCCGACCTTGGGAGCCTGCACGCCGCGATTGCGGCGGCGCTGGTGATGGTGGACGCTCCGGGTTAAGGCGATTGCCGAAAATCGGCTCGGGAACCGTTCACTAACAAAAGCAAACGAAACAAGTCCATAGCGCGTAGTCAACCAAGGAGCCGCCGGATGAGCCTGATCGCCAATTTGTACGGTCGCCTGGGTGGCGATCCCGTGGCCCGCACCACCAAGAGCGGCAAAGACATGACCACGGTCCAGGTCGCCGTCGATGTCACGCCCCGTGATGCGTCGGCGCCGGAAACCCTGTGGGTTGGCCTTCTCGCGTTTGGGGTCGCCGCGCAGACCTTAAAGCGGGCGCAGAAGGGACAGATGGTCGCCGCTCTAGGGCGCATGACGCGCGGCATTTATACCCCCGCGGACGGCGAACCGCGCGAGTCCTGGGCCATGCTGTGTGACTCGCTGGTGGTGACCACCTCCGCCAAGCCGACCGGCGGGGCGCGCGCGAAGCGCCAAGGCGAACCGGCGCGGGACCCGGCGCCCCCAGTTGAGTCGGAGCCGGTGCCGTTCTACGATGATGACATCCCGTTTTGAGCGGGTGCGCGTTTGAGAAAACCACCAAACCAGCCGCGGCATCATGATCGAAGACCGGCTCACCCTGAACTTTCAGATCGCCGAACGGCTGCGCCTCGCCCGCAGCGCGTCCAGCCTATCCCTAGCGCAATTGTCCGACCGAACCGACGGCAAGGTTTCAGTTTCGATGATCAGCAACTATGAGCGGGCCCAACGGCGCATCGGCATCGAGGAGGCATGCCTGTTGGCCAAGGCCCTGGGCACGGTCACGCCGGACTACCTGCTCTGCGTCGAGCCGCTGATGCGCTTCAGCCCCGACGAGCTTGACCTACTGGGGATGTACCGCAAGGCGGACGCCCGGGGTCGGGCGCTGATCCGCGAGAAGGCCATGATCGAGAGCGACCTGACCCGCTAAAAGGATCAGCGGCGCACACCTCCGCCGTTCAGATTGCCTGGTTTTGGTGCGGCAACGGCGCCTGTCATCTTTCGCAGTCGTCTGCACCAGTTTGCTGGCATCAACGGCCGTTGCGCAGGCGACTTCTGATATTTGGTGCAGACGACTTCGGAAAATAACACGATCCTTTACCGGTTCCTCGACTGGATACTGCGTCTGCCGGAGGATCTGAAACTGCAATATACCGATGCGATCTTCGCGATGGAGGAGAGCCTGAAGATGCCATATGTCAGTTATGTCGAACGCCGCGGGAAGGCGCGCGGTGCCGGGCTGTTACTGCGCGGTCTGCTGGAAGAGCGTTTCGGGCCATCCCTACGGAAGCGATCGAACTGGAGAAGGCCAATGCCGACCGCCTGATGGCCTAGGGCCGTGCGTGCTTGCTTCACAGACTCTCGACGAGGTGTTTTCTGAAGACCCGCGATGACCGCTTAACTTATTGTGGCGTCGCAGGCGGTGGGTGATCTGTGTACTCCACCTAACCCGCTGTCTATCTTGGCGAGCTTGGCGCCTTGGCGTGAGAAACCGCCATAGCCAAAGATCTGTCGCGCATGGTCAGCCTTATTAAGAATGGCCCTCCCTAGTACAATACAGCAGCAGGGTATTGCGCCCACGGACGCTCTTTGCCACTAACGATATCATTACAGTCTTTTTGAACTATCCATGATTTTCCCTGACCAGAGTCATATCAACCGCATCCGTGAAGCCCTTTGGCAGCAACCTGAAGGTTGCGCCTCTGTGATGGTCGGGTCGGGGTTCAGTCGGAACGCTCGAAAGTCGATGCCGGATACGCTCGGGTTCCCGCTTTGGCATGATCTCATCACCTCGTTGTGCCACCGACTCTATCCTTCAAGCGACGCCGATCGGCGGCATCGTGCCATTTCTGAGGCAGCGGGGACCAGCGGCTTTCTCCGTCTTTGCCAGGAATACGAAGCAGCCTTCGGTCGGGGCGCACTGAACAAGTTGATTCAGGAATTGGTGCCCGACGATGACTATGTTCCGGACGATGCCCATGTCCGCCTCTTGCGCCTTCCTTGGCGAGACGTTTTCACCACGAATTGGGATACCCTGCTAGAGCGGACCACGCCCCTCGTCGTTGATCGTGCCTATAGCGTGGTGCGGACCCCGGACGAAATTCCATCGGCCCCAAGGCCGCGCATCGTGAAGCTGCATGGCTCGCTCCCCGCCCATGTTCCTTTCGTTTTCACTGAAGAAGACTACCGAACTTATCCACGACGCTTTTCCCCATTCGTGAACACGGTCCAGCAGGCGATGATGGAGACGGTCTTTTGCCTGATCGGCTTTTCGGGCGACGACCCGAACTTCCTCCATTGGTCGGGATGGGTACGCGATAATTTGGGCGAGTCTGCGCCCAAGATCTACCTGGCGGGATGGCTCGACTTATCTCCCCACCGCCGCCGCATGCTGGAGGGGCGTAGCGTCGTCCCCATCGACCTCGCCCGTCACCCGCAAGCCGCGCGTTGGTCCGAGCACCAACGGTACCAGTACGCTACCGAATGGCTACTCCACTCATTAGAGCGTGGTCAACCGTACGATGTGACGCAATGGCCATCCCCGCCAAATCGAAGCCTCTCTCCGGTTCCGGAACGGCTGCAACCGGTTGAAGACGTAACGATAGATGCACCTTGCGAGGAGGAACCTTCACCCATGTTGAATGCGGAGCCGGCGAGTCTTCCGAAGCAGGTTCTCGCTATCGTTGAAGCTTGGAAACACAACCGTAAACTCTATCCCGGCTGGCTGATCATTCCGCCGAGCAAACATCACCTCATCCGGATGGGGATGGACGAGTGGGAAGGGGCGATCCTCCGTGCCGCGCCGGGGTTGGCGCCGGTCGAAAGGTTGTCCGTGATTCAAGAACTGGTCTGGCGGTATGAGAACCTGTTGGAGCCGCTTTCGGAAGGGCACGAGGCGGCGATCCAAGCCACTCTCGATGACATTGATTGTTCAGCACGGACAATCGGTGGTAAGGAAGAGCGGTCCGCGGGCTGGGCCGACATGCGCGAGGCTTGGCGAAATCTGGCCTTGGCACTGCTCACCGCGGCCCGACAGCGCTTCGACCGTAGTGCTTTCGACCGCCGGCTTGCGGACCTTCAGCCCTTTATCGAGGACCACGCCGACGTCGGCCACCGAGTTCATCACGAAAAGTGCCTATGGGCAATGGGCACTTTACGCCCTCGATTACACTGCGCTCAATGATTTATTGATCGCTTGGCGCACGAAGGATTGCGATCCCGCCTGGATGACGCGAAAGGCGGCGTTGCTGGTGGAAATCGATTGTAACGACGAAGCGGTTCGGTTGCTGAATTGCAGCCTGTCGACAGCCCGCGAGGCACAGCGTAGCGTTCGTACCCTCGCCGGTCCGTCGCGTGAAGGTTGGACGCTGTGGCTTGCGTTGGCTTTTGAGCATGGCTCTTTCCCACCGTCGCCCGAAGTGTTGCAGGCCCCTCCAGTATTCACTCGTTGGGAGCAACTCGCTGCTTTGCAGTGCGATGCCCGTGCCCAGAAGCGGGAACTCTTTGACGCCTTGCGCGGTAATCCCGAAAAGAAGGACGGACCTCTGTTCGATCTGGGCGCCCGCCGGGAAACAACGATTCGCTTTTCGAGCGCCGAGAACAGGCGATGGGTGGCTGCACGCCAAGTGGTCCGACTCTGTGAAGTCGTCGGCCTTCCGCCGTCGGCAGGCAATTGGGTCGTGGGGTCGGACATTCTGGCTCTTGCCGCTGACATTCTGATGACGACAGATTATGCCCTTGCCGCGCGCTTGGTCTTGCGTCTTGCGAAATCTGAAGACGATCCAACGTTTAACCGCGTCTGGTCTCGGCCTTGTATTGCCGCGATGTCGACCGATGAGGTGAGCGAGTTAGTCGCCATCGTCACCAACGCCATGACTTACGTCTTTCCCATGGCCACAGGTGCAGGTGGTCGTTCCACATTCTGGGTAACTCGGTTGCGCGTGTTGATGGAAGCGCTGTCGCGGATCGTGCTGAGGCTCTCTCCGGAGCGTGCAGAAGAGATCTTCAGGCGCGGACTGAGCTATTACCCAATGGAAGGATTAGCCAGGGAGCCCTGGTTGGACAAGAGCATCGATCACCTGTTGGTCCGCTCTTGGGAGGCGCTGCCAAAGTGCCGTCGGACTGACCTGATCCTCGACGTATTGAGCGCGCCAATCGTTGGGATTCGTGGCTTCGGAAGTTTCACGCCGTTTTATCCCGATCCCGGGGAACTTCTTATCAATGATAATCAGACGCCTGCACCTCCTCGAGAGTCTGGAACCGAGTGGCGGTGGATTGAAATCGTGGAATTGATCGTGCTCGGCTTGCGCACTGGCGGCGAGGCCCGCAAGCGAGCAGCCTCACGACTCGTGCCGCTGGCCCGGTGGAGCCGGCTAACCGATCCCGAAGCGAAGCGCGTCGCCGAAGCGCTCTGGTTAACCCGTTTTACCGGTGCGGATGCGCTTCCAAGCGAAACCAAACTGTTTGACTGGGTATTCTTGTTGTTGCCGGAGCCCGCACCAGGCTTGGCGGAACAGAGGTTGCGCGATCACTGGTTCGGTTCTCAAGAGGCTAGGGATCCGAATCGTCTAAACGAGGCGTTTTGGCGGGTGGGAACTGCTCTCTCTGCCCTGAGGGCTGAGCAGCGACCACTGGCGCTCGCGCCAGATGAGTGCGCCCGACTTGCGGCTGCGGTCGAAGAGTGGGCTGCGTTACCGGTGACATCGGATGACAAACTAGAGGCCATTGAGGGCCTCCAATCCATACTTCTGGAGATCGATGTGTCGCCTGCGGTTGCGCAGGGGTTGCTCATCAAAGCGGCTGCTCTGAACCAGACGAACACGCCGAGCTTCCGATTGTCGGCTGGATTGGCGAAGTCCTTGCCCGACAGCCTCGACGATATTGCCATGGGCATGAGGATGGGATTGGCGTCAGACAACGCGGTTGTTGCCGAAGCGGCGGTCGATGGCCTCCATTCTTGGTTGATTGCCGCTGCGGAACGGACATCACGAATCCCAGCGCCGCCGGGCGATCTGTGCCGAGAGGTCGGCGTAATGATCGCCAACCGACGGAAGCACACCCTCAACAAAGCGCTTCAGTTAGCGCGGTGGATCTTCACTGATGGCTCTGCCGAACAACGCGATGCTATTGCGCAAATGAGCCTGGACGGATTGCGCTACCTGATCGAGGAGTTGCGGTATGACCGAGACCATCGCAAGGAAGACGAGGTTGACGTTCCCTTGTTGCGCTGGGGCTGCGCCCACCTCGCGTTGGCAATGTCGGCCTTCGGCTTCGAGGCCGATCCGACAGTGGCGCGCTGGGCGCAGGCGGTCCAAGACGACCCGCTACCGGAGGTCCGCCATGCCGATCGTCCCGCCACGGCGCCCGCGAGTGGGGGATAGTTTCCGGATTAATCGTTGGTGGGCTGGGAATATCGGGGACAGTATACTTAATTCCCAGACACCAGAGAGGTAGACACCTACGTGATCTCCCCGTGCGGTTTGAGCGCCACTCACGCTAATATGAGCCGCTACAGGCCTGTATGGGGATGTCTTGTTCATCGCTCATAACGTCCGGACAGTACTTCAGGTCGTCCAGGCTGCTTCCTATCCAAAACAGCGGCTTTTCGGGTAGACGCTGGCGCTCCACGTCGACGGCCTCGCGCTCGGCGGGGAGTTGGTTGACGCACAGCTTTAGCTTTGCCCCTCCCGCCGACGGGTCGGCGATGGCCGCTTGACGGGCAGACGGCGGATGCGGATGGTACGCTCGGTGACGGTCATCAGGGCACCTTGGGCAATCGCTTCAGGCAGGCGCAACAATACATCCGCAATCAACGCGGCGATCTCGGCGCCGTTGAGGCCCTCGCGACGGATGCGGATCACCGTGGGCCGGGCCGCGCCACTAACGGCGATCAAGGCATGAAAGTCCGCATCCAGGGTGACGATGGCGGTCCGGTCCGACCGCGCCTGGTCGATGATCTGGCTGTCGCTGGCGCGGCTGAGTCCGATATCCGATATCCGCGACGTGAGTCGCCTGGATGCCGAGTTGTTGCAGGTGCGCTACGCGGCAACCCTTGGTCGAGCAGCAGGGGCGTCACGCCGCATCCAGGGCGAGGATCTCGTCGGCGATGCTTTCCGCCGCGTACTCCAGGGCTTGGCGGATGTCTTCGTCTTCCAACTCCGGGTACTCGCGCTTGAGCGCTTCGCGATCGGGGTAGAGGGCGACGGCCGCGACCACGCGCCTGGCGGTGAGACGCATCCCGCGGATGCAGGGCTGGCCGTTCATGCGAGCGGGATCGCTGGTGATGCGGTCGAATCGGTGGGCCATGGTCGCGTACTCCAAATTGGCGGCAGGATCGGCAAGAGTATGCCCGATGACGGTCAGGTTCCAGTGGATGGACAGGAGCGGGGTGCGGCCCTGCGCCGACCTATAGGGCAGCACCGCATAGGCCCCACCGAAGGTGACGAGCGCCGCCTTGGTGAAGAACCAGCCCATCTGGGTCAGTGGTCCGGCCCAGCCGAAGTTCAGGTACAAGGCCCCTTCCGCATCGCCAGGAAGGCCGCCGCGACCAGAGTCCACAAGACCCTGTTGCGCAACGCCGCTCGAACGCGGTGCGGGCGGCGGCGCTCGCCGGCAGCACGGCAACCCCGTCGCGCAGGCTGCCGGCCCCTAAGTCCCTGAGCGCCCGCCACAGCCGCACCCGCCCGGTGCCGACGGAGCGGCCAGGGAGGCTGAAGGACAGCAACAGCCAACGGGTCTGCGGGGGTTCGGTCATGCAACGTAAATTGCATCATGCCGCACTAGCGACGCTCGACTGCGCGACTCCATCGTCGGCTCGCAAGTGCTAGCCCCCGATCCGGGCGCGAACCTCCAGCGCGACCTCCAGCGCCTTCAGCCCGATGGCGCCGTCCACCAATGGCGGACGGCCGGTGCGGACCGACTCCACGAAGGCGGCCAATTCCCGGTCCAGCGGCTTGACCGCTTCGACCTGAAGACGCTCACGCACGATCTCGGGGCGAGCGGCCCCCGGTACCTCTTTGAGACCGGCGCTGTCGATGGTTTGCGCGATGAAGTCGAGCGACAGGTAGGCCCCCGGCTGGAAGACGCGGATGCGACGGGTCTGTTTGTCCGAGACACGACTCGCGACGACATTCGCCACGGTCCCGTTGACGAATTCCAGACGGGCGCTGGCGATGTCCACATGGGGGGTCAGCACCGCTGAACCCACCGCGGAGATGCTGCTGATCGGTTCTCCCACCAGCGCCAGGATGATGTCGATGTCGTGGATCATGAGATCCGACACTACGTCCACGTCGGTCGCGCGCTCGGTGAATCCGCCCATGCGCTGGGCTTCGATGTAGCGCGGTGCCGTGATGCGCTCGGCCAGCGCCATGACGCCGGCATTGAACCGCTCCACATGCCCGATCTGGACCAGTGCCCCATGGTCGCGGGCCAGTTGCACGATCGCGACGCCGTCCGCCTGGGTCGCGGCGATGGGTTTCTCGATCAGCACCGCGAGGCCGCGCCGCAAAAACGGCTCGGCGGCCGACCGATGAAGCGTGGTCGGGACCACGATACTGACCGCATCGACCCGATCGACCAGATCCGCCGCACGGTCAAAGACGGCGCAACCGGCCTCGGCCGCCACGGCCCGGGCGCGCTCCGGGTCCGTGTCAACCACGCCGACCAGCACGACATCGGCCATCCGCGAGTAGATCAGGGCGTGAAAACGGCCCAGATAACCGACGCCGATGACGGCTAAACGCAGTTTTTCCGGCATGGGCAAGAGACCTGCCGTGAGGCGATCAGCCACCGACCGCGTCGGCACCGGGCGCCTGCTTGGCGATCGGCACCGCATCCGCGCCGTAGTAGATGTTGATCTGGTACCCAAGGGTTGCGGCCATACCGACGACCACGACGATCAGCAGGAGTGCAAACAGATCGGGTTTTCGACGGTTGCGCTTGTAAGTCATGAACGTACCGAAGAACACTGCAAGTGAAGTTCTGGGGGGGTGAAGAACGAAAACCGTGCGAAACAACAATCAACATCGCGCAACGAGAGCGGCGTGAACGGACCTGTCCGGTCACCGAGACCGCATCCCGGTTCGCATTATCCCGCGTTGCGGCCCGCTTGTCTGCTTCCGTTCACGCACGCTGCACCGCGGTGCCGGCGTGCTGAAACTCCGACCCGCGACGCGCCGCGGCGGCCGCCGAACTTCCTGGAGTGGTGCGCGTTAAGGTACCCTTAACGGCTTGAGCGCGGTCAGTCAACCCATTGCAACGATTCAAGGAGTCCACATGAAGCATCACTCGATCAAGGTCGGTGCCCTCAGCAAGTTCCAGCCCGAGCAGTCCTCACCGGCCGACGGACGCTATGTCTTTTCCTACACCATTACCATCGAGAATCAAGGCGACGAGGCCGCGCGCCTGCTCGACCGGCATTGGGTGATCACCGATTCGGACGGCAAGGTGCAGGAAGTCCGCGGGGAAGGCGTGGTGGGAGAGCAACCCTATCTGCAACCGGGCGAGTGCTTCGAGTATACCAGCGGCACCATCCTGCCCACACCGGTCGGCAGCATGCATGGAAGCTACGGCATGGTCAGCGATGACGGCACCCGCTTCGACGCCGCGATCCCGGCGTTTTCCCTGGCATCCATGCGCAGCCTGCACTAGCCGCGACACCACCGACCGCACGCGCATGCCTACCTACGCTATCGGAGATATCCAGGGCTGCGAACTGGAACTCCACCGTTTGCTCGAACGCATCCGTTTCGATCCCGGCGCGGACCATCTCTGGTTCGCCGGCGATCTGGTCAATCGGGGGCCCGACTCCCTGGGCGTGCTGCGGCTGGTCCGCTCGCTCGACGCCTGTGCGGTCGTCGTACTCGGCAACCATGATCTGCACTTGCTCGCGCTGGCCGCCGGCAACCGGAAGCACGCGCAGAAGGGCACCCTCCAGGCGGTCCTGGAGGCCCCTGATCGCGAGGAACTCCTGGATTGGCTGCGCCGCCGCCCCCTGCTGCATCACGACAGCGCCAAGGGCTACACGCTGATCCATGCGGGGCTCCCCCCGCAATGGACCCTTGACGACGCGCGCGCTTGCGCCCGTGAGGTGGAAACCGCCCTGCGGGGACCGGACTGGCGCGATTTCCTGTTCGCCATGTACGGCAACGAACCGAGCCGCTGGAGCCCGGAACTCACCGGCATCGAACGTCTGCGCTTCATCACCAACTGCTTGACCCGGCTGCGCTATTGCACCGCGGACGGCGCCCTGGCGCTCAAGGAAAAGAGCCTGCCGGCCAATTGTCCGGCAGGCTTGTTCCCCTGGTTCCAGTGTCCGGACCGGCTGACCCGCACCACGCGGATCATCTTCGGGCACTGGTCCGCGCTGGGTTACTGGGATCAGGACAACGTCTGGGGAATCGATAGCGGCTGCCTGTGGGGCGGCAGCTTGACCGCGGTGCGAGTGCGTAAATCCAAGCCCATTGAACCGCTGCATCTGCCCTGCGCGGGCTACCTGACGCCGGGCGAGGGCGGCGACTGAGGCGGTGCGGTATCAGGTCATCTGGTACTCGGATTTGGAGCCGGTCAGGTCCCAGGCAAAGGTACAGTCCAGGTGCGACAGCACCGCGATCATGCCGCTCTCGCCATCCTCCACCATGACGGCGATGGGTGCACGGCGGCCAAACCGCCTGTTCCCCCGCCTGACCCAAAGGTTGCGCTGTTCCGGATTACGCGGAAAATAGGTGTGCAGCGCCTCCTCGATCCGCACCAGATAGGCGATCCGACGATTCACCCGCGGGTCGTCCGGCAAGGGCTCGGCCTCGCGAAAGCGCCCCACCTGGCGGGCTTTCACGGTATCCGGCAAGTCCAGAATGTCAACAATCGCCTGCGCGGGCAGTGCCCAGAGCGTGAGCAGGTCCATGATGCGCCGGGTCAGGGCCAGGCGTTCGTCAGCGGTTTGATCAGTCATAGCGGGCACCCTGGGCAATGCGAGGTCGTCAATTCGACCGCACGCCTGGACATGGCGACCGCGCCGCGGCACGACAAGGCCAGTCGGTCGGGATGCCGATCCGCGGTACCGTCCCGAGCACCAACGGTTGCCCCGGTACCCGGTCCCCGATGTCCGGTCCCCGGCATACAATAAGGCGATTCGGCCGCGCCCACCGCATTGAGGCCCAAGTGAAGATCCCCGAGGGGGGGTTGGCCTGCGCCGGCGAGGAGTTCGGCGGCTGGACCTTCTTCATCCTCGACGGTCGCCGGGTCGCTGGCACTACGCCTGCAATTACTTGAAGATCGGGGAATACGCGCTGGCCTCGCAGGAGCGGATCACGCCCGAGCCCTATGCGCTCACCGTGCAGTTCGCGCCAGGGAGAAGTCCCTGAAGCCCGATTGGTTCAGCGCCGATGCAACCATCGCCATCGACGGCAAACCGGTGGGCGAGCTCAAGGGCGTCAAGATGGCCGCCCAGTACAGCGCCATCCAGCTATGGGCTGCTCATCGCGTGCAATACCGGCGCCCCGGTCAGCCACCTCTACGAGACGCCTTACCATTCTCCGGCAGTCTTGAGAAGGCCACCATCGAGCTTGACCAACCGCTCCAATAGCACAGGAGACGCGTCGGATGAATCGTGACCGCGACACAGCCATCGCTTAGTCTTGCGTCCCATAGGCTTCGCCAGTCAAGAGCAATACGTAGATCTCGGCCTTCGATTGGCGTAGCGAATCCGCGGATGCGACATAGCGCCTTGGCTCAGCATGGGGGATGGCGACTCCATATTTGGCTGTCAAGTCGGCGGGCCGCATTTCAAAACATGCCAAGCCGCTGCCAAGGGTAATGAGCTTGCTGCCTAGCGGGCTCAATACCAAGCGGCAACCTCCGAGGATAGACATACTGCTCTGGTAGCGCTGCATCGCCCCCAAGAGTTGGCGGTAGGCCTCGAACGGCTGGGACTCATTGGCATAGAGGATATTCGATGTCGGAGTGCTGCGGCTGTCGAACAGAGGGTTCCGATACTCCACGAGCAGGCGATCCGCACGCCGGGGGTCCTTGGAAGGGTGGGGTACAACCGGACATACCTCGGCTTCCATTGGAATTGAGCCTGCGATTTTCTGCAACTGGTTCACGCGCCCTTCGCCCAAGACCGGGAACCAAACGAGAGGCCAGTCCTGAACGCTCTCGGCTTGCCACGCGGCGAAGAAACCAGGGATGTTTACAAGGTCGTTGCTCGGGTCGTCCGCACGGATATGTCCATCCAACTCGGCGTCTTCGGCGACAAACACCTGGAAGTTCACACCGCTGGCGTATAGTGGATGTACGACGCCCTGGGTGGCCACCTTACTGGGGACGAGCTTCTGCAGGATATTGGTGAGCAGTGCGAGATACGTCGCCCGAGGTAAAGAGCTGACATCAAGGATGATATCCGTCTTGCCATCGACTTCGTCGAGCACTGCCTTGACGATCTGACGCAACATATCGCTGGCACTCGCCTCGTCCTCTCCGTCGCGCGTCGCGACCGTGACCATCTCCGTTCTGCCAAGCGATGAGAACACCGCTTCTAGCGCTGTGGCATTCTCCTCGGTGAGCTGTTTCAAGCCCTCGTCCAGTTCATAGTCATGTAATCCCAGTAGCAGCAGCGTCGCGCTTACAGTCCGGCGCTCGGCGCCCTGCTGGCCCGCGACGAACTCACGCATCACCGTTTCCGCTCGAACGTCGAATCCACGACCCGCGATGTACAGCAGATCAACCGGACGGTCCTTCAGCAAGCTGTCCCACAGCTCATGGACTGCGTCGCCGCGACGAAATACGTAGTGATCCCAAAGCATGCTAGGTCGCCGCCAGGCTTTTCCGACTGGGCGTGAGGCGACGTTCCATCCACTTCATCAAGTCTCCGACCGACACGTCCCGCCATCCCCCCATTTGCAAAGGCAGGCCATAGTGAGTGCACAACGAGCGATTCAAATAGAAAACAGTCCCGCTGTCACGCGAACCCGTGGCCTGGCTTTCGCGCTGGACCAGAAGGTTCTCCGCGACACATTCCGCCAGTACCCGCTGTAGCGTCATGCTGTAACCGAGCGGCTTGACCTGTCCGGTGAGCTTCGCCAGTTCCCAGCTGGAAAGACGCACACCGGTAACGCCGGGCGCGTAGGGAGCGTTGGGCGCGAAGGTCTGGTCGTAGCAAAACGCCCCGATGGAGTCCAACAGACGTTGCGCCCGGGTACCTTCAGTATGAGACTTAGGTATGAACTCGCGCTTGCGACTGGCTGCCTCGCGCAGCAGCTTGTCCTGCTCGACAGGCGACAGGACCGGTTCGGACTTGCGCAACACCTGCTTGGCCTGCAAGCCGACGTAAAGTGCCGCGGCCAACGCCAGCAGTTCCTCAACGTTGCTCGTCGCCATCACGCATAAGCGATCGAAACCGAAGTAGTATGGAATGCCTAATTCATCGTGCATGAAAAGCTCCGCGGCCCCGCGGACCTGAGAACTGTCACGGTCCTCAAGTTCTTCCTCGGTCAAGGTCAGGTCCAGGGACAACTGGCGCTTAGACTCATCGCGAACCAGTAGGATGCGCGTGACATAAAGTTCGAGCAGCGACTCCAAGTTCTGGTCGACGGTGTACTGGTCCGCCCGTGCCAACCATTGCGTATAGCGCACCTTCGACTGGTGACGCTGCACCTCATTTCGGAATCGTTGGATGCCATCGGCGACTTGACCGCGCACTTCGCTGCTGACCAGCTTGTCGCGCAGGCATTGTGTGAACGAGCCCACCGGAACCACGTCCTGGTTCTTCATGCGGCGATCCAAAATGTTCTGAGCATAGGACACGAATTGGTTCATCCCCCTAGGATCGCTCCACATTTTATCTAGATTGTATTCGCGCAGGTCCCGACCTTCGCGAGCCCCCTGCGACAGCAGCTCCGTTCCTAGCGCAACGGTGCGCTCCGCCAGCCAGACCGGGATTCGGGGGCGCATTACCGTCAGCTCGTCGAGCAGCAAGGCGCGTTGTTTACGTCGCAGCTTATGCATGTCGTCGACCATCAGCAGCCGCTGACCACCAACGGTCCGGCCTTCATGGACGAATTGGATCGACTGCAACCAGAGAACCCCCTCGAAGCGGACGTGAACGGGGAAGTTCGTGCCCGCAGATCCCATGAAGGTGTCGAGCTGCGCGTAGACACGCTGCTCGTGATCTTCGGCCCACTTAGCGAGATCCAACGCGTTCTTAAGTACTGGTATGCCTTGCAGGCGGGGCACGGTAGCATGGTCCAGCGATACCTCGGCCAGTTGCTCCGGCCCACTGAACCCCAGAAGGGCACCTAGGCTGCGCAGCGTGCGCAGCACGATCCGGCAATCCAGCAACGCCCGAAACAGCCCTTCCTGCTCCAAGCCTTCGTTGGAAGGCAGATCGGCATAACCGGAGGCGCAGCTAAGGTAAACGCCGACCAGTTGAGGGCTATCGCCATCTGTCAGCAAACCACGATTGCGCAGCTTCTGGAAAGACTCCGACAACTCTGGCCGATTGCGGGAGTTCCAGAACGCGCGCAATGCTGGCGGTGTGAAGGCGCGTAGCAGCGTGGTCCTGCCAGCGCCGGGCGCGCTCCGGAAGACATGCACTGCACCGTCGAAGGCATCCTCGGCCAGCTTCTCAAGAATCTTGGGGGAAAACAGCCGTACGAATTCCGTGTCCGAGGTCGTGCGTTCGGACATTCGCTCCAAGAAAGGGTTGGCATTGTAGGCCATCAGAACGCCCGATGACGGCTGACGCGAGGGAACAGGCCATGCGGCTCTAAATGCTCTGGTCCCCACAGCAGAAACACCGAGTTGTTCGGTGTGTTGTGACCTAGCACCACCGGCAACGCACAGCCAGCGAAGCCGAGACTGGCATCGTTGGTTCCGCCGACACGAAAGTGCTTGTCGACCACGCTGTTGTTACAGTAGGCAGGATTTGCAAGCAGGGCTCGCAACTCAGGGTTGGTGCTCCGAGACAAGGAGGACTCGGGCTCTATAGGGCAAAGGACACGCACCTGCAATGGTTTGAATCCGTGTTCTGTTGTAAATCGCTCGGACCAATACTCTATGTGGTCGACGGCCTGTCGCGTTGCGGTATACAACATCAGGAACACTTCGTAGTGCGAAGGGTCCACCATGCCTCTTTGGTGAAGCCGCTGGTAGATCTTCGGCAGCTTGCCCTTGAACCTGCGTTCCTCACCGTCGTATCGAATGTAGGTGTTGCCGCTCCCCGAGAAGTCGTCCAGCAACCAGATCAGATTGAAGTGGGGACCATCAGACGCGAAGCCCGCGCTCTTCAATGACATGCCGAGGTCATCGAGCATGTCCTTAGCCTTCTCGTCACCCAACTCGTAGGCCTGCCAGATCTGCTCATTGCCGATCTCCCCATCGCTGGCGCGGCGAAGCTCATTGGTACGTGCGCCGTCGCTCAAACCGAGGTAGAGCGATGTCAAACGCAACTGTTCGAAACGCCGGTGGCGAGCGATCTCTTGGACCCTGAAGGAAGGGATCTCATACTCCTCAGATACAAGGCGCATGCGTTCCTGCACGATCCAGTCCCGATAGGCAGTACCCACGAGGTGTAAGAGTTCGGCGTCGGAGATGAACACCAAGTGGTCGAGAATCAACGTCAGTGCGGTTTGCCGATCTTGCTGTTCGAATTGGTGGAGCCACAGCGCCAGGCTTTCGATGAAGCGGCGCCCCGGACCGAAGCGTTGGTAGTGATCATACTTGAAATCGGCAAGCAACTGGAGGGTAGGCCGGACCTGCGACACCTGCTCCAAGTCCTCCCACCCCATCACCTTCGCCAGCAACTTAGCGGCATTCTGGTCACGCACCGGCGTCGCTTCCTTTGGCTTGAGGGAGGTTCATGCGGAATACGCTACCCTCTTCTTCTTTCATGTGTTCAAGGTACCATAGCGTGGCATCGATGTCGCGCTTCTCGGCCGGCGCTAGCTTCCATCCTCGGTCCAAACGACGAGACGGCATATCGACACTCAAAGAGAATCGGTGTTCGAGCAGGGCCGCATCGTTGCCGGGCCAGGCACCCTGATCACCCATGGTCAGGACCTCGTAGGGATCGACTTTGTCTTTCTGGATAATGTCCGCGACGAGGAGTGACTTGCTCACGCCCTTGGCGAGGATGTCAACAGAGTGCTTGCTACGCACCAAGGTCGACAAATCCAACCCGGCCTGGCGCAATGCGTCGGCGATCACGAACCACATGGCATCAGTCGCGAGGCCTTCGTGAAACCGTACGCTCACCTGGTAGGGATGCGTGGTGCGATGGGAAAGGATGGGCACGCCCAGCGACTTCAAACGCACCACGATGCGTGTCACATGACTGAGGAACTCGCTCGTCTCTTGCGACGACTCCGGTGGCGTATTCGCCGGGGAGATCCAGCCTCCGTTGTACAGGCCCAGCTGGATCTTGGGCAAGACGTCCTTTGGCATAACCTCCTCTAGGCAGGTCTGGATCGAGCCGCCCCGTCCCGAAGCGATTCCGACGATGATGCCGGCGTGGACAAGTCGGATGAGATGCTTCACGACATCAGGCGGTGGAGGGTTGTCCTTGCTTTGCGAACTGCATAGAGTGCCATCGTAGTCGAAGACTACCGCCTTGAAACGCCGCGCCCGGATGGTGTCTGCGAATGCCAGTGCCGCTCGGCGCATCGTCCCGTGATCGCGCTGCGAAGGCCAATGGGCTCCGAGCACCTCGTACTTCGACTGCTCCTCGGCCGGGCCTGCCGCCTGTGGCAAGGGGATCACGTCCCGCAGGTTCGCATTGTGGATTTCCCGCCCGTAGCTCGGCACATCGGGCCGTCCGGGATCCTTGCCCAGCTCGCGGCTAACCGCTGCCACGAAATGCATTTCCGCGACTAGCCCTACGATCAGGTGGACGGGGTCGGCGCCGGACAGGGGCATAGTCAGCGTAGGAATGCCGCTCGGAAACTTGCTGCGCATACCTTCCCAGAGTCCGTTTAGGGTAGGCTCGACCAACGCAAGGACGGTGCAATCCTGAGGTCGATCAGCCAGCCAGAGGTGCCTGCCGTGTGCATACGAACGTAGGTCGGCCAGTTGGGTGTGCAGCAAGGCGCCTTCGGAGAGCTTAGACTCCAGGTCCGTCGCAATGGCTTTGAGCAGAGGCGAGTAGATAACGGTCAGTGCGCCTCGCTGCACGGCCTCGGAGATGAACGGCTGCGCCGCTTTCAGCCATTCATCGACCGTCTGATCACTAACTCGTAATGCCTCAAACTCCAAGGGCATCGGCGGGTGGCGACCGTTGAGCTCGCCGTACGCCCTCGCGACTAGTACCGCATCAAGCAGCAGGCTGTTAGTCGCCAAGTAACCGTCTTTCTTGGCCAACTCGAACACGTAGGGCTTCACGCCCGGCAACGCTCCGACATGCTCCATCAAGGGGCTGTCCTGCCGATTGGTCAACACATGGACCGTCCGCGAACTGAAGCGCCGTACCCGATCAAGGGCCTCCACGATGTCAGGGTTCTTACCTTCCGCCGACACGAGAAACACCGGACTCGACGAGGCCAGTGCAGGCCGGCAAATGATTTCCAAAGGAGTTGAAGGACGGGAGACCCGTCCCGTATAGGCTTCGTGCAGGCTGCACAGCAGCGACGCCACCGTGAAGGAGCCACCAGACCCTACGCCGATCATGCTGGACTCGGCAGCGCTGGCAATCGCGAGTTTCAGCGCATCGATGTCGGCGGAAGACGCAGCCGCATAGCTATTCCATAGCTGCGTCAGTTCATCCTCGTAGTGGCTGGCAGCCGTCTGCAGATTTTTCATGCCGTCGCAAGCACCAACTTGGAGGCAGCATTATCGCTGTCGGGCGCTTTGTCTATCGTGAACGTATCGGGATCGGCAGTCCTCGCCAGCGGCTGAGCATAGAATGCCCGCAGTTCCATCAGCATCACGCCGAGCATGTTATCTCCCTTGCCATCCACCTCGCCCCACAGCCGGTTGACGGCGTTGTTGACGGTCCCGGCCTCCACTAGCCTGGCATTGCCGGTCGACAACAGCAACTCGCGTAGGTCATCATGCTGATCGAACTTCGCCCGAAGCACGGCACGCATGCGATCGAACTTGATCTGCGCCCAGTCCGGCACAACGTCCCATACGTAGAGACCGTGGGCTGCCATTGCAGCCAACGCGGGCGTAGGTGCATTGAGGATCCATTCGCGAACGGCAGGTTTGCGGGCCTTGCCAGCCTGATAGGCGTGTTCAGACGTGGGATAGTTTCTCTCCTCGAATTCGATTGGGCGGGGGAACAAATTACTTAAGGCGCCATAAGGGTTCTCGTTGGCGCGGTAGAAGCGGATCTCCGGGGCGGCGGTCGTCTGCCGCGTCTTGGTCATTGGCGGGGCTCCTTGGCAAAGTGTTCAGGATTCAGGCCCAGCGTCAGGCAGTGGTTGACGATCAACAGATCAAGGAGGTTGGTGAGACTTCGGTGCTCATGCTGGGCTGCTGCCTCTGCAGCGGCTTTGATTCTCGGATCAAGCCGAACTGTCAGGGTGGCGGTCTTCACCTTCGGACGCCGAGTGGTGGTCATGTGTAGGCGATGCCGATAGCGGATGCCGAAATCGAACTGTACCGCACTTGGCAGTGCATGAAAAGGTGCCCACTCTAAGAGGCATTTGCGCTGTACCCAGATGTTGTGGTCACAGGAGGTCTTGCAGACACAAGATGCTGCGCATTTTTCGTCACAGCGCAAATGAGACCGGGAAAATATTATTATCATTTAGAATCAGATAGATAAGATCACTCTTTGGGCTCTCTGGGAACTCAGTAGGTCGAGTAAGTCTATAAAAACAGTAACTACTCAGGTAGGCGATTTCGTGAAAACGTCAATTAGTACAGTTTGTTAGCGAGTTTCGACTTTCGCACACTCATCGCAACAACTTTGTAACGTATTGATGTTCATAGCGTCGCCCTGTTGCCGTAGTCCGTCGAGAGTCCGTCGCGCCAAGTCAATATCTCGATATTTCATGCGCTTGGATAGACCTGAGTAGTTACTAAAAACAGCATTATAGGGCGATTACACAAAAAGAAAATGGCTCTATGGCAGCGTCTGAGAATAGCGTAAACCCTTGATATGAAGATTCGGCAGATCAGTAATCGCTCCAGAGCTTGCTGATGTGGCTCGACATGCGACCCTATGCCGCCCTCGCTTCCGCTATAAAATGATGTTGTTTATCGATATGTTGACCTACTGAGATCCCAGAGAGCCACTCTTTGAGCGAAAATGCCGGCAATCAGCGCTTTTTTGCGCTTTTTATGGGAAAAGCCGTCCCACCTACGCCCTAACCCATCTTTAACATGGCCCCATTGATAACCACTCCTAGATGGTATCTAACCATCTGATCCTTATGTACACGCCTGCCGAAAATCGCAATGTAGTGCCAAGTTATTCAATAGGGGAAGAGTAAAACCGGTGCCGGGTGTCGTAGAGTACCGGGATGTACATTCGTCGCACCCACACCACGAACAGCGCCACCGGGGAGCGCTACACCACCCACCGCCTGGTGCAGTCCGAGCGCGTGGGCGGCCGGGTGCGGCAGGTCACCCTGCTGAACCTGGGCCGCCAGTTCACGCTGCCCCAGGAGGAGTGGCCGGCACTCTGTGCGCGGTTGGAAGAACTGCGTAGCGGCCAGGGCGCCTTGCTGGCCGGCTCCGGCCCCGTCGAACGGAAGGCGCAGCGGCTGTTCGCCCGGTTGTTGGCGCGCCAGGGCGTGGCCCCACCCCTCGCCGGCCGCACCGACGGGGGCGATGTGCAGGCGGTCGACGTCGACTCGCTGGAACTGAGCCGCCCGCGCAGCGTCGGGGTGGAGTCGGTGGCGCTGTGGGCGATGGCGGAGGTGAATTTTGTCGCACTGCTCCAGCGCTTGGGGCTGAGCGGCCCGCAACGGGCGCTGATTGTCGGGGCGGTGGTTGGGCGCATGGCCGCGCCGGGCTCGGAACGGGCGACCCACCGCTGGCTGGGTGAGCGCAGTGCGTTGGGGGAATTGCTGGAGGTCGACTTCGCGACCCTCCCCCTGGCCCCGTTCTACCGGGCGGCGGACCTGCTGATGCGGCACCGGGCAGTGATCGAGCAGACGGTCTTTACGCGCGTCAGTGACCTGTTCGGGCTGGACTGGACCGTCACCCTCTATGATCTGACCAACACCTTCTTTGAGGGGGCGGCGCTTGGCAACCCCAAGGCCCAGCGCGGACACTCCAAGGAAAAGCGTAGCGACTGCCCGCTGGTGACCCTGGGGCTGGTGCTCGATGGCAGCGGCTTTGTCCGCCGCTCCCAGACCTTCGACGGCGCGGTGACCGAGGGCACGACCCTGGAGGGCATGTTGCAGGGCTTGGGGGCGCCGCGCGGCGCCCTGGTGGTGATGGATGCCGGGATCGCGACCGCAGAGAACATCCTTTGGCTGCGCACCCAGGGCTACCGCTACTTGGTGGTCAGCCGGGAGCGCCAGCGTCAGTTCGATGCCACCGCGGCCACGTCGCTGACGACGGCGAGTGGCGAGGCGTTGGCCATCCAGCGGGTGCTTGACGCCGACGGCGCGGAAGTGCGGCTGTATTGCTTTTCCGAATGCCGGGCCGGCAAGGAGAAGGGGATCTCCGAGCGCTTCACCACGCGCTTCGAAACCGCCTTGCAAGCCCTGCATGACGGCTTGGCGCGGCCACGCACCACCAAGCAGATTGACAAGCTCTGGGAGCGCATCGGGCGCCTGAAGGCCAAGAGCCACGGGGTGGGCCAACACTACCGCATTGAGATCGATGCGGATGCCACGGGTCAGCTCGCTACGGCGATCCGCTGGGAACGCCAGCCGGTCGCCGGGACCATGCTGACCCACCCCGGGGTCTACTGCCTGCGCACCAATGAATTGACCTGGGACGCCGAGCAACTGTGGCGGACCTACACCATGCTCACCGACTTGGAGGCCGTGTTCCGCTCGCTGAAATCCGAGCTGGGCTTGCGCCCGATCTACCACCGCACCGAGGCGCGGGTCGACGGCCACCTGTTCATCTCGGTGCTGGCCTATCAATTTGTGCAACTGATCCGTCGCCGCTTGCGCGCGCACGGCATCAGCGAGCGCTGGTCGACCCTGCGCGACATCCTCGCCGGCCAGTGCCGGGTGACCGCCACCTTCCGCCGGGCGGATGGGCGCACCCTGCATGTGCGCAAGGCGACCCGCGCCGAGCCGGCGCAGCTGGCGATCATCCAGGCGCTGGGCAGCGATCCCAGCCCGGGAGGGATACAAAAAATGCTTGTCTGAATCCTCCGGTTTCACAAAATTTCACGAATGTAGTGCCACTGACCGATTTTTTCCGCTGTAAGCGGATGATCTTAAGAGAGAAATAATCTGAGGTGTTAAACTTTGGCTAACTAACTGATAATAAAGACTCTAATACTTGCCCAATCTCAAATGTCTCGTCAATCTGTGGCTATCGTGCGTAGGATTTTCTAACCCAAGGTGCTCTTACGGCGCGCGCACGAGCGCTGATCTCCCAACGAGGATAAAGAGGCCAGAGGATAATGAGGCCAGGCTCGAATGGCACTGACTTAAGCCCAACCAAATGAGAAAAAAGAAAATCTTTGGTCGATAGCTGCAAGTGGTAGGCTGGATGTTGCGATAGAGCAACACGTCACCCGAGGGACCAGCAAGATGCATCGCGGACCACAGACCAGGGCCGTTCAACACCGCGTGCAGACCTGCATAGCACAGCCCGCGACCGACGCTTTTTTCGACCCGCTGACCGGACCGCGGTTGCTGGTGGGCGGCGACGCACCTGCGCCACAAACTCGCAACCGACGGTTCCCGCAGGGGTGCGATCCAAACTGATGTGGTTGCCGGAACTGTCACGCGGCTTGCTTAATTCTACTTCGTTAAATTTAAAGTCATGAAAGATATACATAATTTGAGTA
>JACDZJ010000045.1_pt1 | contig 59662 bp, 49 predicted proteins | sample 7365721 | NCBI WGS metagenome assembly JACDZJ01 (sample SAMN15143480, study PRJNA637477) | pond metagenome | biome: freshwater wetland ecosystem [ENVO:00000243]; feature: pond [ENVO:00000033]; material: pond water [ENVO:00002228]; isolation source: pond water containing pink berries ... | reverse complement strand
ACACAAACTTCGACCTGAAGCGCGGGGAGGGGCCGGTCTACTCTCCCGGACCGACAACCTTGCGTCGGATCTCAGGAGCGGAAATTTCATCCACAGATGTCACAGACGAACACAGATGTTTTTCTTCATCTGTGAACATCTGTGACATCTGTGGATAAATCTTGGCGAGCGCTTTGGCCGGAATGGTGAACAGGGTCTTCACCGGACACGCTCTAGTTGCCGCTCCCGCAGCCAAATAAAGATGACAGGGGTGACGATGAGAATATGCACCAGGCTGGAGAGCATCCCGCCGACCACCGGGGCGGCCAGCGGCTGCATGATTTCGACGCCGGTGCGCTGGAGCCAGAAGATCGGGGTCAGTGACGCGATGGTGGTGGCTACGGTCATGACCTTGGGACGCAGCCGCAGCCGGGCGCCGGCTTTGACGGCTTGCGTCAATTCCGCGCGGGTCAGCGGACGGCCGAGATCCTGGCTCATGCTTTGTACCGATTCCTCCAGATAGGTCACCATGATGATGCCGGTCTGGATGGCGGTGCCGAAGAGCGCGATGTAACCCACCCAGACGGCTACGCTGAAATTGAATCCCATCCAGGCTTGCAGCAGCACGCCGCCGGTGAGTGCGAAGGGCACCGCCAGGAGGACATGGGCCGCTTCTCCCACTGAGCGGAAGGTCATCACCAGGGTCGCGAAGATGATGAGGATGACGGCGGGGACGACGTAGCCGAGGGTGGCCCGTGCGCGCAACTGGTTTTCGTATTGACCGGAGTAGTCGATGGTCATTCCCGGTGCCAGGGTGATCTCGGCGGCGATGCGCTCCTTGATCTCCTCGACGAAGCCGCCGAGGTCGCGGTCGCGGACGTTGGCCTGCACGAAGACCCGCAGCCGGCCGTTTTCGCTCTGGATCTCATTGGGGCCGACGACGCGCTTGAGGTCGGCGACCTGGCGCAACTGCACGGTCGCGCCCGAGGGGGTGGCGACCAGGATCTCGCCCAGGCGGTCGATGTCACCGCGTTCGGATTGCTCCAGCCGCACCTGGAGCGGCCAGCGTTCGCGGCCCTTGATGGTCGTGCCGACGCTGATCCCGCCGATCCCGGCCTCCACCTGACGGAAGACCTCCGCAACGCTCAGCCCGTAGCGGCCGAGCATCTCGCGCCGCACCTGAATCTCCAGATAGGGCTTGCCCTGCACCCGTGACGGCGCGACGCCGACCGCACCAGGGACGCGATTGATGACGCGCTCGACCGCGAAAGCCTGTTCCTGGAGTGCATTGAGGTCGTCGCCGAAGATCTTGACGCCGACCTGGGCCCGGATGCCGGTGCTCGTCATCAGAATGCGGTTCTCGATCGGTTGGAGGAACCCAGGCACATAGCCGGGCACATTCATGAGGCGCTCCGACAGGTCGGCGATGATCGAGGCCTTGGTCGTTCCGGGCGGCCAGGCGTCGGGCGGTTTGAGCTGGATGGTGGTTTCGATCATCTCGACCGGGGCCGGGTCGGTCGCGGTGGCGGCCCGCCCCAGTTTGCCGGCCGCCGAGGCGACCGCCGGGTGCGCGCTGATGACCTGATCCTGCCAGGCCATGATGCGTTTCACCTCGGTGAACGCGGTGGCCGGCAGCAGCACCGGCATGAAGAGCAGCGACCCTTCCTCCAGGGTGGGCATGAATTCGGTGCCGAACCCCTGGGTATGGCGGGCGATCGACTCGGGCAGGTGGGCGTTAATGGCGCGCGGCAACCCCCAGGCGATGACGATGCAGACGGCGAGCAGGCTGGTCGCAAGTCCCAATACGGTCTTGCGGTGGCGCAGTGCCCAGTCGAGCGCCGGCGCGTAGAGGCGCAGCAGGCGCTGCATCAGCCAGTTCTCCGACTCCGGCTGGAAGGGGCCGCGGATCAGCAGGGTGCAGAACACCGGCACGGCGGTCACCGCGAGCAGGGTGGCTCCGATCAGGGCGAAGGTCTTGGTATAGGCCAGCGGATGAAACAGCTTGCCTTCCTGGCCGGTAAGCAGGAACACCGGCACGAAGGCGAAAATGATCACCAGCATCGAGAACACGATGGGCCGCCCGACCTGGGTGGCGGCGGCCAAGGTCTGGGCGAAGACCTCGGCGGTGGTGAGCCGGCGGCGCAGCGTCGCCTCGGCGCGCTCGCAATGCCGGATGACGTTTTCGGTCATGACGATGCCGGCATCCACCAGAACGCCGATGGAGATGGCGATTCCGGTCAGCGACATGATGTTCGAGGGGATGCCGAACTGATCCATCAGAATGAAGGCGATCAGGATGGACGCCGGCAAGGGCAGGGTGACGATCAGGATGCTGCGGAAATGGAAGAGAAAGAGGATGTGCATCAGCGTCACCAGGATGACTTCCTCGGTCAGCGCCGCCTTGAGGGTGGTGATGGCGCGCTCGATCAATTCGCTGCGGTCATAGAAGGCGGCCAGGCTGACACCCGGCGGCAGGCCGGGGCTCAGGCTGCTGATCCGGGTCTTCACGTCCTGGATGACGCGATAGGCGTTCTCGCCATAGCGCATGACCACGATCCCGCCGACCACCTCCTGTCCATTCACATCGAGCGCGCCGCGGCGGAACTCACCGCCGACGCGGATGGTGGCGACATCGCGCAGATAGAGCGGGGTGCCGTTGCGCGGCAGTACCGGAATCTGCTCCAGGTCGGTGAGATCCTGCACCAGACCGATGCCGCGGACAATGTATTCGGCGCCGTTTTCCTCGATGGTCTTGCCGCCGACATTGCGATTGCCGCTGCCGACGGCATCCATGACCTCGCCCAGGGTGGCGCCGTATTGCTTCAGTTTGAGTGACGAGACCTCGATCTCATACTGGCGCACGAAGCCGCCGATGCCGGCAACCTCGGCCACGCCCGGCACGGCGGCGAGTTGATAGCGGATGAACGTATCCTGCAAGGTGCGCAGCGAGCCCAGGTCCTGCGTGCCCGAGGTGTCTTTGAGGTAATACTGGTAGACCCAGCCCAGGCCCGTGGCATCCGGTCCGAGCCGCGCGATCACCCCCGCCGGCAGCAGGTCGCCCAAAGAGTTCAGCCGTTCCAATACCCGCGTGCGGGCAAAGTAGACATCGACCTGATCGGCGAAGATCACCGTGAGGAACGCAAAGCCGAACATGGAACTGGCCCGCACGGTCCGCACCCCGGCCAGGCCCTGCAGCGACACGGAGAGCGGGTAGGTGATCTGATCCTCGACCTCCTGCGGCGAGCGGCCCGGCCAGTCGGCGTAGACGATGACCTGATTCTCCGAGAGGTCGGGAATGGCGTCGATGGGCACGCGCTGCAACGCGACCAGGCCCCAGGCACAGAGCGCGAGAAAGCCGCTCAGGACCAGGAAGCGGTTGTGCAGCGACCAGTGGATGAGCCGGGTGATCATGAGGTCTGTGCGTACTCCGTTCCACCTGAAGTTGCAGCGTCATTCCGGCAGGATGCCGGAATCCAGAGCCATGGATGGTCCCTCGCGGCGACCTTGATCATCGTTCCGGCCAGCTTTCGTCGGAATTCAGGAGGGGAAATTTCGTCCACAGATGAACACAGATGTTTTTCTTCATCTGTGAACATCTGTGAACATCTGTGACATCTGTGGACAAATCCGGATCACTGCTTTGGCCGGAGCAGCGATCCTGACCGTTCCTGCCGTAGGGTGGACAAGCGCAGCGCAGTCCAGCAGCGGCGGCGCGGGATTCGGTGGACTGCGCTGTCGCTTGTCCACCCTACTCGTGCACCTCGTCACCGCATTCGAGCATGGCGGACCCGAAGAAGGGGTTACGCAGTTGCCGCGACCGGGAGAGCCAGCGGGCGGTGCCGAGCACCGGGGTCATGGGGCACTGGTAGATCCAAAGTTGTTCCCGGTGCTGAAGGTGCTGGGTGCGGGCCACATCCGCCACGGCGGTGCTGAATGGCTCGAAGGCGCGGCGTGCCGCGTCGAGGTCGGACGCCTCGGCGAGCGTGCCGGTGAAGGCGGCCAGCTCACCGCGCGCCGCCGCGGCATCGCCGGCGAGATAGGCGGCAAGCGCCGCACGCAAGGCGGGCAACTGCTGTTGGTAGGCGGCGAGATCATCGGCCGCGAGTGCGTTCGCGCCATCGGCGGTGGCGAACGCCAGGGTGCGCAGCAGACCATAAGTCGCCTCGGCCGGCGGCGGGGGAGCGGCGGGAATGGTGACCGGCATGAGATGGCCCTGGTGAGGGTTCGCCGCCGCGCCCGCGTGGGCGAGTTGGGCCTGCGCATCGAGGATCAGGGCGGCCGTGGTCACGACTCGGTCGCCCGCGTTGAGACCGCTGAGCACCTCGGTCTGGGTGTCGCCCACGCGGCCCAGCCGGATTTCGCGGGCCAGATAGCCGCCCTGCTCACCCAAGTCGAGATAGACGATGGGCCGGCCGCTGTGCTGCAGGACAGCCGCGCGCGGCACGAGCAGGTGGTCCGGCGTGGTGACCGACACCAGCGCCTGGGCGGTCTGGCGGTAGCGCAGCCGGCGCTCGGGGTTCTCCAGGGTGACCCGCACGCGCGCGGTGCGGGTCTGTTCATCCAGGTTGGGGTCGATGAAGCTGATGGGGGCGCTCAGCACCTGGCCGGGGAGCGAGGGCACCGACACTTCCACGGTCTGGCCCAGGCGCAGCCAGGCGAGGTCGGGCTCGTAGGCGTCGAACACGAACCACATGCGCGAGAAGTCGCCGATCTCGAACAGCGGGTCGTTGGTCTTGACATACTGCCCCTCGTAGACAGCGCGCGAGACCACGGTGCCGGACAGCGGCGCGCGGATATTGACCATGGCGGTGGGCTTGAGCGTGCGGTCCAGGATGCGGATCTCTTCCTCGGTCAGACCCAGTTCGAGCAGGCGTTCGCGGGCCGCCGCGCGCTCGGCGCGGGGCGAGGCGACCTCGCCGGCCTTGAGCCGTTCGACATACTGGCGTTGGGCGGTGAGCATTTCGGGGCTGAAGACGGTGGCGAGCGGCGCCCCGGCCGCCACCTCGGCGCCCACATAGTTGACCTGGAGTGTCTCGATACGCCCCGGCACCCGTGCGGCCAGGATGCGATGCCGGGTGTCATCATCGTTGATGACCCCGCTGACGCGCAGGGTGCGGGTCAGTGCACCCCGAGTGACCTCGCTGGTCGCGACGCCCGTCACCGCAACCTGGGCGGCGTTGAGCGTGACGCGGTCGGGATCGACGGTCGCTGCCGCGGGGTTCCCCCCGACGGCGACAAGGTCCATGCCGCAAATCGTGCAGCGGTCACCGGGTTTGTCGGATGTGATCCAGGGGTGCATGGGGCACTGATAGACTTGTGCCGCCTGGACTGGTGCTAATGATTGGCCGGCTGGACCGGCCTGCTCGCGGCCGACCAGATAGCCGCCGCCGACGAGCAGCAGACCGAGGGCGAGCAGGAGGGGGCCTTTGATGCTCATAGCGCTTTGGTTGTAGGGTGCGGTGAGGAACGAACCGCACCAAGCGCTCCGGCCGTGCGCGGATTTTCAGGACGCGATCGGGAGCCTGATGGGCGGTGAGGACCGGACGGCGGCGGCGAATTTGGCAAGCCGGTGCATCGCGAATGATGCGGTTCGTGCCTCACCGCATCCTACTCTCGACCTTCAGCCGAAACGACGATGAAGGCCGCCACTCTCACGCTTCAGGCTCCTCCCCGATCCACCCCTGCAACGCTTTGATCAGGCCCTCGGCCTGGGCGCGGCTGGAGATGTTGAACTTGGACTGCTGACGGTATTCACCGGCACGCTTCTGATAGCGGCGGATGGTGTATTTGTCCGGCCCGTAGATCTCCTTGGTGCGGTCCCAGTCCTGGTAGCGGAAGAGGATGGTGGTCCAGGCGCCCTTGGACAAGATCACCTTGTCCAATTCCTTGCAGGTCTCGATGCCGTCTTCCGTGTAGGAGACGGTCAGGTCCTCGACCTTCTCGGTCATGTGTTCTCTCCGCGAGTCAATGGCGCGGCCCCTTCATGGGCGGGCGCCGGATTGTTGCAATGCCTGCCGGATGGCAGCGGTGTTCGTACCCTTGGGGTCTAAGCCCAGCGCCAGTGCCAGCGGGGTTCGGCCGGACCCGTCGGGTTGGTTGATGTCGGCCCCGCGCGCGATCAGCCGCTTGACCGTTTCCAGGTGGCCCAGTCCGACCGCCAGGTGCAGCGGCGCGGCGCCGTGCGCGTCCGGTCGGTTGAGATCGGCGCCGCGGCGGAGCAGGAAGGCGAAACTATCGCGATCCGCGACCCCGGCCCGCACCAGGGCGAGCAGGATGGCCTGTGCATTCACGGTCGCACCCTCCTTCACCAGCATGACGGCAACCTGGGTTCTGCCGTTGATCAGCGCCAGTTCCAATGGGGTGCGTCCGGCACCATCCACGGCGACCAGCGATGCGCCATGCTGGACCAGTTCGCGGGCGATGCCGACCTGACCCGCCCTGGCCGCCACGTGCAGTGGGTGGTTGCCGTCGCGGTCGGCCTGATTCAGGTCCGTCTTCCAGTAGACGTGCCGTTTGATCTGGTCCAGATCGCCCACCCGGACCGCCCGGCTCAGGTCCACCGTCGGGTGCGCGGGGTCGTCGCAGCCCCCCAGCAGCAAGGTTGTCAACAGGGCCAGGATCAGGGCCGGTAGAGCGAACGGGTGGCGCATGGTGCGGATCGGTTTGGCGTATCTTACGGGCTGAACCGCGGGTTCGTCCGGATGGTATCGACCGGGGGAACGGCTCGCAACCGGTATCCTGCCGGAGTCGCATTCGACGGCGGTACCCGCGCCGACTGCATTCGGAGTCCTATGATCTGGAAATTCCTGCTGACGATCGTTGTGATGCTTGGCGCCTATCTGGTCCTTCGCACTCGCTGGCGCGCATCGGGCCGAGCCTGGGGCAAGGCACCGACCGCTCCGCCGTTGCTGCCCGCCGGTCTGGTCCGCACGGTCGCTTACGCGCTGCTTGGGCTGATGCTGGCTGGCTCTGGCTGGTACCTGTTTTGGCAGTGGGAGAGTGGGAATGGCGTGATGGTGGTCGAAGTGGTGAACGCCAACACGGGGGCCGTCACCCACTATGAGGCGCGCCGCCGCACGATCGAGGGTCGCGGGTTCCGCACCCTGGACGGCCGGGAGATTCGGCTCGCGGACGTGGAGCGGATGATCCTGAAGCCGGCCTCAGTCCACCGGGTGCCGGGCGGCGCCGAATGAGGCCGATGCGTGTGTGCGCCTCACCCTGGTCCGCTCTCAGGTGACCAGCGCTCCGCCGCGGCGTCGTCGGTCGCCCGCGCCTCCACCCAGCGTTCGCCGTCCACGGTCGTCTCCTTTTTCCAGAACGGTGCCCTGGTTTTTAGGTAGTCGATCAGGAACTCGCAGGCGCGAAAGGCATCGGTGCGGTGTCGGCTCACCACCCCGACGAACACGACTGGCTCCTGTGGCGTCAGGCGCCCGACGCGATGGACGATCCGCAGCCCCAAGAGGTCCCAGCGGTCGGCGGCCTCCGCTGCGATGGCCTCCAGGGCTTTCTCGGTCATGCCGGGATAGTGTTCGAGGGTCATGGCACTGACCTCGCGATCCGCGTTGATGTCCCGCATCAGACCGACAAAGGTAACCAAGGCCCCCACCTGCGGCTTGCCGCGCCACAGGGCTTCCTGCTCCGCGGCGACCGCGATGGGCTCCTGCTGGACTTGAATCTGAGTCATACACTGCAACTTTTCGCTTGCCGGCAGCATCAGGCGCGCTCACGCCGGTGCTGCGAGTGTCGTCTGGAGTTTGCGACGAGTCTAGCGGTCGCGTGCGTTGATTGTCCAGGTTCTCAGACGGCGTATCCTGCACTATGCTCGTTCCTTTCAGGCGGGGTGATCGGCCGATGTTCGGTGCCTTGACTGACCAACCCGATGGCGAGGTGTGATCGATGGAGATATTTACCCGATTTCTGCTCATTGAATGTCCGCAGGAACTCCACTGCGCGCCGGACGGCACGCATCCGGCATTCGAGGTCCGATTCACCGCGGATGGCGAGATTCCCTTTCCTCAGGTCATCCTGCGTGCACCGGGGATGCAGGCGCTGCTCAATGGCGATGCCATACGGTCCAGTCAGGCCGCTTCCGGCGCATGGACCTATGTCGCCGCCGTGCCGGCGGGGACCATTGATGGCCACCGCATCAGCGTCCAGATCGAAGGCTGTCGCCAGGCCGACATTGCGCAGGCGCAGGGCGCAGATTGGATCAAGCATGACCGGGATGTGCATCTGATCCGTCCTCAGCGTGTTAAAGCCGAAGCCCGCGTTGCGGTAGTCGGCGGTGCCGAAGTGAAGCTCTACTTCGGTATCCACAAGCACATGCATCAACCCTATTACAACACCACCGACCGCACTTACTGGGATGGCGAGAAAGACGGTATCTTCGGCTCGCGCGGCGGCAACTATACCGATTTCATTCCCAACGCCGTGCAGCAGTACAGTGACGGCCAACTGCCGCATGCGGGGTTGTCGACGAGTTGGAGCGGCTCACTGATCGAGCAACTCGACCGCTGCGGTGAGGAGGGCTTCTGCGGCGGCCGCTTCTCCGGCTGGAACACGGCCCTGCGGCGGATGGGCGGGCTGCGAACCGAACTCGGCAACCCGCGTGTCGCTTTTTCAGCTTTCGGTTTCTTCCATCCGCTGATGCCGCTGATTCCGGCGCAGGACATCGTTCGCCAGATCGCCTGGCACCGCGATGTGATCAAGCGTGCGTTCGGTGTCGAAGCCTCGCGCGTGCTGTTTCCGCCGGAAACAGCGTTTCATGTGCGCATGATTCCGGCCCTGATCGAGGCCGGTGTGACGGCGGTGATCTATGACTCGATTCACCGCTTTCGCGCCTGTCGCGACTACCCCTATGCCGGTCTTGGCGAGGGCATGTTGCCGCCGAACGCGGCCGAGCAGACCAATCCGCCGGTGGATGACTGGGTGCAATTGCAGAATATCTGGGCCGGATCGAAAATCTCACCGCGCTTGCTGCGGCCGGAGTATGTGGGTTACGAGGACCCGGAGGGCAAGCTCCACACCATCATTGCCGTCCCGGCCGAACGCTATATCGGCAACGAGGACGCGCGCGGCGGCTTTGGCGCATTGCAATATGCGGATGTGCTGGGCCAGGTTTATGATCGGATCATCGAAACCGGCAGCTACGATCCCGCGCATCCGCCGTTCTTCCTGCTGCATTCCGACGGCGACAATCACGGCGGGGGTGCGGACAGCTACTACGGGCACAACACCGGTCGGTTGGTCGAATGGCTGCAGCAGGATAGCCGCTTCGAATTGACCACCACCGAGGATTATCTGCAGCGCTTCCCGCCCGATCCCAGCCAGGTGGTCCACATCGAACCGGGTTCCTGGGCCGGCGCCGACAATGGCGATCCGCAGTTCATGAAGTGGTTCAGCCGCTACGACCAACCCTATTCGCCTGATCTGAACTCCTGGGCCGTGCTCACCGCCTTCCAGAATGCCGTGCATACGCTGGAATGCAGCGCGCCCGATCATCCGGAACTGGCCGAGGCCATCCGCCTGCTGTTGACCGCCGAAACCAGTTGTTACTGGTATTGGACGGGTCAGCAGGCCTGGGACCAGCAGGTCACCAACGCGGCCAACCTGGGTTTGCGCCTGATCAAGCCGACGCTCGACGGGCTGATCGCCGCCGGTCACGATCGCCTTGGGCCGACCATCTTCGCACCCTGGGTGACGCCGGAGAATCCGGGCGGCAAGCGCTGGGGGCAGGGATGCTTGCTCGATGCGCCGCGCCAGGGTGTCGCGCACACCTTTGTCGCCGACGTCTCCGGGCTGGAACGGGTCGAACTGGTGCTGCGCACCTCGGCCGGGGAACAGCGCCTGACCATGCATAACCACGGAGCCTATCCGTGCGAAACCGGGGCTAAGGTGACGGCGGACTACCTGACCGCCGACCTGCCGATCGGTGTCGGTGACGTGCGTTACTACATCGAAGCGGAGGATCGGCGCGGCAACCTGTCCAGGGGAGCCCTGGAGCGTATCCGGCTGTCCTGAGCGATATCACCTATATCCGAGAAGCTTGATACGGATTATCCTACCCGCACGATCCCTGTCATACGTGATAACCGGAGGTAGCGGCGGGTTTCAAACCCGCCCCTACTGGATATCGGGTGCGAACACTATATCCATGCGGCGGGATTGCGGGAAAATCCTGTACCAGATCGCGACGGATTTTCGTCTGCCTTCAAGGAGTGCCGACCGGAGCCTAGGCGGGCTATGTGATGGTCGGCGCGACGCGAAAGACGAGCGAGGTGGTACAGGAATAGACAGAAATCGCCTTAACGAACACGCGATGCTTGAAGTCACGACAAAAACGAGGAAGACACCAACGGCTGCGGGGCGCGGCCCGGTCCTGTACCGGGCTCGCACTCGGGGCGCACCACCGGGCATGCGCTGTTCGGAGACCATCCTTCGTGAAAGCTAGAAATACATGGGGTCAGTTGACTGCCGCGGATGCCAGCCACTCGACCGTTCGCATCGTTTCTAGGTTTCTTTTGTGGTATCGCATTGAGGCCATCGAACAGACCCGGTTGAACAGTCGTCGCCGTTCGCTGCGGCCGGGCCAGCGTGCGCTGGTTCCGAGATGGACGATCAGGTCCGTGCGCGCCGCTGCGACCGGACGCCGGCCTTGATCATTGAAACTCAGGATGATCGGCGAAGCAGATGCGGCAATGTAGAAATATACAAATTCTCTACTTGCGCACGAGCCCAAGGGGTTCTCCGCAGGAATTTCAAACTGGATTTCACCGACGGCTCGTTTTTGAAACAATTGATGTTGATCTTGTCGGCGAGCCCATCCCAGCCGTAGTGATCAACAAGCGTCAGGACAACGCGCTCCAGGCTAACCCCGTGTAATGGATTCTTCGGTTGTTCGCCAGGCATGGTTCACATGCATCCTGATTGGTCGCACATGCGTGGACATTGAAGGCTCATAACGACGGCCACGCGATTCATTCTTCGGCAATCATGAACGAGGGCGATGGGGTGCTGTCCTTGCTCTGCCAGGCGGAGCAATGACTGGGGTAATCGGTGTCCTGGCGCCAGAACGGCATCGCGGGTTGCCGACGCGGTTCGGCGCCTACCTGATATCGCGAGCGATGCGTGGGGTTTGGTGATCCTGCCACGGTGGCTTTGATCTTCGATTGGCGGAGAGGGTGGGATTCGAACCCACGGTACGCTCGCGCGTACACCTGATTTCGAGTCAGGCCCGATCGGCCACTCCGGCACCTCTCCTGGGACTGGGTCGCCGCACAAGTTGCGGTGAGCTGACTAGTTTATGCGTGTGGGGTGTTCTTGTCCATGTCTTCGATTGGCAGCCGACCGCTTGGCGGTCTTCCGGCGCCGATACACTGGGCGGGCCTTGATCATCGTTCCGGCCAGACCTTCCGCCGACGTCCCCTGACGGAAACCTGGGGATAATCCCGGATGGTCGCTGTGGTCGGAACGGCGATCATAGTCACCGGGCGCGCGGTCAGCGGCGTGCGCGGAAGAAGGCGCGCAGCGTTTCGCTGCACGACTCCGCGAGCACGCCCCCCGAGCAGGCGGTGCGGTGGTTGAAGCGGCCATCGGAGGGCAGCAGGTCGAAGACACTGCCGCAGGCGCCGGCCTTGGGGTCCGGCGCACCAAAGACGACCCGCTCCACGCGGGCATGGATGATGGCCCCGGCACACATGACACAGGGTTCCAGAGTGACATAGAGAACGGAACCGGGGAGGCGGTAGTTGTCCAGGTGTTGACCCGCGGCGCGCAGGGCCTGAATTTCGGCATGGGCGCTGGGGTCGCGGGCGGCGATCGGGCGGTTCCAGCCTTCGCCGATGAGGCGGTCGTCCAGGACCAGAACGGCACCGACCGGGACCTCGCCGGCCGCGGCCGCGCGCTCGGCCAGCGTCAGTGCATGGGTCATCCAGCGGGCGTCCGCGGTTTCAGTCTCGATCATGGCGTTGGGTTCGATGCGCAGACTAAGGTGATTTCCGGAACACCGGATACCACCCACCACCGACCCGGATGTAGGTGCGACTTCAGTCGCACCGACTCGGACGCAGGTGCGACTGAAGTCGCATCGACATTCACCGGTATCAAAATTGTCGGAAATCACCTAAGGTCCCAGCGCGCGTGGCAGCGGCCTCATCACTCCCACTCGATCGTGCCCGGCGGCTTGCCCGTGATATCGTAGACCACGCGGGACACGCCGGGGACCTCGTTGACGATACGCCGACAGACCAGATCCAGGAAGTCGTAAGGCAGATGCGCCCAGCGGGCGGTCATGAAGTCGATGGTCTCCACCGCGCGCAAGGCGATGACGTGGGCATACTGGCGGTTGTCGCCGACCACGCCGACCGAGCGGACCGGCAGGAAGACTGCAAAGGCCTGTGAAACCTTGTCGTAGAGGTCGGCCCGGTGCAGTTCTTCGATGAAGATGTGGTCGGCGCGGCGCAGGGTCTCGGCGAATTCGCGGTGCACTTCGCCCAGGATGCGCACACCAAGACCGGGACCTGGGAAGGGATGACGGTAGACCATCTCCGCGGGCAGGCCGAGTTCCACGCCGATGCGCCGCACCTCGTCCTTGAATAGCTCACGCAGGGGCTCGACCAACTTGAGCTTCATGTGCTCCGGCAGGCCGCCGACATTATGATGCGATTTGATCACCTTCGCCTTGCCCAGCCTTGATCCCCCTTGGGCCCCGGCCGATTCGATCACGTCGGGGTAGATCGTGCCTTGGGCGAGCCATTTCACGTCGCGCAGTCGGGTGGCCTCGTCGTCGAAGACTTCGATGAAGGTGTTGCCGATGATCTTGCGCTTTTGCTCGGGGTCGGTGACGCCCTGGAGCCGGCCGAGGAAGCGGTCCGCGGCGTCGACCCGGATGACCTTGACGCCCATGTGGCGGGCGAAGGTCGCCATGACCTGATCGCCTTCGCCCAGGCGCAGCAGGCCGTTGTCGACGAAGACGCAAGTGAGTTGGTCGCCGATCGCGCGGTGCAGCAAGGCGGCGACCACGCTGGAGTCGACTCCGCCGGAGAGTCCGAGCAGGACCTGATCCTGGCCGACCTGGGCGCACACGGCAGCGATGCTGTCGGCGATGATGTTGCCCGGTGTCCAGAGACTACCGCACCCGCAGATCTCGTGGACGAAGCGCTCCAGGATGCGTCCGCCCTGGCGGGTATGGGTGACCTCCGGGTGGAACTGGAGCCCGTAGAACCCGCGGGATTCGTCGGCGATGCCGGCCAGCGGCGCATTGGCGGTCTCGGCGATGACCTGAAACCCCGGCGGCGGGGATTCCACGCGGTCGCCGTGGCTCATCCATACGTCCAGAAGCCCATAGCCTTCTGGGCTCGTGTGGTCTTCGATATCGCGCAGCAGCCGGGAATGACCCCGGGCACGCACCTGGGCATAGCCGTATTCCCGATGGGTTGCCGCTGCGACCTCTCCGCCGAGCTGCGCCGTCATCGTCTGGAGTCCGTAGCAGATGCCGAGGACCGGTACCTTGAGGTCGAAGACCAGCGGATCGGCGCGCGGCGTCTCGGCCGCGTGCACCGACTCCGGGCCGCCCGAGAGGATCACGCCCTTGGGGGCGAAGCCGCGAATGGTCGCCGCCGCGATGTCCCAGGGGTAGATCTCGCAATAGACCCCGGATTCACGCACCCGCCGCGCAATCAGTTGGGTGTACTGCGAGCCGAAGTCCAGGATCAGGATGCGGTCGGCGTGGATGTTGGTATTGAGATGAGGCATGGGGTGGTCTGCTGCCCGGGGGCGCTTGGGTTCACGGGCCAGGATGCTCGTCGCAGTTCCGCGGTTTGGTGGCGCTCGTTCACGATCATGCCGGCCTGGTCCGGCAGCCGTCGCTACTTTCCCCTGACCCGCACGTATTTGCTGTCGATGTCCTTTAGAAACCGCGTCAGCTCGGAATATAAGCCGAGGACCTCGTCATCCGTTACCTCGACGGCATCTCCTTGAAGATCGGTGCCGTTACGGTGGGTGATGTGGTGCCGCTTGTTCACCGCGTCGCGCAGCAACTTTGAGATTTGGAAATCGACGCCTAAGGTCGCACTGTAGGTCGCTTGGACGTCGTTGAGCCGGTGCCAAACCTCGTTCTGCATGCCCCGTACGATGTAGTCGGTGATTGAGGTATTGAGTGCCTGAGGGATCGGGAGGCATTGGTCGCGGAATTTCGGCATGTTGGCGAGCCGCTTGAGGGCAGCGGGATTGGCGCGTATTTCCGACAGCAGCACGTCGCTGAGATATTTCTCCATCAGGGTGACCGCATGCGCGAAGTACAACCGATTGATAAACGGATCGCGCACTCGCGCAAGTACGGCGCTTGCCTGAGAGACGAAGTCCTCAAAATGGCGACTGACTTCTCTGCGGCTATCGCTCATTCGCCTGGAACCTCGCCTCCAGTCGATCTTTCAGGTTCGACCCATTCTTTTCCAGTACGTCGATATGCCAGTCTACGCCGGCACCGGATGAATGGACGAGGACTCTGATTTCATTGCCGTCATCATCCAGAAACATCTCAGAATTTTCGACGATCCCCGCGTGGCAACGATCAGGGAACGGTACTGGAGATGGAACGCCGGCGATGAAAATCTCCTTGCCGTCCTTGAATATCGAGAGATAGCCGCCCGCGGGCGCCGGGAAGCAGTCCGATCCGGATAGGGTGACGGTAGCCATGATTGACTCTCTAGTTGTCGATCCGGTAATTCGGCGCTTCCTTCGTAATCTGCACGTCATGCACATGGGATTCGCGCATGCCGGCGCTGCTGACGCGGACGAACTGCGGCTTGGTCCGCATTTCCTCAATGGTGGCGCAGCCGGTGTAGCCCATCCCGGAACCCAGGCCGCCGACTAACTGGTGGATGACGTTGAGCACGCTGCCCTTGTAGGGGACCCGGCCTTCGATGCCCTCGGGGACCAGCTTGTCCTTCTCCGCGTCCTCCTGGAAATAGCGGTCACTGGAGCCCTCTTTGGCTCCCATGGCGCCCAGTGAACCCATGCCGCGGTAGGATTTATAGGAGCGGCCCTGGTAGATCTCGACTTCGCCCGGAGCCTCGTCGGTACCGGCGAAGAGCCCGCCGATCATCACGCTGTGTGCTCCGGCGGCGATCACCTTGGCGACATCGCCTGAGTAGCGCAGGCCGCCGTCGGCGATCACCGGGATCCCGGTGCCTTCCAGCGCCTCGGTCACGTTGGACACGGCGGTAATCTGCGGCACGCCGACACCGGCGACGATGCGCGTGGTGCAGATTGAACCCGGGCCGATGCCGACCTTGACCGCGTCCGCCCCGGCAGCGGCCAGGGCGCGGGCGGCGTCCGCGGTGGCGATGTTGCCGCCGATGACCTGAACCTCGGGGAAGTGACGTTTGACCCAGGCGACGCGGTCCAGCACCCCCTGTGCGTGGCCGTGTGCGGTGTCGACCACGATCACGTCGACCCCGGCTTCCACCAGCGCGGCGACGCGCTCGTCGGTGCCGCGGCCCACGCTGACCGCGGCCCCGCAGCGCAGGCGCTCGTGGTGGTCGCGTGACGCCTTGGGAAAATCCTTGGCCTTCTGGATATCTTTGACGGTGATCAGTCCGCGCAGCTCAAACCGGTCGTTGACGACCAGCACCTTTTCGATGCGGTGCTGGTGCAGCAGTCGTACCACTTCATCGCGGCTCGCGCCTTCCATGACCGTGACCAGCCGTTCCTTGGGGGTCATGATGGCCGAGACCGGTTCATCCATCCGCGTCTCGAAGCGCAGGTCGCGGCCGGTCACGATGCCGACCAGCTTGCCGGCTTCGGTCACCGGCACGCCCGAAATGTTATGGGCGCGGGTTTGGCGCAGCACCTCGCCGACGGTGACGTCCGGCCGGACGGTGATCGGATCGCGGATGATACCGCTCTCGTATTTCTTGACCGCCAGCACCTCGCGGGCCTGGCGTTCCGTGTTCATATTCTTGTGGATGATACCGATGCCGCCTTCCAGGGCCATGGCGATGGCCAGTCGTGCCTCGGTGACGGTATCCATGGCGGCGGAGACGAGCGGGATCTTCAGGCCGATCTCACGGGTCAGTTTAGTGTGGAAGCTGACCTCGTTGGGCAGCACCCGGGAATGGGCAGGGACGAGCAGGACGTCGTCGAAGGTCAGTGCTTCCTGGATCAGGCGCATGGCTCAGGCACTCCGAAGGGGCAGCTACCCCGGAAGAATAACCTAGTAGTATATATTTTCCCACTGGTTGAGTAAACTTCCCAGCGTCGCCCCGTCGCCCCGTCGCCCTCGCCGGCTACCCGGCAGGCCGTCAGTGACACCTGAGGAAGCCTGGATGAATTATTCTGCATGTGCGGCCGGTGTTCTCGCCTGTTGTGTGTTCCAGAGCGATGCCGCGGAACAGACAATGACACTCGAAGGAAACGGCCTTGATCATCGTTCCGGCTGGCCGCGCACGGTCCGCTCAGCGGACCCTACGGTAACACCGTGACCTGTAGGGTCCGCTGTGCGGACCGACGACCGTGCAGATCGCGCGGTGGTCGGGTGTATGACCAAGGCCAAGGAAACGATGTGTGCCAGGATGGACACGCCTGGAGTTCCCGGCCGAGTGAGCCGCGCGGGTCCTATTACTTTATCGATGCGCGGGCCTGGACCTGGTACGGCCAAGGCGACGGACCGGGAGTCACGCGGAGCTTCTTTGCGTGCGATCTGGCCGGACTCCCGCCAACTGCCACGATCCTGCGCGTGGTGCTGGGTCTCTACCAGGACAAACGCGTTGCCAATACCAACAAGAATGCACAGCACTCAACCCTGAGCGGGTCCAACGCGCTGGTCGTCCAGCGGATCATCTCGCCCTGGTCGGAGCAGGACATCTCCTGGAACACCCAGCCGACGACAACCGACAGCAACCAGGTGATAGTCCAGGCCAGCACCAACCCGATTCAGGACTACCAGATCGATGTCACACCGCTGCTGAAGGATGCCCTCGATCACAACGACATGAGCCTCGGACTGGCCCTGAAGCTATTGCACGAACAGCCTTACCGGGCGGTCGCTTTCAGCTCGAACGACAATACCGATCCAGACTCGCATCCGCGCCTGGTCATCACCTACGAGACCTCGGAGGATGCCCGCCAGTCGGTCGAGTTGCACCACGAGGCCGCGGATCCCGATCGCCAGTCTGTCGACCTACCCGTGGACGATGACCGCGAGCCGGTCAACGACGACAAGCCCACGGACCATCGCCGCGAGCCGATGCTCGAGTGGGCTCCGAAAACCGGACAGTGATTGTAGACTCTCGATCGGCACCACTTGCAGGGACCACCCGAATGCCTTCCGCGCCCATGCCCGACCTGTACGCGATCGAACCCCAGGGTGCCAACCCACCGCAGCCCCACTTCATGATCCTCCCGTCGCTCGCCTGTCCGGCCCGGTGCGGCTACTGCTTCGGCCCGCACCAAGGGCCGATCATGTCCGAGGCAGTCGCGGACGCCGCCGTTGAGTTCGTCGCCCGCATCGCCGCCGAGACCGGCATGACCAAGGTCAGCGTGACCCTCCACGGCGGCGAGCCCCTGATGGCCGGCCCCGCGCGGCTCCGCCAATTGTTCACGGGGCTGCGCGACCGCCTGGGTGCGGAGCGACTGCGTCTCGCCATCCAAAGCAACCTCTGGCTGCTCGACGACGACCTCTGCCGACTGTTTCGCGAGCACCAGGTCGAGATCGGCACCAGCCTCGACGGACCCGAACCGATCACCGACGGCCAGCGCGGCCCCGGCTATTTCGCCCGGACGCTGGCTGGCATCCGCCGCGCCCAGGCGCACGGCGTCCAACCCGGCTGCATCGCCACCTTCACTCGCGCCAGTGCCCCGCGCTGGCGCGAGGTCTTCGACTTTTTCAACAACGAGCAACTGGGTTTCTCCATCCACCCCGCCCTGCCCCCGCTCGCGGGCGGCGACTCCCGGCACACACTGCCGCCAGCCGACTACGGGCGTCTACTGTGCGCCCTGGCCGACCATTACATCCACCACCGGCGCGAGCTCGCCATCCCCTCCCTGGACCAAGTCTGCCGCTCGCTCGGCAGCGGCGAGGGCCAGGTCTGCACCTTCCGCGACTGCCCGGGCCAGTTCCTCGTCATCGACCCCCAAGGCGCCATCTACCCGGTGAGGCTTCACTGAATGCACTGTGGCGGGAGCTGTATCCACCGACGCGGCGGCTCAACAACCTCTACCTGCACCTCACTTGGCGGTGTCAGCTTCGGTGCACCCAATTGTTACGCCCGGGCCGATGGCCAGGGGCGGGGGCAGCCGGACCTGCCGGTCGCCGACCTGACGCGACTGCTTCGGGCGGCCAAAGAGGCCGGCTTCCGCCAGGTCGAACTGACTGGCGGCGAGCCGCTGCTTCACCGCGAGCGCGACGCCATGCTGGACGCACTGACTCAGGCGCGCGGTTGGGCCGCGCCTATGGGCCTCGTCCTGCGGAGCAACCTAGCCCTGCTGCTGGATACCCAAGTGCTCCAGCGGATCGCCCTGGCCGTAGATCGCCTTGTCGTCAGCGTAGACGGTGACCAAACTCAGCACGACGCCCGCCGTGGATCGGGGAGCTATGCGGCGGTGGTTCGCAACCTTGACGCTTATCAGGATGACGCGGCCCGAATGCCTGGCGCAGCTGAGCTATGCTTAGCCGCGACCATCGGCGCCACCGACCGCGCCAGCGAAGCGGAGGTTGCCGTGCGCGACCTAGCGCGGCGACTCGGGGTTTCGTACATCCGCATTCGTCGCGTCCTACCCCTGGGCCGAGCGAGCGAGTGGAAGTCCGCCCCGATTCGGGCCAGGCTCACCGGTGATGAGGATCCGATGGATCGGATCGAAGGCGGATTTAGGCCGCTTGCCAGTTGTGGCCTTGGTGAGAACCTCCACGTCGAAGTCTCCGGCGATGCGTTTCCATGCTATGCGTATACTCACCGCCGACACCATTTGGGAAACGTCGTTACGGACGGGCTGAGGGCGGTAATCGAAGGCGCCGGGTTTGCGGCCCTGAGCGGATGCGCAGTGGACTCGGTGCAGTCTAGGTCGGAGTGCAGAACTTGTGACTTGCGTTACATTTGTGGGGGCGGCTGCCGGGCCTGGCTTCACGGACGGGCTCAAAGCCTTAATCAAGTCGCACAAATCGAATGCCGGGAGGCAAAGGCGCGGGCCGAGAAAATTCTCCAAGCGGCCTGTGGATATCTGAACGTTACTTTTGATGATCCGGTGGTGAGATAGACAACATGTTAAATTCGTTGAAGCTCTGGTACCACTGCTGGAGGATTGAAGCTGAATCGCGCGGACGAATGTCTGGCCCGGCTCAGAAAAATCGATTCAGACGCAAAGCTGAGGCGTCTGCGAGCGCCCTGACGCGACTCAACGACTCGGACGCAATACCGTCGCTAGTGCGGGCATTGGACTTTCCTGTAGCCGCGCCTGCCGCTGCTCGAGCTCTCGAACGTCTTGATCGCCATGCGGTAATCGATGCGCTGATTGACGGTCTCAGAGGTTATAGCGATCATCGCTCCAACAACGCAGTCATGTTGAGGGGCTCATCCGCGCGTTGGCAGATTCCGATAGATATTGCCGTGTCGTTGCAGCGAGAACTCTCGGGGGCCTGGGGGATTTGCGCGCCGTTGAGCCGTTGATCCAGACACTCGGGAACTACGACTCGGGTATCCAGTCTGTAGCTGCCGAGGCTCTAGGCCGGCTAGGCGATCCGCGTGCCGTTATGCCGCTAATCCACGGGTTGGAAAGCGGGTTGGAAAATGGAGACCACCGACTTTGGCCTGAGGCTCTCTACGCGTTGGGGAAGCTAGCGGATAAACGCGCTGTCGGACCGTTAATCCGCGCCCTCAACAATAGCGCTGATGGGTACCGCATTGCCGCCGCTACGGCGCTGGGACAACTCGGGGACTTGCGTGCGGTTAGCCCTCTGGCGAACGCCTTGCACGGCCGGCGGCCAGTACAATGGGGGTTAGGTGTGGCTGTGGTAACAGCGCTCGCGAGACTGGGCGATTCCGAGGCAAACCAGGCGCTCGTGGAGGCGCTGGAATCCGCGGACGGCGAGATTAGCGGATGGGCGGCGATTGTACTCGCGAAACAGGGTGATTCACGAACAGTCGAGCCCCTGATCCGGGCGCTACGAATATTCGACCCCGAGGCCGCCGAGGCACTAGGCGAGCTCGGGGACAGGCGTGCCATAGAGCCTCTCATCAGGCAACTTGTGTCTTCTTCCCTCGATTCCCGTCGCACCGCAGCTACCGCGCTCGTGCGTCTGGGGGACACTAGATGGGCGAATTGGGCTCAAGTGGAAGAATGTAATATTAGAGATCTTGGAAAAATCGGCGATATCCGGGCAGTAGCGCGACTGATCGTATTCCTGGATTCTGGTGATATCGAGAGTCGCCGTTCTGGTGCCGAGGAGCTAAGGCATATCGCCTTGCAAACACCGCATGCCTTACAAAATTACTGGCCCCGCATTGCAGGCGCGGTTCGACGTCCGCATACGGACTACATGTCAGTGTTATGTCGCACTGACGTTCACGACGACTTTGGTATCGGATTGGACTTTCCCGATCCGCCGACAGCCGACGGCTACGTCTCCAAGGATTTCTGATACCAGCTTAGAGGCGCACGAGAGCCCGCCACTATGTAGCAACTGCAAATGATCCTGCTGAGACTAGCCAGGCGCCGACGATACGTCCTTGACATAAGTCCCTCAACAGTTACGTAGGATGGGCAAAGCGCAGCGTGCCCATCCTCCATCGCGGCCGGTACTATTTGAAACTGCCGGGGACCGCCGACATCGAGGACAAGCTGGCGGCGGCGATGTCGCTGATCGCAGAGTTGCGGGGGCGATGCGCACGCATGACCGCGGGGTCAAGCACCTGGCTATGGTCTGGCAAATCATAACTACCTGTGCCATGCTAGGTTCATGCGAGCGCGGCAAGTCTTCCACTACAAGGACCGACAGGGCGATCTCGTTTGCGAGATGGTCGTCTGGGCGCTGCCGACACCGACAAGTGAACGGCCGCACGGTCTCAAATACCGCTTCTACTGTGGGCGACCCGGCGACTGTCTCGTGCGTTACGACAACGAGTCGGGCAAGGGCGACCATCGACACTACAGAATTCTGGAGGAGCCATACCCCTTCGTTTCGATCGAACAGCTATTGGCAGATTTCCGACAGGATTGCGCCCGTCTCGCGGGCTGGAGATGGTAATGAAGAAAATCGAGATTAGCGTGTTGCGGCCAGATGCCGCGTTGCGAGCCTGTGCCGAAGTATGGCACGCGGTCGAGACCGGGGAAGCGGTGACACCCAGACTCGCCTTCGGCAGTCTGCACGAGCTGTTCTCGACGATCACCGAAAAGCGACTCGACCTGCTGCGCCATGTCGCGGCCCATGACGGGCTCAATATTCGGCAACTCGCCAACGCGCTGGGCCGGGACTATACGAATGTGCATACGGATGTGACCAGTCTGGTCGATCTTGGGCTGTTGGAGCTTGGCACGGGCGGTGGGTTGTCCACACTGTACGATGAAATCCTGATCCATGCCGATATCCGCGCCGCAGCCTAGATCCTTTGCATGGCCAGGGTGATGACGTGCGTTCACGCAGGCTGCACCAACAGTCAATCGATCCGGAGTTCAAAGCATGACGACGGCAGATCTCGTCTACGAGCATCTCAAGCAACTGCCGGAGCCCACACTTGGCACAGTGTTGGACTTCGTGCAGTTCCTGGAGCAGAAGGAGCGGCAGTCCGGCCGCACTGGAGGCTCTAAGGTAACCGACGGACCACGTCAGCCCGGCTCCGCGCGGGGGCAGGTCTGGATGGCGCCCGATTTCGACGCGCCGCTGGAAGACTTCAAGGAGTTCAATCACCGCGATCCGTTCGACCGGCTGCTGATCGCCCAGGCCATTGTCTTGGGCTGTCCGCTACTGAGCGCGGACCCTCTGTTCAGCGCCTATCCGGTCGAGTGCATCTGGAAATGACGCCCGACCCCCCCGGCCTGGCCTTGGACTTCAACCGCGACATCTACAGCATCTCGCGCCTGACCAGCGAGGTGCGGGCGGTGCTCGACGGCAGTTTCCCGCTGCTGTGGGTCCGCGGGGAGATTTCGAACCTCGCCCAGCCGGCCTCCGGTCACATCTATTTCAGTCTCAAAGATGAGGCCAGCCAGGTGCGCTGCGCCATGTTTCGCGCCAAGCGCCTGCTGCTCGGTTTCCGGCCGGAGAACGGTCAGCAGGTGCTGGCGCGGGCACGGGTGACGCTCTACGAGCCGCGCGGCGATTTCCAACTCGTGGTGGAGCACCTGGAGCCGGGCGGGGAGGGCGCCTTGCGCCTGGAACTGGAGCGGCTCAAGCGCCGATTGGCTGCCGAGGGGCTGTTCGCCGAGGCGGCCAAGCGCCCACTGCCGGCCTTCCCGCGCCAGGTGGGGCTCATCACGTCGCCCTCCGGCGCGGCGGTGCACGATTTGCTGACGGTGCTCGGGCGGCGCTGTCCGGCGCTGCCGGTGTTGATCTACCCGGCCCAGGTCCAGGGTGCCGGAGCGGCTGCGACGCTGATCCAGGCGCTCGCCGCCGCCAACCGGCGGGCCGAGTGCGATGTGCTGATTCTCGCCCGCGGCGGCGGGTCGATCGAGGATCTGGCCGCCTTCAACGATGAAGCCCTGGCCCGCGCGATCCGCGCCTCCGCGATCCCGGTGGTCACCGGCGTCGGGCATGAGATCGATGTGACCATCGCCGATCTGGCCGCAGACCGGCGCGGCGCGACGCCCTCGGCGGCCGCCGAGTTGGTGGCGCCGGCGGCCGTCCATCTTGCTCAGCGGGTCGCCGCCCTGCAGGCGCGTCTGCTGCATCTGGAGGGCCGCGTGCTCGATGGCGCCAACCAGCGCCTGGCGGCGGTGCTGCGCCAGTTGGCCCTGCTGCACCCGGCCGCGCGTCTGGAGCGGCGGGCGCAGCGGCTGGACGAGTTGGAGCGGCGGCTGGCCGAGACCATCAGCCGCCGCCTGGGCGCTGCCCGGTCGCGGCTGGAACCGCGGCGGATCGCCTTGCTGGCGGTCTCACCCGAGCGCCGGATGGAACGGGCCGCCGCGGGCCTGAATGATCTGGTGCGCCGCTTGCGCTGGGTCCAGTCGCACGCCTTGGCCAAGCGGCACGAGCGGCTGGGGCGGGCGATCACCGGCCTGGATGCCCGCAGCCCGCTGGCCACCTTGGCGCGCGGCTATGCCATCGTCACCCGGTTGCCGGACGGCGCCATCCTGCGTGATCCCGATCAGGCACCGCCCGGCACCCGGATCGCCGCGCGGTTGGCCGCGGGCACGCTGCACGCGCGGGTGGAAGCGCCGGAGCCGGCTGCCGAGGTGCCCCCGCGCCCTGCGGTGCGAAAGCGGCGGGTCAACACGCGCGGAGACGACCCCGTTGACGCCTAAACCGCGCTCAGAGGAGTTTGACCAAGGCGGCGATGGCGGCGACCTGGGCGAACATCAGCGGAACGATCCATTTCAGGAGGTCGATCTTGGTCCGCACCACCTCGCCGCGGACCCGCTCGATATCGAGCTTGAGTTCGGCCCGTACCTCTTGAATTTCTTTCTGCAGACGCAGTTCGGTCGCTCGCAGGTCGGCACGGACCTGCTCGATCTTTGCAGCCAGGTCGGCACGGACCTGCTCGATCTTGGTTTCCAGCCCGGCCCGCACCAACTCGACCTTGGTCTCCAGATCGGCTCGTACCAGCTCGATTTCCTTTTGCAGGCGTAACTCGGTTTCGCGCAGATGGCCCTTGGTGGCCAGGTCCGCCAGGTGCGGATAGCGCTCTTCCAGGCGCTCGAAGGCCTCGGCGATCAGTCGGGCGCGGGTGCGCTCGTCGGGAGCCGTGGTGAGTGCGTCGTAAAGGGCAACAACGGATGTCATGGCGCAACTATGGGATCACTTGAACGCGTACGCAAGCGACGAATCGGCGCCTCCGTCGGATAGGCACCGGGGTCTCAACGCCGCTGTGTCAGCTTCACGCCAACCAGGTCTCGGCCTGCTCCGCGGCGACCGGCCGCGAGAAATAATAGCCTTGCCCATAGCGGCAGCCCATGGCGTGCAGGAGCGTCGCCTGCCCTTCGGTCTCGATGCCCTCGGCCACCACGTCAAGCCCCATGGCCTGCGCCAGCGCGAGCACGGTGCGCACCAGAATCTGCGACTGGTCGCGGGTCTCGATCTCGGTGATGAATGAGCGGTCGATCTTGAGCACGTCGAACGGCAATTCGTTCAAGTAGCTCAATGACGAATAGCCGGTGCCGAAGTCGTCCATGTATAAGGGGATGTGCCGTTCGCGCAGGGCGGGCAGCACGCTGCTGGCGGCGTCGATGTTGGTGATGACGGCCGTTTCGGTCAGTTCCAGCCGTAACTCCCCGGCGAGCAGGCCGTAGCGCGTGATGACGCCGTCGATCTGTGTGAGCAGCTCGCCATCCAGCAACTGGTGCCCGGAGAGGTTGACGCTGACATAAAAGTCCGGAGGCCAACGCCCGGCGCGCTTCCATTGCTGAATCTGCCAGGCCGTGTGCTCCAGGACCCAAGCCCCGATCGGGACGATCAGTCCGGTTTCCTCCGCCACCGGGATGAAGTCCGCCGGCGGCAGCCACCCCTGTTGCGGCTGCTGCCAGCGGATCAGTGCCTCCATGCCGGCCGCCCGCCGGTCCGCCAGCGCCACGATCGGCTGGAAGAAGACTCTGAACTCATGACGGCGTAGCGCCTCCACCATCGCCTGCTCCAGGTGAAAGCGTTTGAGGGCGGGCGCGCGCATCACGGGCTGGAAATTGACGTAGCGATTGCCGCCGCCGACCTTGGCCAGATTCAGTGCGCTGTCGGCATCGCGCAGGATGTCGATGATCGCGGCGTCGGCGGTCGGGGCGCAAACCACGCCCATGCTTGCCCGGACATGCACCGAGCCGCCGTCCAGGGCGATGGGCTCGCGCAGGCGTTCCATGATCCGCAGGGCGACCCCTTGCGCGTCGCCGATCCGGTCGTCGGTGTACAGCAGGATCGCGAAGGCATCCGCGCCCAGATGCGCGACCGTGGCCTGGGGCGGGGCAAGCGTGCGCAGCAGTCGGGCGACGGCAATGAGCAGGTTGTCGCCGGCCGCATAGCCTAGGCTTTCGTTGATGACCTTGAAGCGGTCCAGATCGAGCAGCACCAGTCCGCGGCAGTCCCGGCGGGTGGTCGGCGCGATCCGCTGGTCGGTGAGACCGGACGCCATGCGGGTGCTGAGGGCGACCCGGTTGGGCAGACCGGTCAGGGCGTCATGGGTAGCATCGTAAACCAGCCGTTCCTGAGCCAAAGTGCGCTCGGCGCGCAACCGCACCAACAGCGAGATCAGCCAGCACACGGACTCGACCAGATTTCCCAGCGGGAAGGCAAAATTGCCCAGGGCGCTCATGCCCGCCCCGTTAAAGACGACGGTGGCCGTCTGGACCCCGCCGCCGATAATCGTGGCGCTCAGTCCGACGGCGAACCAACGGACCCAGGGTTGATTGCCCTTGAGCCCACGGATCAGCATGAACAGGACCGCGGGTGCCAATAACAGCATGATCAGGGCGCCGAGTCGGTAGCTCGGGGCGTACCAGAACGAGGCGAGAAAGGCGAGCGCGGCGAGCGTGACACCGCCGACGATGATCCGACGCAGGATCCCGCCGGGGCGCAAGAAGGCGACCATGGCCGTGCCGAGGCCCACGACGACCGCGGCGGCCGCGGTGGCCTGCATGAGGCTGAACGCCTCCCCTTGGGGCCAGCCGGGGATCCAGGCCGGCCCCACGCCGAGCACCTGGAGTTGATAGAGGATCAGAGTGAACACGTAGAAGCAATAGGCGTCCGTTACCGGGCTCGGGTAGGAGCGCCGCAGGCCCAGGCCGACCAATAGCAGTACCGTGAGGACCCCGGTATAGATGCCGAGCAGGACCCACAAGCGCATCGTGCCGCGGACGAAGTCCGGCTCGGGGCTGCCGCGTATCCAGGGGCGGATGGTCTTTCGATCCTGGATCACGACTGTTGCCTCTTGCGGCGGCATTCCGGCCGGCAGATGAACGTTGACCAGCGGACTCAGTAACCAGCGGTCGTCGAAGGGCCGGATACGCCCGGAGGCGGCGTGCCAGGGGCAGTCGCGGCCGTCCATGGCCATCACCAGCAGGTAGTCGACAACGGTATCTTTCGAATAGATCACGGGCTGCGTCGGCGCAACCGCGACACGGAAGGCCTTTGATGGGACATCAGGGTCCAGGGTCGGCAGTGCGGCATCCGGGCACCGGGTCTTGGCTGCGCTGACTTCAAGCGCTAAGTCGGTGAGCCAGTGCGTGGCGGCGGCCGAGGCATCAATTCCTTGGGGTGCCTCCCAGAGCAGCGTCGGACTCGCAGTGCCCGAGGCCCAGGCCAGACTCAGCGAACCAAGGCACAAGAGAGCCCCTGCCAGGCAGCGGGTACCCCAACCAGTCGCGTCTTGACCCGTTAACCGCTCGAACATGGACTCGCCTCCGGCGGCGCGGAACGCGGGAGCACCTTTGTGGTGGATTGCGTCCGTCACCTATAACGATAGCCCGTCGGCTTGCAGTTCGCCAATTAGGTTCACAACTTAAGGTGCATCCAATCGGGTAAACCGCTGCTGGAGCAGCGCGTCACCTGTTCTATGTCATTGAGCCCAATCCCTCCGAGAATAACCACCACCCGCGCAGGCGGGCATCCCGCGTGGCATCCATCGGCTGCGGGCGGCCGCCGACAGCCGAAGCAGGCCGCGCGCAGCTGCTCGGGGCCGGTACGCTGTTGCGCGAAGCGCTGGCCGTCGCCGAATTGCTGGAACACGATTGGGGGCACTTGCCGACGACAGTGTGCTCGCGCAATCCAGGGTCGAGGAGGTCATCTCGCGCTACCGTATCTTCTCGACCGCAGCGACGAGCAATGCCGCGACTTGACACGGCTCAGGACTGGCGAGAACCTAGAGATGCGGCAAGCCTGGGTGATAACTTGAGCCTGGGAGTGTTGGCGCCAAGCAACCAAGGGGGCTTTATGACTATCGCAACGCAGCTACCCAACGACCTGGAAACCAAGTTAAGAAGTTACGCCGTCGGCGATCATTTCGAGCAGTTCATCCGCCGGCAGATAGAAGCTGGACATTACGCCAGTGCCAACGAAATTGTCAGGGAAGCCCTGCGCCTTCTGGAAACGCAGGAACGGTTGCGCGAGATTGAACTTGAGGAATATCGGGAGAAAGTCCGTGAGAGCATAGCAAGCGGCCCCGCAATCCCAGCCGAAGAGGTTTTTGCACGCCTTGAAGCCAAGTATCAAGCGTTGCTTGACCAACAGGCATGAGTTGACGCATGCGCTGCAAGCTTTCGCGACGGGCCGACAGCGACCTTGAAGAAATCGCCGACTACATCGCCCGCGACAATCCGCGCCGTGCGCTGTCCTTTGTCCGTGAGCTTAGGGATCGATGTAAGAAGATCGCTTCATTCCCCAATGCGGCGCGATTGCGTCCGGAGCTTGGCGAAGGTGTCCGGACGGTTTCTTACGGGCGCTACGTCATCTGTTATACAGTGCAGCTCGGCGAAATCAGGATTGAGCGAATGGCGTAGGCGCGCCTCCAGCAGATGCAGTTCGGTCTCTCGGCGGCCGTAGCCGGTGTGGCGGATGATGTTGTCGGCCTGCGCCCAGGCGCGGGCGGCCTCGGGGATAGGTTCGGCCGTCGCGGGCGCTGGGGTCGGCTGGGCGAGTCGGTCCAGGTGCAGATGGCCTTCGAGCAGCGCGCACTCGGCCAGATAGGTTGGCATGTTGCCGCGGCGAGCGATGGCTAACGCCGCATCCAGATCGGCCTGGGCTTGCGCCGGGTGGTGTTGGTCCCGGTGATGCTGGGCGCGGGCGAGGTGCATGACGGGTATGTCGATCATTGATCCAGCCCGGCGGATTGTCACGATGGCCGAGTCCAGCGCCGCAAGTGCTTCGGTATCGAGACCAGGCTCGCCCCCGGCCACTAGGGCTTGGCCGATCATACAGTGGTCGAAGGCTTGAGAGAGCGGGCGGTGCCTTTCGATCTGATAGGCCAGCGACACCCGCGCTCGCTCGACGACTGCGTGGCGGTCGCTCGCGTTCTCGGCCTGCGCTAAGAGCAGTTGGTCGTAGTCGTATCCGCGCAAGCTGTTTAGGGTGGGAAGGGTCGGAGACCGCTTCGCTTCCAGAGTCTCCGCCTCCTTAAAGGCCGCCGCCGACTCCGCCAGCCGGCCCTGGCCATGAAGGGCTCGGCCGAGATAGGCGAGTGCCAGCAACCTGCGATACTGGGCTTCGGACTGGTTCGCAATCCGCCCAGCCGCATCGATTCCCTCCTGCGCGGTGCGTTCGGCCTCCAGCCAGCGCCCGAGCGGCGTTTGAAGGTCGACTAGATTTTCCGACGAACGACAGAACTCGTCCCAGTTTCCGGTCTCGCGCCAGCGATTCCCAACCATTTGCCGCGGCTCCAGTGCCTCTTCGATGCGGCTCAGAAACATGAGGCAGAAAGCCACTTCGCCGATGAGCCACGAGCGGTCTCGCTCGGAGAGGTCCCCGGTCGCTGGTGGTGACGACCAGCCGAACGGGAAGAACCCGGCGAGCGCGGACAGGTCCGCTGAGACTGCGCCGAGTTGCAGAAGGCTGAAGCACTCATCGCCACGCCGGATGCGGTTCTCAAAGACCCGGTTTAGTGCCGCGTCGAACAACTGCGCCCGGCACCCATGCACTACCGCCCGGTAGAGTGGTTCCAGTCCCTCCAGTCCGTCCGGCTGTTCCACCCCCGGCACCGACCGGAACCAGTCGAACAGGCAACGGTGCGCCGCCCGCCAAGCGTCCGGCCACTCGGTCTCGAACCGGGCGCCGAAGCGCTCGCGCACCAGCGGGTGGGCGCCGAGTTCCGGTTCGGGGTCGGCCGGGTCACAGTCCACCAGCCCCCATTGGCATAGCCTTGCCAGCGACTCGGCGCCCGGTCGTCCGCGTCGTGCAGGGCTTCCGTCAGCCCGGGGATGGGCGGCTCGGCGGCCTTGAGCGCCAGCAGCGCACCCCAGGGGGCGGGGCGGTCGAAGAGCCCGAGGCAATGCACCAGTTCCCGGTCCAGGGTCTGTCGGCCGCGGGCCAGCTCGGCGTCGAACCAGCCCATGATGGTCGCGGCGTGCGGTGATGTGCTGGAGTGCTAATACTGACAGTCGGTGTTCGTCCTCGTCCGCGCGACGGATACGGAACTCGCTGTATTCCCCGTGGATCGTTGAGATCTTTACGTAGTCGGTTGACACCAGCGCCCGCTCCACGGGTGCTGTGCGCGCTCTAAGCTTACAGGTGCTTCGATGGGCGATGAGCGTTTCGCCGATCTGTCGAACGACCTCCGTGTAAGCTGGTTCCCGGTCCCGAAATGCTCGGATCGGTTTGGCGTCTCGCGGGACCATCTGAAATCGGCGGATGAAGTCGAGGGCTTGCCAGTTGCAGTGCTTGGAGAGTACGAAAAGGATCAGCACCCCCTCGTTCGCGTGCCGTTGCAGTATCCGCGGAATCTCCACATCCATGCAGAAGTCCGATGCTTAAGTCCTGTAGCACCTCGAGGTCGTGCTCGCAGACCACGCAGGCAACCGTCGCTATTTGCGTCTGACGTAGGCCTTGAGCCGCGCCCGGTGTTTGATCTGCCGTTCGGTGAGGTTGTTGCGCTGGCCCTTGAAGGGGTTGTCGCCGCCCTTGAATTCGATGCGCAGCGGGGTGCCGGTGAGCTCCAGATCCTTACGGAAGCGGTTGATGAGATAGCGCTTATAAGTTTCCGGTACCGCCTCCATCTGGTTGCCGTGGATGATGATGAGCGGCGGGTTGCGGCCGCCCTGGTGGGCATAGCGCATTTTGATGCGGCGGCCGTGGACCAGCGGCGGCTGGTGCTCCTGGACTGCGGCCTCCAGCAGACGCGTCATCGCCGGCGTGGGGATGTCGCGCATGGCGTTGGCATAGGCCTTGTCGACTTCGTCGAGCAGGAGTCCGACGCCGCTGCCGTGCAGTGCCGAGATGCGATGCTGGGTGGCGAAGTCGAGAAAGCCGAGCTTGCGCTCGAACTGAGTCCGGAGGTGCGTGCGGGCCTCCGCGTCCAGGCCGTCCCACTTGTTGATGGCGATCACCAGCGCCCGGCCGCTTTCGATGATGTGACCGGCAAGATTGGCGTCCTGTTCGCCGATCCCCGCATGCCCATCCAGCACCAGGATGATGACATGGCAGGCCTCGATCGCCTGAAGGGTCTTGATGATGCTGAATTTTTCAATGACGTCCGTGACCTTGCCGCGGCGCCGCACGCCGGCGGTGTCGATCAGGGTATAGCGTTGGCCGCGGCGCTCCATGGGGATGAAGATGCTGTCGCGAGTGGTCCCGGGCAGGTCGCAGGTGACCAGCCGCTCTTCGCCCAAGAGGCGATTGATGAGCGTGGACTTGCCGGCGTTCGGGCGGCCGACCACGGCGACCTTGGTGCCTTCATCCGCGCCGGTGGGCTCCGCGTCCGGATCGGGCTCGGGGGCCGCGGCCTCCAGCCGCGCGAACACCTGCTCCATGAGGCCACGGACCCCGCGCCCCTGCGTGGCCGAGGTGGGCACCGGGTCGCCCAGTCCGAGCCGATGAAACTCGGCGGCCAGCAGGTCGGGGTCGGCGTGGTCGGCCTTGTTGACCACCAGGGTCATGGGTTTGCCCAGGCGGCGCAGGCGCTCGCCGATTTCGTAGTCGCCGGTGGTGCAGCCGTCCTTCGCGTCCACCAGGAAGAGCACGTGGTCCGCCTCGTCGATGGCGAGCTGGACCTGGCGCTGCATCAGGAACGCGACACCATCGCTGTCGTTGCTGATGCCGCCGGTGTCGACGACAACGTAAGGGCCGGGTCCCATGCGGCCGATGCCGTATTGGCGATCACGGGTGAGCCCGGGGTAGTTGGCGACCAGGGCGTCACGGCTGTGGGTCAGCCGGTTGAACAGGGTGGATTTGCCGACATTGGGACGGCCCACCAGGGTAATGACGGGCAGCATGTCGGGTGTGCCTCTAAGGGTGTCTTCCGGGGTTGCGATTGGGTGGTCTATTGGGGTTGTTTGCGCGGTCCGGTGCGCGGGGCGACCGGTGCCGTGCGCGACGCGTCGGGGGGTGTCTGATCGGCCGCCGCGGCCGATTGGTTGGTGGTGCTCCGGCTGCTGTTCGCCGGCGCCGTGCCGGTCGTGAGTGCCGCCAGGGTGCCGTCGATGGCGTAGACATAGAGGCGTCCCCCGGCGACTACCGGACGGGCGGTGATCGGCCTCTTGGCAACTCGGGTGCGACCCAGCAATCGGCCGTCGGACTGGGCAATGAGGTGCAGCCAGCCCTCCATGTCGCCCACCACGATCAGGTTGCCGATCAGCGCGGGCGCGGTCAATTGCCGGTTGTGGAGTCGTTCTTGTTTCCAGCGTCCGGCGCCGCTGACCGGGTCCGCTCCCCACACCTGATCCTGCGAGTCGGTGACAAACAGATGGGAGTCGTTGGCGGCGATCCCGGCGTGAGAGGACAACTGACGGCGCCATCGGACGGTCCCGCTCTCCTGATCGACCGCGGCCAGATCGCCGTTGTAGGTGCCGACGAAGACCAGGTTACCGACCAGGATCGGGTCGGCATCGATGTCGGCGATACGGGCCAGTTCGGAGCGGCCGCTGGGTGGGGTGACCGTCACCTCCCACAGGGGCGTTCCGTCGGTGGTGTCGAGTTTGACCAGTTTGCCGCCCGCAAGCCCGGCGATGACGCCTTTCGGGGTGATGGTTGGGGTACTGCTGCCGCGCAGGGTGAGGATTGGCGCGGGGTAACCGACGCGCCACAATTCGGTGCCCTTGATGGCGTCGAGCGCGATGATGGTGTCGTCCAGGGTGTGGACGATGACCTTTCCGTCCGCGGTGTGGCGCGGTACCGAGAGGATTTCCCCACTGGCGACGGCGCGCCATTGTTCGCGTCCGTCGGTGGTGGCCAAGGCCACCGCCAAGCCGCTGGTGGTTCCCAGGATCAGTTGATCGCCGGCCAGTTCGGGTCCGGCACTGAAGGGGAGACCGGTCTTCCGCTCCCAAATGACCCGCCCGGTGTCCGCATCCGCCGCGACCACCAGGCCGCGGGAGTCCGCCACGTAGACGCGGCCGCCGCCGACTGCCGGCACCAGATAAAGCCGCCGGCCCTCGCTGCCCTTGGTCAGACGCTTGGACCAGAGGGTATTCGCCGTGACCTCGGGGACGATCTTGCTGAGCTTGGTTGGGGGGCTGGGATCCTTGTCGCCGCCGAGCCAGGGGATATAACTGCAACCGGTGACGGTGCCGGCGATCAGGAGCGCGGCGCAGCCGCGGCGGGCCAGGCGCAGCAGGGTCCGGGTGCGGGTCAGGTGCCGAGTGGGCATAGCGTGTGACTCACCCGGTCGTGGGCAGGTTGTCGAGCTTGAGCCGAATCAACTGGGGCAGGCTGGTCCCGGCAGCGATCGCCCGTTCGTATTCGCGACGTGCCCCCGCGTGATCACCCCGTGCGGCGGCAATGTCGCCGCGCACCGCGGCAAAATCGCCGGCGAAAGCCGGCGTGTTGTCATGTGCGGCGACGGTGGCCGCGGCGGCGTCCAATTGGCCCTCCGCGAGCTGAATCCGCGCGAGCCGCAAGGCGGCGAGTCGCGCCAGCGCCGGATCCGGGGCCTTCGCGATGACTTGTTGCAGGGTCGTCATGGCGCCCGCGGCGTCACCTTGGTCATACCGGGCTTTGGCGATGACCAGCGCGCCGAAGGTGGGGTAGGGGGTGGAGCCGAAACGGCTGCTGAGGATCTCTTCCTGTTTGGCGGCGGAGTCCACCTGCCCGGCCGCGGCGCTGGCCGCCAACTGCTCGAAGGCGGCGGACGCTTGGGACCCGACAGTGTTGCGGTAGTCGGTCCAGGCGCGCCACCCATAGACTGCCGCGAGGCCGACGGCTAACCCGATGACCACGGACATGCCGTTTTCCTTCCACCACTTCTTGATGGCCTCGACTTTCTCGTCGTCGGTTTCGTAGTCACTCACGCTCGTATCCTGTTGGGTCTCATTGTCTTGATTGCGTTGGATTGCATTTGCTTGCGATGGGTCGGGCCACTGCGCCCAGCCTCACGGCGGCGGCTAGGCGAGCGGGCGGGCCGCGGTCAGCAACACGGTCGCCTCCGCAAGGGTCAATTCCCGTTGTCCGGTTTCCTCGCGCAGGGGTTTGATTCCGATCACGCCGCGCGCCAGTTCGGTGTCGCCGATGACCAGGGCGTAACGTGCCCCGCTCTTGTCGGCGCGTTTGAACTGGCTCTTGAAACTGCCGCCGCCGCAGTGGGTCATGAGTCGCAGTCCGGGCGCCGCGTCGCGCAGGCGCTCGGCAAGCACCGGTGCCTCACGCTGCGCCTGCTCGCCGACCGCGACCAGGTAGGCGTCCAGCGGCGGTGCGGCGACTGTGCCCGCGGCCTCCACGAGTTCGACCAGACGTTCGATCCCGAGTGCGAACCCGACCGCCGGGGTATCGCGCCCGCCCAGTTGCGCGACCAGTCCATCATAGCGGCCGCCGGCACAGACCGTGCCTTGGGCGCCCAGATCGTCGGTAATCCACTCAAAGACGGTCCGGTTATAGTAGTCCAGTCCGCGCACCAGGCGCGGGTTGATCCGATACGCAATGCCGACAGCCTCCAGTCCGGCCAGAATTGCCGCGAAATGAGCGCGCGTCGCCTCCCCCAGGCTGTCCATGAGGCGCGGTGCGGCGGCCGTGATGGCCTGCGTCTCGGGGCTCTTGGAGTCGAGCACCCGCAATGGATTGGTCGTGAGTCGCCGCTGACTATCGGCGTCGAGGTGCGTCCGATGGCCTTCCAGATAGTCCACGAGTTGCTCGCGGTAGGCCGCGCGCTCCTGGGTGTCGCCGAGGCTGTTGACCTCCAGTCGCAGTCCGGTCAGCCCCAGGGTACGCCACAGTCGGGCCGTGAGCAGGATAACTTCCAGGTCGATATCCGGACCGTTGAGGCCGAAGACCTCGACGCCGATCTGGTGGAACTGCCGGTAGCGACCGCGCTGGGGGCGTTCGTGGCGGAACATAGGACCGCGGTACCAGAGTCGCAGGGGCTGATTCAGCAAGCCGTTTTCGATGACGGCGCGCACACAGCTTGCTGTGCCCTCCGGACGCAGGCTCAGCGCGTCACCATTACGGTCCGTGAAGCTGTACATCTCCTTCTCGACGATATCAGTGACCTCGCCGATGGAGCGTTTGAACAGGTCCGTGATCTCGACGATCGGGGTCCGGATCTCTGTATAGCCATAACCGGCGAGGACCTGCCGGGCCGCGTCTTCGATGCGCTGCCAGGTGCTGATCCGTTCCGGCAGGATGTCATGCATCCCGCGAATCGCCGCTATCGTCGTGGTCATAGGGTCGTCGTCATGTCGTGTCGGTCCCATCGTATGGGGTGTGCGGGGCGCGTCCCCGGCAACCGCGTCATTCGGGTTTACTCGGGTCGAGCTTGAATTTGGCCCGACCGCCTTTGGTGTAGCGTTCGAGATCGATGGGGCGGCCGCCGACGGTGACTTGGGCGACGCGCGCAATGCCGATGTTGAACGTGTAGGGTGGGGTGCCGGTGAGGACACGGGTGTCGCCCTTGCGCATCGTGCCGCTGACTACGGCGGCGCCCGCGGCGTCAAGGATCTTGACCCAGGTCGGGCCGGAGAAGGTGATGGCGACCTCGGTCGGCTTGGCCGACGGGCTCGCTGCGGTGCCTTGCGCATCCGTCGCCGAGGCCGTGTCGGTGAGCGTTGGCGCGAGATTCGCGGGTTCATTCGCGCGGGGTGGCGTTGGCAGGGCGAGTTGCGCTGTCTCGCCTGATGCGGATAAAGCAGCGGACGCGGCGGTCGCCGACGCCATCGCGGTATCCGCCGTCGGATCAGGTGTCGGCGCCGGCTCCAGCGAGACGTCCGCGGCAGGTTGTCCGACGCTCGGGTTCGCCGTCGCGGTCAAGGGGATGTTTGCCGAGTCGGCGGCGGTGGGTGCGGGCATCAATTCGGCCCGATTTTGCCACCACAAGACGACCATCGCGATCACGGCGGCCAGCAGTCCGAGACTGATCAGCCGCATCAGGACGTGCGCACTGGTGATCTCATGACCGATGGTTTGTTTCGGGACGGGTTTGAAGCCCAGCTCGACCGGTTCCGGGTCCGGATTGGACGCCCGGTAGGCCATGATGAGGGGCTCCGGGTCGAGCCCGAGCAGGCGTGCGTAATTGCGCAGATAGCCGGCGATGAAAACCGGGCCGGGAAGGTCATGATAGCGGTCTTGCTCCAGGGCCTCGACCATCGGCACGCGCAGATGGAGCTGGGCGGCGACCCGCTCCACCTCCAGTCCGCGGGCCTGGCGTTGGACGCGCAGACGGCGTCCCGGGCTCTCGGCGAATTCGACGACGTTTTGATCATCGGTACTCATGGCTGGTGCTGGATTCATCGACAGCGGCTCCCTAAAGCGCCTTGGTTTCGGGGGCGTCCGGAAAACTTTTCCGCAGGACCTGTTCGTAGGTCGCCGCGGATTTGGTATTGCCCAGTTTGCGCTCGACTCTGATCGCCAGGATCAGGACCTGCGGCGCCGGGGTGTTGGCCTGAAAGTAGCGATCCAGGTACTCCTTGGCGGCCTTGCCATTGCCGCGTTTGAACTCGAGTTCGGCCATTTGGAATAGGGCCGGTCCGAAGCGTGAGTTCGCGGTCAGCGCGCGGCGGTAATTTGCCTCGGCCTGGGCGAGATTGCCGGCACTGTCGGCGCAGGTGCCGGCGTTGGTCAGCGACATCCAGGGGGTGGCATAGAGCGGGTTCTCGGTCGCTTTGGTGAACTGTTGCTGGGCTTCGGGGTAACGGCGTTGCGCGCAGAAAAAGGCTCCGTAAGCATTTAGAATATCCGGATTCTTGGGAGAGAGTTCCAATGCCCGCTTGAAGTTCGCTTCCGCGCGGGCCATCTCCCCGAGCCGCTGATAGATCATCGCGATCACAAAATAGGCGCGCGGGTTTTTCTTATCCTCGCCAATCGCATGCTCGGCGCGGCGCAACGCCTCGTCCAGTTGTCCCAGCCGGTAGTACTCCGCAGCCATCGCGACATAAAGGTCGCCGGGGCTGTTCTCGGCGTCCAGGGTCATGGAGTCGTTTGCCTTGCGGGGCGCGAGATAGCCGCACGCGGCAAGACTCAGGCAGAGCCCGCTCACGGCGGTGAGGCGAGCGACCATGGCCCTACTCATGAGCGGTCGTGGAATACGCTGGTCCCGCGCGCGGGCAGCGCGACTGGGACAGGAATTACGCCGGTCTGTCTGCGCGTGCGGTCCTCGACTCGGCCCACCAGTTGGCCGCAGGCGGCGGAAATCGCGTCGCCGCGCGTCTTGCGTGTGAAAGTGAGCAGACCCGAGCCCATCAGGCGCTGCCGAAAGGCTTCCAGCCGTGGCGGCGACGAGGTGATGTAACCGCTGCCGGGGAAGGGGTTGAAGGGAATCAGGTTGACCTTGGAAGGGGTCCCTTCCAATAACCGGATCAACTGCTTGGCGTGCTGAAGGCTGTCATTGATGCCGTCCAGCATGACATACTCCCAGGTGATCTTGCGGCGTTTGTCGCCGCCCAGATAGGCTCGGCAGGCGGGCAGCAGTGCTTCGAGCGGATATTTCCGGTTGATTGGTACCAACTGGTCGCGCAATGCGTTGTTCGGGGCATGCAGTGAGACGGCGAGTGACACGTCGCTGACCTCGCGCAACCGATAGATGTTGGGGACAATGCCGGAGGTGCTCAGGGTCACCCGCGACGTGGCGATCATGTAGGCCAAGTCATCCTGCATGATCGCCATCGCCTTGACCACCGCCTCGAAATTGGCCAGCGGTTCACCCATGCCCATCATCACCACGTTGGTCGGCGCCGCCCCGAGTTGTCGCGCCGCGTGCCAGACCTGGCCGATGATCTCCCCGACCTGGAGGTTGCGGTTGAATCCCTGGCGGGCGGTGGCGCAGAAGGCGCAGTCCAGCGCGCAGCCAACCTGCGACGAGACGCAGAGGGTACTGCGGCCATCCTCGGGAATGTACACTGCCTCGACCCGTTGGCCGTCCGCAAGTTCCATGACCCATTTCACCGTGCCGTCGGCACCGGGCTGGGTGTGGCTGATGTGCGGCAGACGGATACTGACCGCGTCGGCGAGTGCCGTGCGTAGCGCTTTCGGCAGATCGGTCATGCCATCGTAGTCGATGACGCCGTGTTTATGCAGCCACTTGAACAAATTGCGTCCGTGGAACGGCTTGAAACCGAGTGCCGCGACCAGGGCGGCGCACTCCGCGGCGTCCAGGTCCGGCAGGTTCGGTTTGGTCCGACCGGCATCCATCGGCGTGGTCATCGGTGTCACCGCGCGGTTCCGGCTGGCATCAGCGGGTCCGCGGGCAGATGCCTTCCGGGAAAAAGAACGCGATCTCCACGGCCGCGGTATCCGGGGCGTCCGAGCCATGGACCGCGTTTTCCGTGAAGGAGTCGGCAAAGTCGGCGCGGATGGTACCGGGGGCCGCGTTGGCCGGGTTGGTCGCCCCCATGATCTCGCGGTTCCTGGCGACCGCGTCTTCGCCCTCCAGGGCTTGGACCATGACCGGACCGGAGGTCATGAACCCCACGAGTTCGTCGAAAAACGGTTTGCCCTGATGGACGGCGTAGAACGCGGACGCCTGTTCCTTGCTCAGCTGCAGCATCCGGGCGGCGACGATGCGCAGTCCGGCGGCCTCGAAGCGGCCGAGGATGGCGCCGATGGCATCTTTGGCAACGGCATTGGGTTTGATGATAGAGAGTGTGCGTTCGACGGACATAGCGGCTCCAGGATAGGGTGCGGCGGTGCGCTTGTGGGATGATAATAGCGGCCTGTTGCAGCGGCGCGACGCGACCAGGCGACGACCGACGCCCCGGCGGACCGGCTTGAGGGTAGCCGTCAAGTCTAACGGCAAGGGGGAGTGTCCGGCAATGCCAGGCGTTGCCCCACGGATCGAAGTCCCGTCTCCGGGGGGGCAGCGAACTGGTGCGTGGTGAACCCCGGACGGCCCAAACAGCAACTCTTAAGAGGCGATCCATGACTGAATTCGATGTCTTCAACGGCGACGCGGACGGCATCTGCGCCCTCCAGCAACTGCGGCTCGCCGAGCCGCTCAACAGCACCCTGGTGACCGGTGTCAAGCGTGAGATCGCGCTGCTGGAACGGGTGACTGCCGGCCCCGGCGACCGGGTGACGGTGCTCGATATTTCCCTCGATACCAACCGTGCGGCACTCGATCGCCTGCTGGCCGCCGACGTTCGGGTGCGCTATTTCGATCACCATTTCCCCGGCGAGATTCCCCGCCACCCCGGGTTCGACTGTCACATCGAGACCCTGCCCGATAAGGGCACTTGTCTGCTGGTCGATGAGTTTCTCGACGGGCGTTTGCGCGCGTGGGCGGTCGTCGGCACCTTCGGCGACAACTTCGATGCCGCTGCCTATCGGGCGGCGCTGCCGCTCGAACTCGCCCCGCCCGCGCTGGCCCAGTTGCGTGAGCTGGGGATTTACATCAATTACAATGGGTATGGGGCCGCGGTGGCCGACCTGCATTTTGCCCCCGACGACCTGTACCGCCGGCTTCATCCTTACGTCAACCCGCTGGATTTCATCAATGAAGACGCTGCCTTCCGCGCCTTGAGTGACGGTTACGCCGACGATATGGCGCTGGCGCGAGGCACCGCGCCGACCGTGGCGGGCGAGCGTCATCGACTCTACATCCTTCCCGCCGATCCGTGGGCGCGTCGGGCCAGCGGCGTACTTGCCAATGAGCTCGCGCAAGCATCGCCGGAGTGCGCCCAGGCGTTGCTGACACGGTTACCGGCGGGCGGTTTCGTGGTCAGTGTACGCGCCCCGGTGACGCGTCCGCAGGGCGCTGATGTGCTTTGCCGTCAATTCGCGACCGGTGGCGGCCGCAAGGCCGCGGCGGGCATCAATCAACTGCCCGAAGCGGATTACGATCGCTTTGTGGAGCGTTTCATAGCGGCGTTTTGACGGATCGGGCAGCACCCATTCGCACGGGCCGTGCGTTCATCCCGGAGCGCACGACCGCGGCCGCTCCCACGGCGGCCGGCCGGGCTTACGAGGACGGAACGGTCTTGCGTTTTCGGTTTTTCGTTTTAAGTTAAGGACTACCAAACATTGGGTTACGAAAAACGAGAAACGAAAAACCAACATCGACGGGGATCGCTCGGGTTCAGGGCGCCCCCGAGACCCCTGACGCGCCCGCGACGTTCAACGGGAAGTATTTTCTAATCAGCCATTTAGTGAAGTCCAGTAGGGGGATGATGGTGGCCGCAGCCGCGGTCACCACCAGCCAGTCGGTGCCGGTGAGTTGGTAGGTGCCGAAGGCTGCGGAAAGGGTCGGCACGTAGATGACGAGCAGCAGGAGTGTCAGTTCCCAGAGGATGGCCAGGTTGAGCCAGCGGTTGGCGAAAGGTCGGATGAATACCGAGTCGCGGTCGGAACGGAAGCAGTAGGCTTTGAAAAACTGAATCAGGACCAGCGACAGGAAGGCCATGGTCATGGCGCGGGTCAGGGTCACCGCGGAGTCGAGCCCCGCGGCTGCGCCCAAGTGCAGCTCCCAGGCGAATAGCGCGACATTGACCAGTGTCGACCAGATCCCGCCGACCAGCATCAACAAGACGACCGGCTTGGTGAAGATGCCGGTCCGACGGTCGCGGGGGGGTCGCTGCATCAGGTCGGATTCCGGCGGATCGAACGCCAGGGCCAGGGCCGGAAGGCCGTCGGTGGCCAGGTTCACATACAGGATCTGGACCGCGGACAGCGGCAGCGGCATCCCGGCCAGGGTGGCCACGGCCATGAGTCCGATTTCTCCGATATTCGATGACAGCAGGTACATCAAGTATTTCTTGATGTTGGAAAAAATCCCCCGGCCCTCTTCCACGGCGCCGACAATGCTGGCGAAGTTGTCATCGGTCAGCGTCATGTCCGCGGCCTCGCGGCTGACATCGGTGCCGGTGACCCCCATGGCGATTCCAATATCGGCCTTCTTGAGGGCAGGTGCGTCATTCACCCCGTCGCCGGTCATGGCGCAGACCTGCCCCTGTGCCTGGTATGCGGTCACGACCCGCAACTTGTGCTCCGGCGAGACCCGCGCATAGACCTCGATGTCGGCGACCTGGCGAGCGAGCTCGGCGTCGCTCATGGCGTCCAGTTCCGCACCCATGACGACCCGTCCATTCCCCAGTATTCCGAGTTCGTGGGCGATGGCCGCGGCGGTGTCCGGATGGTCGCCGGTGATCATGACGGCGCGGATGCCCGCGCGTTTACAGGCCGCGATGGCGGACTGTGCCTCGGGTCGCGGCGGGTCGATCATGCCGATCAGGCCGGCAAAGACCATGGTTTGTTCGGCATCCGCCCGGGCGGCCTCCGGCTTGTAGGCGATCGCCAGCACCCGCAGCGCTTGTTGCGCCATTGCCAAAGTTGCGTCGTTGATCCGCCCACGGGCGGCCTCATCAAGCTCCAGGAGTCCGGTCGGGCTGGCCAGGAGTGAACAGTTGGCCAGGATGATTTCGGTGGCGCCCTTGGAGAAGGCGACCACACCGCCGGCCATCCGATGCAGGGTGGTCATCCGTTTGCGTTCTGAACTGAAAGGGATCTCATCGACGCGCGGAGCGCGCGCCCGCAGGCGGCGTGGATCGAGTCCGGCCTTGGCCGCCGCCACGATCAGCGCCCCCTCGGTCGGATCCCCGGACAGGCGCCAGGCCCCGTCGTCCAGTTCCAGACGAGCGTCGCACGAGAGCGCGGCGGCGCTCAGCAGGTAGCCGAGCAGGGCGCGCTCATGCGGACCGTCCGTGGTCAATGTCAGGTCCCCTGTAGGCGCATAGCCGCTGCCCGTGAGGGTGCACCGGCAGCCCTCCATCCAGACCTCCCGTACGGTCATCTGGTCGCGTGTGAGGGTGCCCGTCTTGTCTGAACAGATGATTGAGGTACTGCCCAGCGTTTCCACCGTGGGCAGGCGGCGTACTAGGGCGTGGCGTTTCACCATGCGTTGGACGCCGATGGCCAGCGAGATCGTGACCACCGCCGGCAGGGCCTCGGGGACCACTGCCACGGCAAGTGCAACACCGAAGATGACCATATCCAGGAGGGGTTCGCCGCGCAGCCAACCCAGCCCGGCGATCAGGACCACGATGATCCCGGCGGCAATGGCGAGGACCCGCCCCACCCGGTCCAGATTCTGCTGCAGCGGGGTACGGACCGGTTCGACCCCCGCGAGCATCTTGGTGACCTGGCCGAACTGGGTGTGCAGCGCGGTGGCGATGACCAGGCCGCGGCCGCGGCCATAGGTGACATCGGTTCCCGCATAGGCCAGATTGACCCGATCGCCCAGGGCGAGCGACGCATCCGTCAGCGGCGCCACGCGCTTTTCGACCGGATTGGATTCGCCGGTCAGGGAGGCCTCGTTCATCCGTAGATTCACCGCCTCGAGCAGTCGGAGGTCGGCCGGGATGCGATCACCGACACCGAGCAGAACCAGATCACCCGGCACGACCTCGCGGGCGGGGATCGTCAGTTCCCGCCCATTGCGCAACACCTTGGCGGTGGGCGCTGCCATGCGCCGCAACGCCTCCATGGCGCGTTCGGCCCGGTACTCCTGCACAAACCCGAGCAGGATCGCGAACAGCACGATGACGGCGATGACCACGGCCTCCAGGACTTCGCCGAGGAAGGCCGAGAGGCCCACCGCGGCCAATAATATCAAGATGAGGACGTTGTGGAATTGTGCGCCAAAGATCGCCCACGGGGAGACCCGGTTGAGGCCCGGCAATTCGTTCGGTCCGGTCGCGGCGAATCGGGTTGCAGCCTCCTCGCTGGACAGGCCGTCGGTGGTGGTGGACAACGCGACTAGGGTCTCGTCGATCGATCGCTGGTGCCAGGTTGGTTGGCTTACCATAAAGGTCCCTTGGAAGCGGGTTAGTAAGGCGCGGGGATTGGGGTTGCATGGTAGCAGTGGTGGGCGGCCGTTAGCAGCCTGCCTCATCCCGCGCGATAATGCCAGGTGACGCGGTTGCCGTCGCCGCTGCCGGCAAACGCGGTCGCGGGGTTGGGGGAGTGCCGTCAGGATAAACCAATTTATCCGCGTGCCGGGTATTCGGGTCGCGCGAAAGTCGATCCAGGTTGGTGACAACCTTGATAACATCTGCTATCCTGCGCGGCTTGGGCTGAGTGGCAGAGTGGTTATGCAGCGGCCTGCAAAGCCGTGTACCTCGGTTCGATTCCGGGCTCAGCCTCCATCTTAATTCTCCTCAATTGGTTTCGGGTCCCGCCTGTTGGCGGCATCACGAGCCCTTTTCTCCCTCTGCCCGGGTGGCGAAATCGGTAGACGCAAGGGACTTAAAATCCCTCGCCGTGAGGCGTGCGGGTTCGAGTCCCGCCCCGGGCACCAATCAGGCGCCAATGGTGCGTCGCGATCGGGCGTTCGATCGTCCCCGCGTTCTCAATCCGACCGCGCCGGCCGGTTCTCGGAGCCGGCGCTTTAATTCCGTCGTCGCTCATGCATCACTCGGCGTGATGGGATCGCCGCGCCGCTCCGCGGGCATCATGCGCTCGGATCGCGGGGGATTTGAGAGGTTGCGGTTTGCGCGGATGTGGTGGCGCCGGTCTATTGCATCAATGCCATCGTGGACGGTGAACTCGACTGCCCGTGATGCGGTGCTGCCGGCGCGGACCCATCGGCCATGTTTTTTCACTCGATCGCTTGACATCCATTCGAAAACGAATAAATTATAAGATGCGCGCTTCAAGTTTGCGCACCCTGACTCAGCACTATCAGATCGGAGGTATGTCACGTGGAATACGCTAACCTTAGCGTCGATGAGATCCAGCAGCAGCTCGAGACGATCGAGCAAAATAAGGCCGAATTGCAGCGGGCATTGGTGACCCGGCGGCAAGAGGCTAAGCATGGTGTGGTGGCGCAGGTCAGGGAGTTGATCACGCAAAACGGCTATGAACTCGACGAGATTTTGCCCTTGATCACGGCCCGGCGCCGGCGCGGTACCGCGGCAGCGGCACGCCCCGCCACCAGCGGACGTGACTACACGCGTTATGTCGATCCGGAAAACCCAGCGAACGTCTACGTGCGTGGCGTCTTGCCCGGCTGGATGAAGCAGAAGATGCAGGAGCAGGGCTACGATTCGTCCGTCAAGGCGGATCGCGAGGCGTTCAAGGCGAATTATCTGCAGGCCATCGAGGCCTGATCGCGCGGCGCATCGGCACGCTTGCCAACAGCAATCCGGAGATCGTTTTCTCCGGATTCTCAACAAATATCGCTGGATTTTTGTTGCCTGGGTGTCTAGAATCCAACCTCAGTATCGGCGGGCCGATGCTTCCGAATCGCGGCTGACTCCTCGACCTTCAGGCATCATCCTCGAATATACGTTTCTTCTTTATTTTTGTCGATGCCTAGGCCGCTCCCAGGTACCCTGGGCAGGCTGCCTGTTCAAGCAGGCACGGAGCCTTCATGTCTTTTGATTCGCTCGGCTTACGGGCCGATCTTCTGCGCGCTGTAGCGTCACAGCGTTACGGCCGGCCAACGCCGATCCAGGCGCAAGCCATCCCCGAGATTCTTGCCGGACACGATCTTCTCGCCGGCGCTCAGACCGGCACCGGCAAGACCGCCGCGTTCGTCCTCCCATTACTCCAGCGGCTTGCCGATCAAGGGCATCCGCAACGTCACCCCCGCGCACTCATCCTGACGCCCACCCGCGAACTGGCGGCTCAGGTCGGTGAGCGCGTGCACGCTTACGGGATTCACCTGACGCTACGCTCTGCCATCGTGTTTGGCGGGGTCGGCATGCAGCCGCAAGTTGACCGGCTGCAGCGCGGTGTCGATATTCTGGTTGCGACTCCGGGGCGTCTGCTCGATCATGCCGGCCGCCGAACCGTGGATCTGTCGAGGGTCGAGATCCTGGTCCTGGACGAGGCGGATCGGATGCTCGACATGGGCTTCATTCACGATATCAAGCGCATCCTGAAGCTGATTCCCGAGCGGCGGCAGAATCTGCTGTTCTCCGCGACCTATTCGGACGATATTCGGCGTCTCGCCGACGGTCTGTTGCGGCATCCGAAAATTGTCGACGTGGCGCGACGCAACACGGCGGCAGAGGCCGTTGTGCAGTCCGCCCATCCGGTCGATAAACAGCGCAAACGCGACTTATTGGCGCATCTGATCCACCGCGAGGGCTGGGCGCAGGTGCTGGTCTTCACCCGCACCAAGCACGGGGCGAATAAGCTTGCCGAGCATCTTGTCAAGGATGGGATTACGGCCGCGGCGATCCACGGCAACAAGAGTCAATCCGCCCGCACCCGTGCGCTCGATGAGTTCAAGAACGGCTCGGTACGGGCACTGGTCGCCACCGACATTGCCGCGCGCGGCTTGGATATCGTGAATTTGCCCCAAGTGGTCAACTTCGAATTGCCGAACGTGGCCGAGGACTATGTCCATCGGATCGGGCGAACAGGTCGTGCCGGTGCCGGCGGCGCCGCCTTGTCGCTCGTCAGTCACGAGGAACAAGCGCTCCTCAAAGGGATACAGCGTCTGCTTCGGCGGGAGATTCCCTTGATTCCGGTCGCCGGTTTCGAGCCCTCCGCGGCGGGTGCGGTCGAGTCCGCGTCCGATGATGATCGATCCAGCGCACGTCCGAGTTCCATGTCGCCGCGGCGTCATGCCGGACGCGGCGATCAGCCGCGTCCAGGTCCCGGTCTGGCCGGGAGGTCGGCGCCACGCAGTCGGCGGGCCGCACCGCCGGCACGTGGGCGTTGAGACGATTGCCGGAAGATCTTAGCCCCAACGGTTGGGGACAAAGACTGTCGAATCAGTTGTGCATTGATCATTCGACCGTTCTCTCTTTCTCTTCAATGCACATTGACGGAATTGTTGAACGATGAATATCTATGTTGGCAACCTGGCCTACTCCGTGACTCAAGACGATCTGCGCGACGCGTTCGCCGCCTACGGCGACATCTCCAGCGTCAATCTGATCACCGACAAGTTCACCGGCGATTCCAAGGGGTTTGGTTTCGTTGAGATGCCGAACAACGCGGAGGCCGACGCCGCCATCAAGGCTCTGAACGAGACCCCGCTGAAGGGCCGCAACATCAAGGTCAACCAGGCCAAGCCGCGCGGTGAGCGTCCGTCCGGCGGCGGCGGCGGCGGCGGGGGCGGCGGCGGGGGCCGTGGTCCGCGCTGGTAGACACCGTATGAGCCGGGGCTGCGCGCCCCGGCTTTCGATGTCCGTGATATCCACTGCCCGGGGCGTTGCCCTTGGACTGCGCTGGCGCGATCAGCACTTCCGGTGCGTCTGTATGTTGAGCCCCGACGCCGCTTCATTCCAATTGACCTACCGGGTGTGTCCTGCGCAGCCCACGGTCCACTTGTTCAGCGTCGAACTGCGGATCGCGCATCCACCTACCGGTACGCTTCTGCTTGCACTGCCGGCCTGGTGTCCGGGCAGCTACATGATCCGGGATTTCGCGCGTCACCTCGTGCGGATCACCGCGGTCGATAGTCATGGACAGAGCGTCCCGATCATCAAGCGGGACAAGCAAACCTGGGAGTTGGAGCCGGGCGATGCGCTCATGCTTCCGCTCATCGTCAACTATCAGGTGTACGCTTGGGATTTCTCGGTGCGTGCCGCTCACCTCGACACCACCCATGCCTACTTCAATGGGCCGAGTCTATTGTTGCAGGTCCGCGGCTTTGAGCATGGACCCTGCCGCATCGATTTGCTTCCGCCGCCGGGGGACGGTTGCCTGGACTGGCGCCTGGCGACCAGCCTGAAACCCCTCGCCGCGACACCACTGGGTTTCGGTTCCTATCAGGCGGACGATTATGCCGATTTGATCGATCACCCGGTGGAAATGGGGCAGTTCGATCTTGTCGCCTTTACTGTTCGCGCTGTGCCTCATCGATTCGCCGTCAGCGGCCGCCAACGCTGCGACTTCGCGCGGCTCCAGCGTGACCTCGAGCGCATTTGCGGCCAGCACGCCGCCCTTTTCGGCGAGCTCCCAATCGACCGTTACCTGTTTCTGGCCGTTGCGGCGAGTGAGGGTTACGGCGGGTTGGAACACCGTTGCTCATCCAGTCTCTTGTGTACGCGGGACGATTTGCCGAGTCCCGGCGAGACGGCGCTCACCGCGGGTTACCAGCGTTTTCTTGGTCTGTGCAGTCATGAGTACTTCCATCTCTGGCATGTCAAACGCATCCAACCCCTCTGCATGCAGACCGCCGACCTGACCGCGGAGGTCCACACCCGCCTGTTGTGGGTCTTCGAGGGCATCACGTCCTACTACGACGATCTGGCGTTGATTCGCGCCGGCTGCATTGAACCGACCGCGTATCTGCAATCGCTTGCGGAAAATGTGACCCGGGTGATGCGAACCCCGGGCCGGTTGGTGCAGACCTTGGCCGAATCCAGTTTCGATGCCTGGACCAAGTTTTACAAGCAGGATGAGAATGCACCCAACACCATCATCAGTTACTACGCCAAGGGTGCGCTCGTCGCACTCGCCCTCGATCTGACAATCCGCCGGGAGACCGGCGGACGGGTGGCGTTGGATGACGTGATGCGTGCGCTTTGGGTGCGCCACGGCCGCACCGGACTCGGGGTACCGGAGCGGGGGTTCGAGACGCTCGCGGTCGAGGTCTCCGGGCTCGATCTCGGCGACTTTTTCGCTCAGGCCTTGGACGGCACTGATGACTTGGATCTGGTACCCTTATTGGCCTCCGTGGGCATCCTGATGCGGCTGCGGCCTGCGAACGGTTCCAAAGACCAGGGGGGCTGTGTCGAGCGCTTCGAGCCGATTCAGGTCCAGCCGACCCTGGCCGTGCGGCTGCGCAACGGCGGCCCGGATGCCGTGCTGGCGCACGTGCTCTCCGGCGGAGCCGGTGAATGTGCCGGGCTGGCACCGGGGGATCAAGTGGTGGCGGTGAATGGGCTGCGGGCCACGGCCGAGAATCTCGAACGCCTGGTGGCCGCGAGCCAGGACCGGCATGGTGCGCCGATGCCGATTCGGCTGCATTGCTTCCGCCGTAACGAGTTGCTGGAGTTGACGGCCTGCCCGCAACCGGCGGTCGCCGATACCTGTGAGCTGATGTTGAGCGATGCGGCTCCGGACGCGGTGCTGCGGGCGCGGACCGCGTGGCTTGCGAGTCTGGTGTGATTCGTTGATGCAGCGGGGTCTCGACTTGATCCGCGTGCTTGCCGATGGTGACTATCACTCCGGGGAGGTGATTGCCGGGCGCCTCGGGATCAGCCGCACGGCGGTTTGGAAGGCACTGACCAAGGTTGCCGGGCAACTCGATCTCGTCATCGAGCGTGCGCCGGGGCGCGGCTATCGGTTGGCGGTTCCATTGCAGTTACTGGAACCCGAACGAATACTCCGCGCTCTTCCGGCTGCCGCTGCGGCGCGCCTGAGCCGCCTCGAGGTCCTGCCACAGATCGATTCCACCAATCTTCGCCTCATGGCAGCGGCCGCCGCGGGGGCGTCGGCGGGTAGCGTTTGTCTGGCCGAACGGCAGACCGCGGGGCGGGGGCGGCGCGGTCGGACCTGGGTGTCGCCCTTTGCCGCCAACCTCTATCTCTCGGTCCTGTGGCGTTATCCGGCAGGGCCGGCCGCGCTGGGCGGGGTGAGCCTGGCGGCGGGGGTGACAGTCGCCGCGGCGCTGCAGCGGCTCGGGTTGGCCGAGGTGGGGCTGAAATGGCCCAATGATCTGCTGTGGCGGGGGCGCAAGCTCGGGGGGCTGCTGCTCGAGGTGGTCGGTGAAGCGCAGGGGCCGAGTCATCTGGTGGTTGGCCTGGGTGTCAACCTGCGCATGGAGGCCGACCAGGGACGGGCCATCGAGCAGCCCTGGGTCGATCTTTATCAGGCGCTGGATGGTCGGCCGCCGGAACGCAATGTCCTGGCCGCGGTGCTGATCGACGCCCTGTTGGAGATGCTGGAACGCTTCGGCCAGGTTGGCCTGGGTCCCTTTCTCGCCGAGTGGGAGCGCTACGACCGGCTGCGCGGGCAGCGGGTGCAGGTGCAGCTCGGCGACCGGGTCATGACGGGCGACTATGCCGGTATCGAACCGGACGGCGCCCTGCGCCTCGATACCGCCGATGGCCGTCTGTGTCTGCATTCGGGCGAGGTCAGTCTGCGTCGATGAATCTATTGATCGATATCGGTAACACCAACCTGCACTGGGCGCTACATGACACCGCCGGGCTCGGTTCGATGCAGGGTGTGCGGCATGGCCGGGGCGTGCCGCTTGATTTGCTGGCCGCGTGGGAGACGCTCGAACCGCCGGCTCGAGTACTGATCGCGAATGTTGGCGGAGATCGCGTCGGCCGCGCCATGGCGCGGGTGGTCCGCGCCTATTGGGGGCTGGACGCGGAGTTTGTCGCCGTGCACCAAGGCTATCAGGGCCTGCGGGTCGCTTATCCGGAGCCCGCACGGCTGGGTGTGGACCGCTGGCTGGCCCTGCTGGCCGCCCATGGGCGCGGGGCCGAGGCGGCGCTGATCCTCGATGCCGGTACCGCTGCGACCTACGACCTTCTGGCTCCGCGAGGCCATCATTTGGGCGGTTTGATCCTGCCCGGAGTGGGGATGATGTGCGACAGCCTGTTGGCCGGAACCCAGATTCCGCGTGGTGATCTGGTCTCCGTGTCCGATCCCTGGGCCAGTGATACCGGTGCCGCGGTTGCGACCGGCAGTCTGCATGCGCTGGCGGCCCTGGCCGAGCGCCTGTACGATCGCCTGGCTGAGCGGCTGGCCGCTGAATATCAGGGGCCAGCGGCGATGGCCCCGGCCTTGCTGGTGACCGGGGGCGACGGTGCGCGGATCGGCCCATGGATCGGGCGCCCGCTCGTCTTGGTGCCGGACCTGGTGCTGCAAGGGCTTGCGCTCCTGGCGCAGGATCCGCATCGCGTCGTCGACGCCGGTCAGGCTCAGGCTGGTTGATTCGCGTGTCAGGCTTAGGCGATTGCCGGAAATCGCATTAGACGTCTCCCAGGATGCCGCGGAGCACGGCAACGAGCGCGTGGGTGTCGACCGGTTTGCTCAGAATACGCAGGGTCGGGTTCCGGGCGCGCGCGTCCGCGGTCGCGAAGGGGTCGCCGCTCATCAGGATCACCGGGAGTTCCGGTCGGTTGCGGCAGAGGGTGCGGTAAAGTGCCAGGCCGTCCATGCGCGGCATGGCAATGTCCGACAGCACCAGGGCAATGGCCGGTTCGTCGGTCAGGCGGTCAAGCGCGTCTGCCCCGTCCACGGCTTCCAGGAGGCGGTAACCGGCCTGCTCCAAGGTACGGCGTAGCGTTTGGCAGACCAGGGGTTCGTCGTCCACCAATAGAATCTCGGGCGGTCCGGCGGATGGGCTTGGGGGGCGGGCGGCGCTCGACCTGACGCGACCCCGTTTGGCGCCATGGGCCGCGGTCCGGTAGCGCGGCGCTAACGGGAGCCGGAGTTGGACGCGGGTCCCCGCGCCCGGTTCCGAGGTAATCTGGACCGCGCCGTGGCTGCGTCGGGCGAACTCCTGCACCATGAAGAGCCCGAGACCGGTTCCGCGACCGCGTGCCTTGGTGGAGAACAGCGGCTCGAACAGACGGGCCTGGACGGCCGGCGTCATGCCCACCCCGGTATCGACCACACACAACTCCCCGTAACCCTCATGGTATGCAGCGGCCGGGTCGGTTACCGCAATGCCCGCTGTCGGTTGGGCGGTGACGCGGATCGTCAACTGCCCGGCGGTACCCATGGCATCGCGCGCGTTGAGTGCGAGGTTGAGGAGGGCGACTTGGAGTAATGCGGAGTTCGATAACACAACGATTCCCGGCGTCAGGTCCAGGGTCAGCGCAATCCGCGGCGGCAGCAGGCGCTGGATCACGGGTGCGAAGTCTTGCGCCAACTCGCCGAGCGGACAGGGACCGACACTGACTTCCTCGCCGCGTCCCAGCGAGAGCAGGCCCGAGGTGACCACCTTGGCTTGAGCGATCGCGGCCTCGGTCTCGGCGAGCACTTCCCGCGCGTCACCGGTGTCCGCCGCGGCCGACAGCAGCTGCCCCAGGTAGTGCAGATTGCTGCTGATCACTCCCAGCACGTTGTTGAAGTCGTGGGCCACACCGGCCGCCAGGTGACCGATGACCTCGCGCTGGCGCGCTTGCAGGAGGCCATCGAGCACCGCCTGTTCGCGGAGGTTGGCGCTGATGCGCTGAGCCATCAGCGTCAGAATCTGTTGTTCCGGCTGACCCAGATGCGGCGCGGTCGTGCGGTCGGCGAGGTCGAGGAGACCGTGGTGAACAACGCCCTCGGCGTCGCTCCAGGTCAAGTCCATGCGGGTCAGGAACGCGAGGTCCGCGCCGAAGACCGGATGTCGCGGCACGGGCGATGGGTCGGCTGCCAGGTCGTCGACGCGGACCGGTCCCGCCGGGCCACTGCGGTCGGTCGCCGCGTCACCCACCGCGACGAGCAGCCGATAGTGCTTGTCGCGAACCTCGGCGAGGGCCGCGAGTTGGACCCCGAATGCCTGGCACCCGTAACTCAGGAGTGCTTGCAGGTGCTGGGCGGGCGGCTGGTAGCGGGTGGTCAGCTCCGAAAATGCTTCGAGCTTCGCGCTGTAACGTTGCAGCGCCTGTTCCGCTTCGGCCCGCGCCTGCTCGGCGAGGCGCTGTTCGGTGATGTTCTGCACCAGGCCGAGTGGCAGCGGTGCCCCGCCATCGCGCGCCGGCAGCAGGGCCACGCTGAGGTCACCCCACACCAGGGTGCCGTCGGGTCGCAGATAGCGCTTTGTGATGCGATAGCTGGCACGCTTGCCGGCCAGCAGTTCCTGGAACAGACACAGGTCGGCGTCGAGATCTTCCGGATGGGTGAAGTCGTCGAAACGCAGCGTCTGGATGGTCGCCGCGTCGCGTCCGAGAATTCGCTCCAAGGCGGGATTGGTGAATTGCGGGCGCCGGTCGGGTCCGACGATGGCCATGCCGATCGGCGCCTGCTCGAAGACCGCCCGGAAGCGTGCCTCGCTCTGCGCCAGCACGTGCTCCGCCAACGTTTCTGCGGTGATGTCACGGATGGTGCCGATGATGCGGATGATCCCCGCATCGTCGACTGGTTCGCCGTCGACACTCGTGTGCTTCACCCGGTTCGCAGCGAATCGCAAACGCAGGACCAAGTGGTAAGGGCGCCGCTCGGCGAGTGCCTGGGTGATGGCGGCTTCCATGCCCGGCAGATCCTCCGGGTGGACCAGGGCGGCGCCGACCGCGTAATCCACCAGGGCTTGATCCGGCGGGAACTCGAAGATACGCAGGGCCTCGTCGGAGAACCAGGCGGTCTTGGTCGTTGTGTTCAACTCCCAAACGCCAACGCGCCCCGCCCGTTGGGCGCGCGCGAGGCGTCTCTCGCTGTGCCGTAGTTCGCGTTCACTTTCCTGCCGGGCCTTGATGTCTGTCCGCAGGGCCACTTCCATCCGTGTGAAGGCGGCGCTGAATTCAGCGATCTCCCGCAGCCGGCTGGGCCGCGGCTGGGCGTCATGCTCCGGTCGGTCGAGCTGGGCGGGCAGGCGGCTGGCAATAGCGGCCAGGGTGGCAATGGGGCGGCCGATGCGCCGGCTGAAGGCGAACGCACCGATCAGGGCGAGTACCAGGATGGTACTGAGTTGCCGGAACACGCTAAGCTGGACGCGCTGCAAGGCTTCCACCGCCCTGGTTGCGGTGAGATCCGCGACCAGTTGGATCGGTACACCCGCCAGGGTCAGGTCGGCGCGCTGCTGGAATCGGCCTTTACGGAAACGCGCCATGCGCGATAGCCGTGGGCCGGTTGCCGGCTGAAGATTTGGCTCAGCTGCCGATTGTTGCGTCACCCGGTGGTCGGGTGCCGACGATCGGGGGTGATCTGGAGCCGGTAAGAGGGTCATCGTGATCCCGCCGGCCTGGGGCAAGAGCCAACGGATCTGCTCGATGAGCTCCGGCAGTTCGGCCCGCGCCGCGGCGAGGGTCGGCGGTGGGTCGGGCCGGTTGAAACGCGCGGCGGCGAGTCGATTGGCCAGGGTCAAGGTGTCGGACGCGTCGGCTTCCATGGCGTCGGTCAGGCGGCGGATCTGAAAGATCGAGACGCTCAAGGCCGGGACCAGGACCGCCAGTACCATGGAGGTGAACAGAATCTCGCCGATCGGTACCGTGACGGCCCGCCGCCGCAGCAACTGGATGCCGAGTACGATCGCGCCGGCGAGCGCCGCGTTGAGTACTCCGTTGATGGCCTGTTTGAACGCCACCAGGGTCACCTCGGTGCCGGTCATGGCAAGCGGTCCGCCGTAGCTCAGGGCCACCAGGGGCATGCCGAGAATCAACCAGTAGATGCCGTCCGCGGCAGCCAGGGGCAACACTTCACCCTGCGGCCGGAGATAGCGGTGCAGCACACCCACGCACAGGGCCTCGGCGATCAGAATCAGCCAGGCGTAGGGGTGGTGCCAGAGTATGATCGTGTATGCCCCGCCGATGGCAGCTACCAGAACGCCGGCGCCGGTCCCCAACCAGTGGATGGCCAACATGGCAAAGACCGACCCGAAGACCAGGTCCAGTCCGTAGCCGACCGGCAGATACACGAGGCTAACGGCGACGGCCGCGGCCGCGAGTCCGCCCACCCGGGCGAGGTCGTTCAAGCGCGCCGGGAGTCGTCGACGCGCGATTTGCACGGTGGGGAAAGGGAACGCCGTCATGGGAGATCCAGGCCCCGCTAATTTTGTTAGAGTATCGCGACGATCCGGTGGTTTCCGGATGCTTACAACGCGCCGCTGCCCGCTGCGCGATTGGCAACGGACGCCAGGAAGGCAGGCTCTTGCGTTTCCCCACCGGCTGTTTGTGCGATCTATCATGCCTGAACCCGCGCGTATCATCATCGTTGAGGACGACGTGGCCTTGGCCAAGGGGCTGCAGCGTATCCTGATCAGCGACGGCTTCGACGTTTCCCTGGCCTTCAGCGGAGCGGAATTAATCGATTTGTTGAACCGCGGTGGTGTGGACCTGGTGCTTCTGGATTTGAATCTGGGGGCCGAGGATGGCATGGACATCGCCCGCGAGTTGGCGCGCACCCGTTCTACGGGGCTTATCATCATTACCGGGCGGGGGGGTAAGGCCGATTTGGTTGCGGGGCTGGAGGCCGGGGCGGATGACTATCTGGCGAAGCCCTTCGATCCCGACGAGTTGCGCGCACGCATGCGGGCGGTGTTGCGCCGCCGTCAACACGGGCGGGATGCCCTCCCCGTGCTCGCGGTCGGTCCCTTCCGGCTGAACACCGCAAACCGGTGTCTGAGCCGGGAAGGCGACGACGCGCGGATTGAGTTCACCGCGCGGGAGACCTCCCTGCTCGCCTATCTGATCGCCCACCTGGGTGAGCCGGTGCATCGTGCCGACCTGGCCCGCGGCGAGTATTGGACCCCGGACGATCGGGCGACCGATGTCCACATGAGTCACATCCGGCACAAACTTCAGGGGGGCGGGATGTCCGAATTGTGTATTCAGCCGGTGCGGGGCGTCGGCTATCAGCTCACCTGCGTGCTGCCGGGAGAGTCCGAGCCCAAGTACTGATCCCGGTGGGTCATTCAGGCGTTCGGGGGGCGTATTGACCGCGTGCTGTTCGCCCGGCTCAGGGCCTGGCGGAACTGGTGACACCGGTCGAGAAATTCCCGCGTGCTCTTGGGCATGGGGACGCGGGCCCGCACGATGTTGGTAACCAGGTCGGTTCCTTCGCGGATCAGCCGCGCGCCTTCCAGGGCTTCGCGGATGGTTGCCGCGTCCGGGGCCGTCGGCAACTGGGGCTGGATGTTGCAGAGGCGCTCGCGGGCGACGACATAACTTGGCCATACCCGAAAGATCCCCGGGTCGGTGCGCAGCATTTCGCACTTGCGCTTGCCGGCCTCGGCCAAGGCGTCGACGCGCGGAGCGATCATGGTGATCTGGGTGCTGTTGGAAAAGGCGTCTTTCAGGCCGGTACCGATGCGGTCGATGTCTCTCATGGTCATGGCCATCTTGAGGTAACGGCTTTCATAGAAGGCCTCGATGGGAATCGAGTAGGCTTTGAAAGGCTCACCCCAGAGTTCGTCGATCCCCTCGTCGCCGCCGCGATGGCGGACCATCTTGCCCAAGTCAAGGGCCTCCATCAGGCACTGGCCGCACTCACGCATGAGGGTGTTGTCGGGGGTGATCTCGATGCCGGAACTCTGCAAGTCCACCAGGCAGGTGAAGATATCCGTGGCGCGGTTGAAGAGGGCACCGGCGAGCATGGCCCCGTTGACGCGCTTGCGCTCGGTGTCGGTTTCGGCTTGATAAGCCGCCCGGGCCGCGTCGAGGCGGTTGCCGGGGATGTTGATCCCGAATTCCACATGATTGAAGAGGCGCCGGGTCAGTGCCTGGATCAGACCCTTGCGCGTTTCCAGGGTATCGATCGGGGGATCGTAGTGTTTGATCCAGTACCCGTCGTAGTAGACGCGCATTTCGCCATCAATCAGGCGGCGGGTACCGTTGGCCGTGGGCTCGGACATAGGACTTAATGAGCTGCCAGTGGGATGCGCAAGTGTAGCGGAGGTTGGCGTCGCCTGCTTGCCGGTGCGGCCTGCGGTCGCGCGGTGTCCGCGCGTCGCAGCGTCCCGGATATTGTTAGACTGGCGGTGTTCACCACCTGCAGCGGCGGAGCCGATATGATAACCAAAGACCAGTTTACCGCCATCGTGATGGCCTTGTTTGCCTGGGGACTCGCGGGGGGGCTGTTTGGCGCCTTGTTCGCGGGGCTGCATCAGGTGCTCTTGGTCGTGGGTCTGACCGGTTGGCAGCCGCCGGTGGTGGCGGCCGCGGCCGCGGCCATGACGACCTCCGCCTTTTACAGCGCGATGCCGGTTGCGTTGGCCGGGGCCATGGCTGGCGTGTTGGCATCGATCGGGTCGCTGATCGTGTTCGGCCACGATCCGGGGTTGCTCCAGATTGCCGGAGCAGCCGGGATCGCGGGGCTGGCCGGCGGGAGCTTTTTCGCCTGGATGACGGGTGGCGGCGGTCGTCCGCTGGCGCGGACCCTGGCCGGGCTGGTCGGGGGGGTGATCGCCGGGGGCGGCGTGGCCGCGTTGGTCGCCGCGACCGGCCACCGCGCGGGCAGCTTTGTGCTGGCCGCCGGCGTGGTCGCGTTGGTGGGAACCCTGTTTGAAATTTCCGAACGCTGGTTGGTCACTCGCGGCGGCGCGTTATTTCCCGCTGGTTTGTCGGCGGCGGTCGTGGCTGGTCTGATTGCGACCATGGTGGGTGCCGGCGTCTGGCTGCTTGGGGGCGCGCCGACCTTGGCACTGGACGGCACCAGCCAGGATCTGCTGGGGCAAATCCGCCGCGAGCTTCCCCCGGGATTTCTCGGCGGGCTCTTGGGTGGAGCCATTACCGGCGTTATCTTGGAGTCACTGGGTTTTCATCTGGAGGATCACGCCTGACGGTGCGGTGCCTGACGGTACCCCGACGGCCTCCCGGCGCGGTACCATGGCCCGTCAGTCGGCATCCAGGCATGGTGATTAACGCGCCTGCCGGATGATCGGACCCTGCAACATCCATAACAAGACCGCGGCGATTGACGGAAATCGCCTGCGGTCATCGGCCCAGCGGAGAGTTCACATGAATGCGCTCGACATCCTTTCGTCGCCGAGGAAATGCAAAAGCCCATCGACCTGGACGCCCTCACGCGTCCGGTGCCCAACCAACAGGTGGCGGCGCAACTCTATGCCGCGTCCTTGATGACGATCGCCGTCGATAGCGATGCCGAGCGGCATTACCTGGCCGATCTGGCCGCGCAGCTCAAGCTGGATCCGGCCGCGGTGACCTATATGCACCAGGCGGTCGGTCTGTCCTGATGCGCTGTCGTGTCTCCAGTGGTCCAGGTCTGCTGGTTCCGGTCTGGGCCGACGCGAGCGTCCGCCGTCGGTGCGGTGCTTGGGTGCGGCGGACCCGACCCGACCCGACCAGACCCCTTTTCAGACCTCAAACTTGGGAGACATGGTTTTGATCACGATGTTGTTTTTTATCGCTGTAGGGATCGTTATCGGCTGGAATCTTCCCCAGCCGCCGTGGGCCAGGCAGTGGCAAGACAAGGTCGTTGGTTTCGTCCGTTCCATCACCAACAAGGCCGGTCAATGATCGTTGCCGCGGCGGTTTCTTCAGTAACCCGGAGGCCCATAGATGTCTGAAATCAAAGCCGAACAGGCCACCCTGATCCTGGGTGACAGCCAATATCAACTGCCGATCGTCGAAGGCAGCGAGCACGAACGGGCCATTGATATCCGTACCTTGCGTGACCGCACGGGGTATATCACCTTGGATCCCGGATATGGCAATTCCGGCAGTTGCGAAAGTGCGATCACCTTTATCGACGGCGAACAGGGCATCCTGCGTTACCGCGGCATCCCTATCGAGCAGTTCGCCGGCAGCCCGACCTTCACCGATGTCGCCTGGCTGCTGATCTTCGGTGAGTTGCCGACGCCGGCCGAGTACGAGGAATTCTCCGCGGATTTGACGCGCTTCGCCAATCTGGACGAGGGCATGAAGCATCAGTTCGAGGGTTTCCCGCGCACCGCCCCGCCGATGGCCATCCTCTCGGCCATGATCAACGCGCTGTCCTGTTTCCACCCGGAACTGCATGAACTGGAGGATCTGACCCAGTTCCGCCATGCCGCGGCGCGTCTGATCAGTAAGATCCGCACCATCGCTGCGTACGCCTTCCGCAAATCCCGCGGTCTGCCCTACATCTACCCGGACCCCAGCCTGAAGTACGTGCCGAACTTCATGCATATGATGTTCTCGCAGCCGTACAAGCAGTACATCTGCCCCCAACTGGTGCGCGAGGCGCTCAACCTGATCCTGATCCTGCACGCGGATCACGAACAGAATTGTTCGACCTCGACCGTCCGCATGGTGGGCTCCAGCGGAGCCAATCTGTTTGCCTCCTGCGCCGCCGGCGTGTGCGCGCTCTGGGGGCCGCTGCATGGCGGTGCCAACGTGGAGGTGCTGACCATGCTGGAGCAGATCCATGCGGGCAACATCACCCCGGAGGAATATGTCAAGCTGGCCAAGGACAAGGACAGCAAGGTGCGGCTGATGGGCTTCGGGCACCGGGTCTACAAGAATTTCGACCCGCGTGCACGGATGCTGGCGAGCATCGCCGAACGGCTCCTGCCGCAATTGAGCGGGGACGATCCACTGCTGGAGATCGCCCGGCGGCTCGAGGAGATTGCGCTCTCCGACCCCTATTTCATTGAGCGCAAACTTTATCCGAACGTCGACTTCTACAGCGGCATCCTCCTGCGGGCCATCGGCATTCCCACCAACATGTTCACCGTGATCTTCGCGATCGGCCGGCTGCCCGGCTGGATCGCGCACTGGTGGGAGCATGATCAGACCCAGCGCAACAAGATCGCCCGTCCGCGTCAGATCTATGTCGGCGAGACCGTGCGAGACTATGTCCCGAAGGAGCACCGGGGCTGACGCCGTCCCATGCCTGAAGCCCCCGACAGCGCTGCGGTGCAGCGCTATCTGCTCGCGCTCCAGGACCGCATCGGCGTGGTCCTGGAGCAAGCGGATGGGCAGGCCCGGTTCCGGGAGGACGCCTGGAACCGACCCGGTGGGGGCGGTGGCCGCACCCGCGTGATGGCGGATGGGGCCGTGTTCGAGCAGGGCGGCATCAGTTTTTCGCAGGTGTTCGGCGACCGACTGCCGCCCGCCGCGACCGCCAATCGCCCGGACTTGGCCGGGCGGGGTTTCCAGGCAATGGGTGTCTCCCTGGTGGTCCATCCCCGCAACCCCTATGTACCGACCTCGCATCTGAATGTGCGCTTTTTTATCGCCGAACAGCCGGATGCGCAGCCGGTCTGGTGGTTCGGCGGCGGCTTCGACCTGACGCCCTATTACGGCTTCGACGCCGATGCCATCCACTGGCACCGCAACGCCCACAGCGTCTGCCGACCCTTCGGCGAATCGGTCTATCCGCGCTACAAACAGTGGTGCGATGAGTATTTCTACCTGAAGCATCGCGCTGAACCCCGCGGGATCGGCGGGATTTTTTTCGACGATCTCAATGCCTGGGGTTTCGACCGGTGTTTCGCGTTCATGCGCGCGGTCGGCGACCAGTACCTGGCCGGCTATCTGCCCATCTTGGAGCGCCGTCGCGACTGCGCCTACGGTGAGCGGGAGCGAGCCTTCCAGAAATACCGGCGCGGCCGTTATGTCGAGTTCAATCTGGTCTATGACCGCGGGACCCTGTTCGGGCTCCAATCCGGCGGACGGACCGAATCCATTCTGATGTCACTGCCCCCGGAGGTCAGTTGGCGCTACGACTGGCGGCCGGAGCCCGGCAGCCCGGAGGCGGCACTCTATGAGCGCTTTCTGGTGCCGCGGGATTGGGTGACGGAGCGGCCGGAGGTCGCATCCGGTTGAACGCGCGCCGGTCACCTCACGCCAAAGCCGTCTTTGGTCTATCCTTGACCCGGTGGAAAGGTCCACGTGCCTCGCTTCCCTGTTGAGATGCAAACTGTCCCGCAAGCCACTTCGACAATCAATCATGGACTCACGGCTGAAGCGCTTTTTGCCTTGGGTGATAGGCCCTGTTGCGAGTTGATCGACGGGAGTATTGTTCACTTGCCTCCAACTGGTGCACTCCATGGCAAAGCCGAGTTGCAGCTTGGCCGGCTCATCGCGGATTTTGCCGAAAACCAGCATCTTGGCTGGGTCCTGGTCGGGGAGGTCGGCATCATCACGCGGCGCAACCCGGACCGGGTCCGCGGGGCTGATGCGGTGCTCGTTGCCCGGTCACAGAGCGCTACGCTCCCGGAAGGCTTTCTGGATTTTGGTCCGGCCGCCGTGTTCGAGATCGCATCCGCGAATGATCGCTGGCGCGATGTCCAGGATAAATTGGACGAATACTTCGCCATCGGTGTCGGGCAGGTATGGATGGTCGATCCCAAGCGGCGGCAGGTCACCATCTACACCGGCCCAACCACGGGCGAGCGTTTCGATGCCGCCGACCGGATTGCCGGGAGCGGTATCCTGGAGGGGCTAACCCTGGACGTCGCTCGGTTGTTTCCGGCTTAGGAACCGACCCACGGCGGCCCGCTCGATCGCCGCCCCACCGTCGGCCTTGATCATCGTTCCGGCCGGCCGCGGACGGTCCGCTGTAGGGTCCGCTGTGCGGACCGGCGGCCTGTAGGGTCCGCTCTGCGGACCGGCGACCTTCGCGATCGGCACCCTACACCAGGTTCCACCGGCCGGCTCCGCGGTTTGCTGAGACTACCAGGCATCCACCGGGCTCCGAACCGGCACCACCCCCGGTCGATTGAGCACATGGGTGTAGATCATCGTCGTCGACACATCCGCATGTCCCAGCAGTTCCTGCACCGTGCGGATGGAATACTGCATCGCCCGAATGGTCCGGGCCAGGGTCTTGAGGAGCGGGAAGCGTTCGGTGGCGCGGGCAAACGCGGGACCCGCCGCCGGCGGGCTTGAGCGCGCGACGGTCGGATGATCGCTGTCGAGCGGGCGCCCCCCGGTTTCCCACCAGTCCCAGTCGATGGTCTTGCCGGCCGGGCAGTGGGCCAGATCGACGAAC
>JACDZJ010000044.1_pt1 | contig 60520 bp, 57 predicted proteins | sample 7365721 | NCBI WGS metagenome assembly JACDZJ01 (sample SAMN15143480, study PRJNA637477) | pond metagenome | biome: freshwater wetland ecosystem [ENVO:00000243]; feature: pond [ENVO:00000033]; material: pond water [ENVO:00002228]; isolation source: pond water containing pink berries ... | reverse complement strand
CCCGCATAAATTCTTCGCGCTGCTCCGCCTGATGCGCGTCCCATTTGCGGTTCTGCTCTTCTTTATATTCGTCCCACTTGCGGGCGCTCTCCTCCCGGTCGCGGCGCAGTTCAGCCAGGATCTCGTAGAACCGGTCTTCGGTCGCCGCCCGCCCGGCATACTCCCGGCGGGTCAAATCCAGAATATACCGGAGAAAATCCGGATCTGTGCGGATGATTTCTGGCAGCTCACGTCTGATCGTCTCTTTTAGTGATTGGGTCGTCATCTCGGTTTCAAACGATGGGGTACGTTGCTGTTCTGATGAGGTTCCGTGCTTTACTTAGCCAGGATGATCTGACCTACGAGGCTGCACCCGCGGCGACGACCTCGGTTCGGAACTGGGGCGCGTGCTCGATGGTCCGCTTGACGGCGCACAGCTCCATGGATCTCAGGATGCCGTCACGGTATTTGTTCGGGAAGCCTTCCGGCAGGGTGAGGCGAAGGACCGCGGAGGCGGCACTGGGATCGGTCTTATGGCCTTGCCAGTCCATGGTCAGGCGCATGCCCACGGTGGGCAGGTCGCGGCTTTGACAGAATTTCAGGGCGAAGATGCCGGCACAGGAGGCGATCGATGCCAGGAACAGGTCAAATGGCTGGGGTGCGGAGCCCGCGCCGCCGTGTTCGACCAGTTGATCGGTCGCAATGGTGTGTTCGCGGATCCGCGCATCGACACGCGCGCCGCCGGGGAAGTCGATTTCGATGTGTTCCGTCATTGCCATGGGGAAGGCTCCAGGGTCTGGGCAGATGCCGAAACGACCACGGCTACAGTGGCCGTCAGCGGTTCGGTCCGCGCGGGAGGCCGCGGCGGACCAGGATCATTGGTCCCTGTTGCCGCCGAACATTTTCATGGGGTTCGGCCTCATCTTCATGGGATTGAAGCTGTTACCGCCGGCCCGCCCGGGCTCGGGCGAGGGGCCTTGATCGGCGCCGTGGGGGGCTCCACTATAGCCGGGAACGGGGCCACCTGGAGCGTCGCCGTAACCGCCACCCTGGGTCGGACCCCCGGGTCCACCCGCAGGACCGTACCCCGGAACTTGGGGTGCTCCGGCCGGGCTGCCATAGGCCGGCCCGGTGTAAGCGGGGATCAGATCATCGCGGCCTGGTCCGGGTGCCGGCTGGCCATAGGCCGGACCGGAGTAGGCGGGAATCTGGTAACCGGCACCGGGAGGGGGTGCCGGCTGTCCGTAAGCCGGGCCTGAATAACCGGGGACTTGACCTCCAGCGCCTGGAGCGGGCGCCGACTGACCATACGCGGGACCGGAATAGCCGGGAATCTGACCACCGGCACCAGGCGCCGGCTGGCCGTAGGCCGGGACCTGATAACCATCGGGTCCGCCGCCTGCCGCCTGAGTGGCGGCGTCGGCACAGACCATCAGTGCCGCCAGGACGGCGATGCTGCTCGCGTGCTTGGACATGATTCCTCCGGTCGCTGTGTCTGTTGGCGAATCGGTTGGCCGCGCCTGCGTTGATTCGCCGGTGACGGCATTCTGCGCTTCGCGCGATAGTACTCGCAATCGGACGTCTCGGCCTACTCGGGGCAGCAGTTCCGAATTTGGGTGGCCGCCGCCGACAGCCTGCCGACGGCGAGACTGATGGTGGATGCGCTGCGCTTATGCACCCTGCAAAACAGGATTTGGCATCCGACGGGAATGCCGGCAGGGGTCCGGCCGCAGCCTCAGCCCCCGAGCAAGGCGGCGACTCCTGCCAGGTCATGCGCGGTGTCGACGCCGGGTCCGGGCGGCTGCGCGGCGATACCGACGTGGATGCGCTCGCCGTGCCACAGGACGCGCAATTGTTCCAGCGCCTCGGCCACCTCCAGCGGCGACGGCTCCCAGGTGACATAGCGCCGCAGAAAAGCCGCCCGGTAGGCATAGAGCCCGATGTGACGCAGGAAAGTGACCGAGGTCGGCAGGTGGCCGCGTTTGCCCATGAATTCGTCACGGTGCCAGGGCAGGGGGGCACGCGAGAAGTACAGGGCGAAGCCGGCGGCGTCGGTGACCACCTTGACCACATGGGGGTCGAACAGGGTCTCGCCGTCGGCAATCGCGTAGGCCAAGGTCGCCATGTTGGCTCCAGGGTGTGCGCTGAGATTACGGGCAACCTGGTCGATCAGGGCGGGCGGCATGCAGGGCTCGTCGCCCTGCAAGTTGACGACGATGGTGTCCTCGGGCCAGTTGCGGCGTTCGATGACCTCGGCGATCCGGTCGGAGCCGCTGCGATGCTCGGTCCCGGTGAGTTGGGCCTCGGCACCGAAGGCGGCACAAGCGGTGACGATGCGCTGGTCGTCTGTCGCGACGATCACCGCGCCCGCGGCGCTCGCCCGCGCGCGCTCCACCACGTGCTGGATCATGGGTTTGCCGTGGATGAGCAGCAGCGGCTTGCCGGGCAGTCGGGTGGAGCCGAACCGGGCTGGGATCACGACCTTGAAATCCGGCGGTACCGTGGGTTCCAGCTCGGGTGCTAGGGGCGCAGGACGTTGCAGGGTGTTCAAAGGCAGGGTACCTCCGGCGGCTTTCGGATAAACGAAAACGGGTAGTTAGCGCCGGATATTGCCGTATCCGCAGGATGGTTGGCGAGGAAAATGACGTTTGACCAAGTGCGCGAAGAAGGCGGCGACGAAAGCGTCGTCCGGCACCGCCTCGACCGGACAAGCCCACAGGTCGGCGCGCGCGAATCGGGCGCATTTCACGGCGTCCTTCTCGGTCATCAGCACGGGGCCGGGCGGCCAGGTGTGCGCGTCGGCAGTGGTGAATGCATGGTGGTCCGGATAGGGACGTTCGGTCGCCTGGACGCCGTAAGAACGCAGCATGGCGAAAAAACGTGCGGGGTTGCCGATGCCGGCCACCGCGGTGACCTGCCGGTCACGAAAGGCGTGCAGGGGTTGGGTGCGCGTCGGGTCGTGCAGATCGATGGCCGCGCCTGGAACCAGACTGAAGCGGTACCCAGGGGCGGTGCCGCCGTTGTGGATCACCAGGTCCACGGTGGCCAGCCGTTCGCGAGGTTCGCGCAGGGGGCCGGCCGGCAGGCAACGGCCATTGCCCAGGCCGCGATCACCGTCGACCACGGCGATCTCGAGGTCGCGGGCCAGGCGGTAGTGCTGGAGTCCGTCGTCGCAGAGCAGCAGGTTGCAACCGAGACGGTGCACGGCCAGTTCGCCGTCCGCGTACCGATCCGGACCCGCCACCACCGGACAGGGCGCGCGCCGGGCAAGCAGAAGGGGTTCGTCTCCGACCACACAGGGGTCGTCCGCGGGGCTCACGGTCCGCGGCCAATGAACCGACCGGGCGCCGTAGCCGCGGGTGATGATGCCGGGCCGCCAACCGCGCGCCGCGGTGAGTTGCACGAGCTTGAGCACGAGGGGTGTCTTGCCCGTTCCGCCAACGGTGAGGTTACCGACGATCACCACCGGAATCGGCAGCCGCCGGACGGCGAAGTGTCCGTGGCGATAGCCGCTGCGGCGCAGCCGGGCGATGGCGCAATAAAGCCAGCCCAGCGGGGCCAGGACCAGCGCCAGCGGATGTCGGCCGTACCAGATGGGCGTTGGGTCCAAGGGTTGTTACCGTAACAGTCGCGCCGCGATCCCGCGGAGGCAAGGCGCGACGCGGAAGCCGTCGCATGGCGTTACCGGCCGCTGGAGCGGCCGCACGGCATTCCCACGCTGGAGCGTGGGAACGAGAATAAACGTTAAACCGCGCCTGCTCCAGCCATCGTCGAGTCTACCGGGGCCGATCCCATCCAACACCATCACATACCGCGCTGGGCGCGGTTTAGGCGTCAGAGAGTCCGTCGTGAAACTGGAGTCGATGCAGCCGGGCATAGTAGCCGCCCAGGCTGATCAGGTCGGCGTGGCGGCCTTGCTCGACGATTCGGCCCTCCAGCAGGACCAGAATGCGGTCGGCGTTCTCGATGGTGGACAGCCGGTGGGCGATGACCAGGGTGGTGCGCTGCGCCATCAACAGTTGCAGCGCGGCCTGGATGTGGCGCTCGGCCTCGGTGTCGAGTGCGGAGGTAGCCTCGTCCAGGATCAGGATGGGGGCGTCTTTGAGCATGGCCCGCGCGATGGCCAGACGCTGGCGTTGGCCGCCCGAGAGCAGGACACCCCGGTCGCCGATCATGGTTTCGAAGCCTTGAGGTAAGGCGCGAATGAACTCCAACGCATGGGCAGCTTCGGCCACGTGCGCCAACGCCTCCTGCGTGGGGGGCACGGGCCGGCCATAGGCGATGTTGTTGGCAATGCTGTCATTGAACAGCACGACATCCTGACTGACCAGGGCGATTTGATTGCGCAGTTCGGCCAGCGACAAGTCCCGGATCGGGACCCCGTCGATCAGTATCTCACCGCCGGTGGGGTCGTAGAAGCGCGGCAACAGGCTCGCGATCGTGGTCTTGCCGCTGCCCGAACGGCCGACCAGCGCCACCTTCTCCCCTGGAGCGATGATGAGGTCGAGATTGCGGATCGCCGGCGCCTTATCCGGCGAATACTGGTGCGTGACATCACGGTACTCGATGCGGCCTTGGGCGCGGCCGAGGGTGCGGGTGCCCGGATCGTCCTCGGTTTCGGAATCCAGCAGCTCGAACAGGCTCTCTGCCGCGATGATGCCGCGCTGCAGGTGGGCATTGACACCGGTGAGGCGCTTGACCGGGGGAAGCAGCAGACCCATGGCGACCACGAAGGACATGAAGGTGCCAACCGTAATGTCCGCGCGCAGCCCCTGCATGGTGGAGAGGTAGACGATCAATGCAATGGCCAGGGCCGAAATCAATTGCACCAGGGGCACGCTCGCCGATTCGGTGGCGATCATTTTCATCTGCAATGAGCGGGTCTTCTCATTGATATAGCCGAACTCGGCGGTCTCTTGCGCCTGCCCGCCGAAGGACTTGACGACGCGATGGGCGTCGATCGCCTCCTGGGCCACGTGCGTAAGTTCACCGACCCGGTCCTGAATGCGTCGACTGTAGCGTCTGAACCGCTTGGTGGCGTACTTGACGGCACCGACCATGACCGGACCAATGATCAGGAAGATGGCCGACAGGGTGGCATTGATATAGAGCATGTAAGCCATCAGGCCGATGACCGAAGCGCCGTCGCGGACCAGGGTGGTGACGGCCGAAGTGGCCGCACTCGCCACGTTTTCGACGTTATAGGTGAGCTTGGCCAGAATATGGCCGGATCCGTGTTGATCGTAATAGCGGGTGGGGGCGCGCAGCAGGTGCTCGAACATGGCCTGACGCAGATCCGCCACCACGCGCCGGCCGACCCAGCTCAGAAAATAGTCATTGATGAATCCGGCGATGCCGCGCACCAGAAAGATGAGGATCAGCGCCAACGGCATCAGGCGAACGATGGATTCGTCCTTGTGCACGAAGCTACCGTCGATCAGCGGTTTCATCATTGCAGCAAAAAGCGGCTCGGTCGCGGCATAGATCAACATGCCGAAGATCGAGACGGCGAACATGCGCCAATAGGGCTTGGCGTAGCCGAGCAAGCGGCCATACACCTGACGGGCCGCCAGTTGGGGTATTTCGTGCGTCATTGCGGTGCGGCCGGCAGGGTCGGGCGCGCGGTCGCGAAGGAGACTTTATTCAATCCAACTTCCGCAGCGGCATCCAGCGCTGTCATGACGGCCTGATGAGGCGTGTTAGCGTCGGCCTGGATCAACACGGGCATGCCCTTGCGTTGGTTGACGGCGCCGGTGAGTGCGCGTACCAGGGTCATTGCCTGTTGGTCGACGACCAGACGGTCATTGACATAAAAGGTCCCGTTCCGGTCAATGATGATCCGGATCGATTCGGCTTCTTTGGCTGGCTGGTCCTGACCCTGGGCCTGAGGCAAGGTCACCCGCAGGCGGGTCTGCTCTTGCCCCGCTTCGTCCTTGAAAGTGGTGGAGACCATGAAAAAGATCAGCAGCAGGAAGACGACGTCCAAGAGCGACGTCAGGTTGATCTCGGGCGGCTGGGAGCGGCGGGTGCGTAGATTCATCAGGATTCGCTGCCCGCTTCGCGTTCGCCCTTCATGACCTCGACCAGGCGCAGGGCCTGCATTTCCATGTCGATAGCGAATTGTCCCACCCGGCTGTCGAAAAAACGATGGCAGAGCAAGGTGGGGATGGCGACCGAGAGACCGGCCGCGGTGGTGATGAGTGCTTTGGCAATGCCGCCCGAGAGGATCCCGGCGTTGCCTGTTCCGGCATTCATGATGACACCAAAGATGTCGATCATGCCGAAGACGGTGCCGAGCAGTCCGAGCAGGGGGGCGACTGAGGCGATGGTGCTGAGCGTGTCGAGATGGCGTTCGAGCCGGGCCACGACATGGCGGCCGGTATCGGCAATGGCCTCTTTCATGACTTCGCGAGAATGATTACGGTTGACCAGCCCAGCCGCCAACATCCGCCCCAGCGGGGAGCCGACACGGATCGCTTCGATCGCTTCCTCGCTGAGCTGCCCCTGGCGGTGCAGTTGCCAAATGCGGGCGACCAGGTTCTCGGGCATGATCCGCGTCCGGCGCAATGTCCAGGCACGGTCGATCACCAGCGCGGTCGCTATGACGGAACAGGCGGCGATCGGCCACATGAGCCAACCGCCCGCTTGCATCAGTTCAAGCAAAGCTCACTCCTATTGCGGACGCGGGTGCCGCAAGGCGTTTAACCATGATTCCGAACCATAGTAAAACGCCCCCGGCGCGTGGCGACGGGGGCGTTGCCCGGAAGGACGGCACGCGAGCCGCAGCCACCCCCATCCGCTTAGCCGCGTCGCATCTTGCGCATCTTCTCAATGGCGCGCAATTGCGCGATCGCCTCGGCCAGTTCGGATTGCGCCTTGGCGTACTCGAACTCGGCCGTTTGACCGGCGAGTGCGTCTTCAGCACGGCGCTTGGCCTCCAAGGCGGCCGCCTCGTCGAGGTCATGGGCGCGAATCGCGGTGTCGGCCAGAACGGTCACGGCCATGGGCTGGACTTCCAGCATGCCGCCGGACACGTAGAAATGCTCTTGCTCGCCCGCTTCATTCTCCACCCGCACGTCACCGGGACGCAGCCGACTGATGAAGGCCGTGTGGCGGGGCGCGATCCCGACCTCTCCCAACTCGGCAGAGGCGTAGACCATGGAGGCGATTCCGGAGTGGATGGCCCCCTCGGCGCTGACGATGTCGACTTGGATCGTTGCCATGGGTATATCTCCCCTTAGCCGGCCATCTTCTCGGCTTTGGCCACGGCCTCCTGGATGCCGCCGACCATATAGAAGGCCTGCTCGGGAAGGTGGTCGTAGTCGCCGTTGACGATGGCCTTGAAGTCCTTGATGGTGTCAGCCACGTGGACGAAGGCGCCGGGTGCGCCGGTGAAGACTTCAGCCACCGTGAAGGGCTGCGACAGGAAGCGCTGCAGCTTACGGGCACGAGCCACGGTGAGTTTGTCGACCTCGGAGAGTTCGTCCATGCCGAGGATGGCGATGATGTCCTTCAGCTCCTTGTAGCGCTGGAGCGTTCCCTGAACCGCACGCGCCGTCTCGTAGTGTTCGGCACCAACCACGTTCGGGTCGAGGATGCGGCTGGTCGAGTCGAGCGGGTCCACGGCCGGGTAAATGCCGAGTTCGGCAATCTGGCGGGACAGCACCAGGGTCGCGTCCAAGTGGGCGAAGGTAGTGGCCGGGGACGGGTCGGTGAGGTCGTCCGCGGGCACGTAGACCGCCTGGAAAGAGGTGATGGATCCGGTGCGGGTCGAGGTGATGCGCTCTTGCAGAGCACCCATCTCGGATGCCAGCGTCGGCTGATAGCCTACGGCGGACGGCATACGCCCGAGCAGCGCGGACACTTCGGTGCCGGCCAGGGTGTAACGGTAGATATTGTCCACGAAGAGCAGCACGTCGCGGCCTTCTTCACGGAAATACTCGGCCATGGTCAGGCCGGTCAGGGCGACGCGCAGACGGTTGCCCGGCGGCTCGTTCATTTGACCGTAGACCAAGGCGACCTTGTCGAGAACGCCCGAATCCTTCATCTCGTGATAGAAGTCATTGCCCTCGCGGGTCCGCTCGCCAACGCCCGCGAACACCGAGAAGCCGCCGTGGGCCTTGGCGATATTGTTGATGAGCTCCATCAGGGTGACGGTCTTGCCCACACCGGCGCCGCCGAAGAGGCCGACCTTGCCGCCCTTGACGATCGGCATGATGAGGTCGATGACCTTGATGCCGGTTTCGAGAATCTCAGTGGAAGCCGCCTGATCTTCGAGCTTGGGAGCCTCACGATGGATGGCCCAGCGCTCGTCGGTGCCGATCGCGCCGAGTTCGTCGATCGGATGGCCGAGCACGTCCATGATGCGCCCGAGGGTCGCCTGACCCACCGGCACGCTGATCGGCGAGCCGGTCGCCGTGACCGCGGTGCCGCGCTGCAGGCCGTCGGTGGAACCCATGGCGATGGTACGCGCGATACCGTCACCGAGTTGCTGCTGAACCTCGAGGGTCAGACCGACGGAATCGATTTGCAGCGCCTCATAGACCTTCGGCATCTCGCCGCGGGCAAACTGCACGTCGACGACGGCGCCGATGATCTGGGTGACGTTACCGGAACTCATAGTCTCTTCCTCATTCGTCGCCTGGGCAGGCGTCTGCGGATGCTGTTGTAACCTTGAAGCCGTGGTCGCGCTGGACGGTATCGCCGGGGCCGGCTAAACAGCCGCCGCGCCGCTCACGATCTCGGAGATCTCTTGGGTAATCGCGGCCTGACGCGCCTTGTTGTAGACGAGCTGCAACTCGCTGATCAGGTTGCCGGCGTTGTCGGAGGCGGACTTCATCGCGACCATGCGCGCGGCCTGCTCACAGGCACCGTTCTCGACCACCGCCTGATAGACCAGCGACTCGATATAGCGCGTCAGCAGCGAATCGAGCACGGTATGCGCATCGGGCTCGTAGATATAGTCCCAGTGCAGCGGCATGGACTGTCGCTCGCCCGGCACCAGCGGCACCAGTTGGCGAATCACCGGCTTCTGCGTCATGGTGTTCACGAACTCGTTGCTGGCGATGTAGATCGCATCGATCTTCTTCTCTTCGAAGGCGTCCAGCATCACTCTGACCGTGCCGATCAGCTCCTCGACGTGCGGTTTGTCGCCGAGGTGAGTGGCCTGGGCCAGCACGCTGCCGCCGAAGCGTTTGAAGAATCCCAATGCCTTGGTGCCGATGGTGCAGAATGCGGGATCGACCCCGAGTGCACGCTGCTCCTTGATTTCGGCAATCAGTCGCCGGAACAGATTGCTGTTGAGACCGCCGCACAGCCCGCGATCGGACGAGACGACGATATAACCGACCCGCTTGCGGCTGCGTTCGACGGCCATGAACGAGTGGCGATACTCGGGCGTCGCGCGGGCCAGGTGGCTGATCACCTCGAGCATCTTCTGCGCATAGGGCTTGGACGCGGCCATCCGCTCCTGGGCACGGCGCATCTTGGACGCCGCGACCATTTGCATGGCTTTGGTGATCTTCTGCGTGCTTTTGATGCTCGCGATCTTGGTTCGGACTTCTTTGGCGCCGGCCATTTGCTCAAGCTCCCAGCTTCCAGCCGTCGGCCGCCGGTTTGGACGGCGGAGACGGCAGGGTGAATCGCAATGATGAAACGCGGAAGCCTCGCGCGACCACCTCCGGCTGGCGGACGGCCGTGTGAGGCTGGCGTCTCATTACCAGGTGTTGTTGGCCTTGAATTCCTTGATCGCCGCGTGCATCGCCGCCTGGATCTCGTCGTTGAAATCACCGGTGGTGTTGATGCGCTCGAGCAGGGCCCCTTGGGCCGACTTCATGTAGGACTGAAGTGCGTGCTCGAAGTCCACGACTTTCTTGACGTCCACGTCGTCCAGATAGCCTTCATTGGCCGCGAAGAGCGACATGGCCATCTGGGCCACACTCATCGGTGAGTATTGCACCTGCTTCATCAGTTCGGTAACGCGCTCGCCGCGTTGCAACTGCTTGCGGGTCGCCTCGTCCAGATCGGAGGCGAACTGCGAGAAGGCCGCCAACTCACGGTACTGAGCCAGTGCCAGACGGATACCGCCGCCGAGTTTCTTGATGATCTTGGTCTGAGCGGCGCCGCCGACACGGGAGACCGACAAGCCCGCGTTGATGGCCGGGCGGATACCGGCATTGAACAGGTCGGTCTCAAGGAAGATCTGGCCGTCCGTGATGGAGATGACGTTGGTCGGTACGAAGGCCGACACGTCACCGGCCTGGGTCTCGATGATCGGCAGGGCCGTCAAGGAGCCGGTCTGGCCTTTCACCGCACCGCCGGTGATCTCTTCGACATAATGCGCGTTGACGCGCGCGGCACGCTCCAGCAGACGGGAATGGAGATAGAAGACGTCGCCGGGGTACGCCTCGCGGCCCGGCGGCCGACGCAGCAGCAGGGAGACTTGACGATAGGCCCAGGCCTGTTTGGTCAAATCGTCATAGATGATCAGCGCATCCTGGCCGAGATCACGGAAATACTCGCCCATGGTGCAGCCGGCATAGGGCGCAATGAACTGCATGGCGGCGGAGTCAGCGGCGGCGGCAGCGACGATGATGGTGTGATCCATCGCGCCGAACTCTTCGAGCTTGCGCACCAGGTTGGCAATGGACGAGTTCTTCTGGCCCACGGCAACGTAGATGCACTTAACGCCGGTGCCTTTCTGGTTGATGATGGTGTCGACCGCGACCGCGGTCTTGCCGGTCTGGCGGTCGCCGATGATCAACTCGCGCTGGCCGCAGCCGATCGGGACCATGGTGTCGATGGCTTTGATGCCGGTCTGCACCGGCTGGTCGACCGATTGACGGGCGATGACGCCGGGCGCCACTTTTTCGATCGGCGAAGTGCCGACGGCGTCGATCGGACCCTTGCCGTCGATCGGGTTACCCAGTGCGTCGACCACGCGGCCAAGCAGACCGGGACCAACCGGGACTTCAAGTACGCGACCGGTACAACGGACCCAGTCGCCTTCAGTCAGATGGGTGTAAGGACCCAATACGACAGCGCCAACCGAGTCGCGCTCGAGGTTGAGGGCGAGCCCGAAGGTATCGCCGGGAAACTCCAGCATTTCGTAATAGCGCGCGTCGGACAGGCCATGCACGCGCACGATACCGTCCGTCAGGCTGACGATGGTGCCTTCGGTACGGGCCTCCGTCTTCAGCTCGAACTGTTCGATCTTCTGTTTGATGAGATCGCTGATCTCGGAAGGATTCAGTTGCATGACCGTGTCCTGTTCACAATGGGCCTGTTCAATGGAAGCCCGTTCAGAATTGCAAAGCGTTGGAAAGCTGCCTGAGCTTGCCGCGGACCGAGTCGTCGATCACCAGGTCGCCGGCATGAATCTCGACGCCTCCGATCAGGTCCGGGTCTTGTTCCACCGTCAGCTCCACCTGGGCACCGAGTCGCCGCGCCAAGGCTTTGGCCAGCACCTGCTCTTGGTCGGCATCGACCGGAAAAGCGCTGCGGACCAGCACCTGGCGAACGCCCTGTGCGGCCACGCGCCGCTCCTCGTAGAGCAGGGCGATCTCGGGCAGCGCGGCGAGACGGGCGTTCTCTGCCAACAGTCTGACCAGGTTGCCGAGTTCAGCCGACATGGATTCGCCGCCGAGCTGGATGATCAGGTCACGGAGACGTTCACGCGGGCAATTGGGATTGGCGATCTGGGCGGCCATGAGGGGGTCGGCCGCGATTTCGGCAAGCGCATTCAGGCTCGCGGACCATTGGTCCACGGTGCCGAGTTCCTGCGCACGCTTGAAGACCGCCTCCGCATAGGGCCGCGCAATGGTAGTGATTTCTCCGGCCATGGTGGTCCTTTAGATCTGTCTGGCGAAGTCGTCGACGAGCGACTGATGAGCGCGCACGTCGATTTCTTTCTTCAGGATCTTTTCGGCAGCGGCTAAGGCCAGGGTCGCGACCTTTTCGCGCAGCTCTTCGCGGGCGCGATTGGTCTCGCGTTCGATCTCCGCCTGGGCGGCGGCGATCAGCCGCTGACCTTCGGAGCGAGCGTCTACCTTGGATTCTTCGACGATCTCTCCGGCGCGCTTCTGGGCCTGGCTGAGGATCTCGGTGGCTTGGGCCTTCGCAGTGTTCAGGACCTCCTGAGCGCGCTGCTCGCCGAGACTCTTCTCCTGGTGCCCGCGTTCGGCGGCGGCGAGACCTTCGGCGATCTTTGCCTTACGGTCGCTGAGCGCCTTGACGATAGGCGTCCAGACATAGGTCATAGTGAACCAGACGAAGACCCCGAAGGAGATCATCTGGCCGATGAGTGTCAGGTTGAAGTTCACTTGTATGCCTCGGGGTGCCTTGGGGTGCCTCTGAAGTTCCTTCCGGTCAGGCGCGTCCGATTCTTATGTCAGGCGGCGAACATCAGGTAAAGGCCCATGGCGATCGCGATGACCGGCAGCGCGTCGACGAGACCCATCACGATGAAGAACTGGGTGCGCAGCATCGGGATCAATTCGGGCTGACGGGCAGCGCCTTCGAGGAAACGTCCACCAAGCACACCGATGCCGACGCCCGCGCCGACTGCGCCGAGGCCGAGCATCAGGCCAGCGCCGATGAATCTGATAGCAGTTGCGAATGCTTGTGCGACTTCGAGTTCCATGGGTAACTCCGGTGGTTGGTCAGGCGGTTGAGAATAACGGTTGGTTGAGGACTAGTGATGCGTCTGGTGGGCCATGTCGAGATAGACGACGGTCAGCACCATGAAGATGAAGGCCTGGAGCGTGATGATCAGGATGTGGAACACCGCCCAGACGAACTGCAGGGCGCCGGCGGTAAGCCCCAACACCCAGCCGCCGCCGAACATCAGCGCGATCAGGATGAAGATCATCTCACCGGCGTACATGTTGCCGAAGAGACGCAGAGCGAGAGAGACCGGCTTAGACAGCAGGCTGATGCCTTCCAGAATCAGATTGGCCGGCATACCCCAGACGCCGAACGGCTGCAGGCTCAACTCACCGAGGAACCCGCCGACACCCTTCATCTTGAAGCTGTAATACAGCACCATCCCGAAGACCACCAAGGCCAAAGCAAAGGTGGTGTTGGGATCGGTGGTGGGCACGACCCGCAGAAAGACATGGTGGGGATCGGCACCAAAGATGGCCATCGACTGTCCGAGTAACCAGGGCAGCAGATCCACCGGAATCAGGTCCATGAGATTCATCATGAAGACCCAGACGAAGATAGTCAGGGCCAGCGGCGCGACCAACGGGTTTTTTCCGGTGAACGAGCCGCGGACGTTCTCGTCGATGAATTCGACGATCCATTCGGCAAAGTTCTGCGCTGGCCCCGGAATCCCGGCACTCGCCTTTTCGGCCACGCCGCGGAAGAAGCGAACGAAGAGCCATCCGAGCAGGATGGAGAAAAACATGGTATCGACATTGATGGCCCAGAAGCCCATCTCGGCCGCACCCTGCGCATTGTGAGCAAAACCGAGCCCATGCTCCGGATGCACACCCAGGGTGAGATTGGTGAGATGGTGCTGGATATATCCTTGAGCGGTCAGCGTTTCAGCGGTCGACATCGATCATCTCTCAGTGCGTGTCTTGGGTGCCCGACCGGGGCGCCGCACGGGCGCTCAGTTGGGCCGCAATCAAGGTGGAAGCGACCTGAATGACCAGGTAAGCAACCAACAGTGCCGGAACGTTCAGGCCATCGAGCGTCGCGAATGCCACGCCGAAGAGACCGATTAAAACTACGAGCTTCGCTACCTCAGCGCCGTAAATGTTCAGCAACAGCCAACCTGGTTCCTGGGCGCGGTAGCCCCGGAAGACCAAGACCGCGAAGAGGCTGTTGGCGAACAGACAGGAGCCAACTCCGATCATGACCGACATTGCCGTATGCCACCCGAAAGGTAGAGCGATCAGCAATGCGCTCAAACCAAGAACGGCTTGAACCTGCAAGGTCTTTTTAGCCACCCGGGCATCTGCCTGTTGCATCGGATTCGGAACATGCTGCGAGGACTGATCCCTGCCGAACGCGCAGTATACGGGGTCGAAAATTGCGGGTCAACGCACGAGAGTCCGCTGGTTCCATGGATCCAGCGGATTCTAATCATTGCAGAATACCGATAGCCCCGATGGTTTTCACTGAATGTGTTCCAGTATTCCGTCCAGTTCTTCCAGGCTGTTGTAGGCGATGACCAGCTTTCCGGTGCCGCGCGCGCCCTGCTGGATCTGCACCCGCGCCCCAAGGCGGTCGGCCAGATCGTCCTGGAGGCGGCGGACATTGGGGTCGAGGACCGGCTTGGCGACCTGCTCGGGCGGGGCCTCGTCGGCCTGTTGCAGGCGGCGCACCAGCCGCTCGGTCTCCCGCACTGACAGACCGCCGGCAACGACTTGCCGGGCGGTAGTGCTTTGCACCGGGCCTTTGAGACCGAGCAAGGCGCGAGCGTGGCCCATTTCGATCTGGGAATGGTCGACCAGGGTCTTGACGTCGGGGTTCAACTCCAAGAGCCGCAGCAGGTTAGTCACTGTCGTGCGGGACTTGCCCACGGCCTCGGCGATTTGCTGGTGGGTGAGCTGGAACTCGGTCAGCAAACGCTCAAGGGCACCGGCTTCTTCTAATGGGTTGAGGTCGGAACGCTGAATGTTCTCGATCAGTCCGATGGCCACCGCGGCGAGTTCATCACACTCACGGATGACGGCCGGAATGTCGACGAGCCCGGCCTGCTGGGAGGCTCGCCAGCGGCGCTCGCCGGCGACGAGTTCGTAGCGGTCCTCGCCGATCGGCCGCACGACCACAGGCTGTATAACACCCTGGGCGGCGATCGAGTCGGCTAACTCGCGCAACGCATCCGGATCGAAGTCACGGCGCGGCTGATACCGCCCGCGCTGGATCTGTTCAAGGGGCAGCCGGGTGATGCGCTCGCCAGGCGAGGGGGTGGGGTCGACGGACGGTGGCTGCTCGGTGCTCAGCGGCGCGACAGCCACCGGGGGCAGACGGGTGGCGCCGAGCAGGGCGTCAAGACCGCGACCAAGGCCACGCTTTTTTTGCGGCGAGTTGCCGGCTTCTTCCACGGGGTCCATCAGTCGGGCGCCTCAGGAGACATATTGACGTTTGTGGTTGCGGCGCAGCACTTCGCTCGCCAGGGCCAGGTAAGAGACGGCGCCTTTCGAGACGGGGTCGTAGAGTAGCACCGACAGGCCGTGACTCGGGGCCTCCGCCAGGCGGACGTTGCGCGGGATGATGGTCCGGTAGACTTGGTCAGTGAAGTGCGTGACGAGCTGGGTCGAGACTTGATTGGCTAGGTTGTTACGCGGATCGTGCATGGTGCGCAGGATGCCCTCGATCTGGAGCCCGCTGTTGCGGCTTTCACGGACCTGGGCGATGGTGTCGATCAGGGCCGAGAGTCCCTCCAGGGCGTAATACTCGCACTGGATCGGGATCAGCACGCCGTGAGCGGCAACCAGCGCATTGAGTGTCAGCATGTTGAGCGACGGCGGACAGTCGATGATGATCAGCTCATAGGCCTCGACGACGCTCGCCAGGATCTTGGCGAGGCGCCGCTCCCGATCGGCAGAACCGATGAGTCCGACCTCGGCAGCAGTCAGGTCGGCATTGGACGGCAACAGGTCGAAGCCGGGGGCCGGTTCGGCGACCCGTTGCACACAAGCCGCGAATGGGATGTCGGACAGCAAGAGGTCGCAACTCGAGTGTTCGATGTTATGTTTGTCGACCCCGCATCCCATGGTGGCGTTGCCCTGCGGGTCCATGTCGACCAGCAGAACACGCCGCTTCATGGACGCCAGGGCGGCGGCCAAGTTGACGGCAGTGGTGGTTTTGCCGACCCCGCCTTTCTGATTGGCAACGGCGATAATACGGACCATGGCAGGATCACTCACAGCGGATCTCGATGAGGTGGCGGTCGCCTTCAAGGAACGGCACGCACAGGGGGTGCACGGCCAAGTCAAGGTGGCTGAGCGCCGGGTTGCGGAGCTCGTCGTGCGGATAGCGACCCTTCATGATCAACAAGCGCCCCGGACGATCGAGCAGGGGGGCCGCCAGCAAGTGGATCGCGGCGATCTCCGCGACGGCCCTGGTGACTATGGTACTGAATTTTCGCCCCGGCCGGTATGACTCGATGCGGCTGTGCACGGCCTCGACCTGGGTAAGGCCAAACTCCATGACCGCGTGGCGCACGAAACGGATCTTCTTGCCGCTGCTGTCGAGGAGGGAGTAGCGGCGGTCCGGGTCACAGAGTGCCAGCGGTAATCCAGGTAGTCCGGCACCGGTGCCGAGGTCGAGGACGGCGCCGCCGAACAGGAACGGGCGGATCGCGAGGCTGTCGAGCAAATGTCGCGACAGTTGCTCGTCGGGATCGCGCACCGCGGTGAGGTTGTAGGTGCGGTTCCAACGGGCCAGCAGTTCGAGGAACGCCAACATCCTCTCGATCTGATTCCTGGTCAGCGCGATGCCAAGCGCGGCGGCGCCGTCGGCAAGACGCGAAGGCGATGAAACGGACCGGGTGGCGACCATGTTCGGGTCGGTGTTCGGCTCGGGAGAGTCTGGATTCGGGTTCACGCGCTGTGCCGCTTCAGGTGAATCAACAACAGTGACACCGCGGCGGGCGTAACCCCAGGAATCCGGGCCGCCTGGCCGAGGGTGGCCGGACGCACACGAGTGAGTTTTTCGCGGACCTCGGTGGAGAGACCGCGGACTCCGGCGAAGTCGAAGTTTGCCGGGAGCGACTTGGATTCCTGATCACGGGAGCGGTCGATCTCCGCTTGCTGGCGCACGATGTAGCCGTCGTAGTGACAGCGGATCTCGATCTGTTCGGCAACCACCGGGTCGATGGGCAGCGGCGGCTCGCCGGTCAAACGGACGATGCCGCGATAGTCCACCTGTGGCCGGGCCATGAGGTCGAGCGCGCGGATCTCGCGCCGCAGGGGCTCGCCAAGAACGGCAACTTGATCGGCCAGCGGAACGGTATCAGGCCGGACCCAGGTGTCACGCAGCCGCTGCTGTTCGCGGGCGATGGCCTCGCGCTTGCGATCGAACGCCCGCCATTGCGCCTCGGTGACCAAGCCTAGACCGTACCCGATCTCGGTCAGCCGCTGATCGGCGTTATCTTCCCGCAGCAACAGGCGGTACTCGGCCCGGCTGGTGAACATCCGGTAGGGCTCAGTGGTGCCCCGTGTGATCAGATCATCGACCAGGACACCGAGGTAGGCCTGATCCCGACGCGGGTACCAGGGGTCGCGGCCGAGCACCCGCAGGGCGGCGTTGGCTCCGGCCAGGAGCCCTTGGGCCGCCGCCTCTTCATAGCCGGTGGTACCGTTGATCTGACCGGCACAATAGAGGTTCTCGACCGGCTGGGTCTCAAGGGTCGCGGCGAGGTCGCGCGGGTCGAAAAAATCGTACTCGATGGCGTAGCCCGGACGGGTGATGTGGGCATGCTCGAAGCCGAGCAGGGATCGGACCAGGGCCTGCTGAATGTCGTAGGGCAGGCTGGTGGAGATCCCGTTGGGATAAACTTCATGGGTGGAGAGGCCTTCCGGCTCAACGAAGATCTGGTGACTCGCTTTGTCGGCAAAGCGCACGATCTTGTCTTCGATGGAGGGACAGTAACGTGGGCCGATCCCTTCGATCAGACCGGTGAACAGTGGCGAACGCGACAGCCCGGAGCGGATCACGTCATGGGTGCGCGCGTTGGTGTGGGCGATGAAACAACTCACCTGGCGCGGGTGATCGGCCACACTGCCCATGAAGGAGAACACCGGAGTCGGCTGATCGCCGGGCTGTTCCTTGAGTTGCCGATAATCGATGGTGCGGCCATCGATGCGTGGCGGCGTCCCGGTCTTGAGCCGCGCGACCCGGAACGGCAGTTCGCGCAGGCGACGGGCAAGGGCATTGGCCGGTGGATCGCCAGCACGGCCGCCCTCATAATTGGCAAGACCGACATGGATGCGGCCGGCCAGAAAAGTCCCGGCGGTCAGGACGACGGCGCGCGCCAGGAAGTTGAGTCCCATCTGGGAGCGAACACCCTGGACGCGACTCTTGCCCCCATGGTCCTCCAACAGCAGATCGTCAGCAGCCTGCTGGAAGATCGAGAGGTTTGGCTGTCCCTCAACGGCGCTGCGGACGGCTGCTTTGTACAGTGCACGATCCGCCTGTGCACGGGTGGCCCGTACGGCTGGTCCCTTGCTGGCGTTGAGGATGCGGAACTGGATACCGGCACGGTCCGCAGCCTGGGCCATGAGGCCGCCGAGCGCGTCGATCTCTTTCACCAGATGACCTTTTCCAATGCCGCCGATGGCCGGGTTGCAGCTCATACTGCCGATGGTGTCGGTGCTATGGGTGAGCAGGAGGGTGCGTACACCCAAACGCGCGCAGGCCAGGGCCGCCTCGGTGCCGGCGTGTCCTCCGCCAATGACGATGACGTCATAGTGATCGGTCGCAAACATGGTAAAAATCATCGCTTCAGTTCCGCGAAGGTGGCAGTTTACTCTAAGTCGACCGCTACAAGACGCTGGAATGGCGGCGGTTTTCGGAGGCATCCCGGCCACCGGCAGCCACCGACCACGCCCCGGCCAACAATGACACGCACAGAGACCCCATGCCGCAATCGACCCCGCATCCGCAGATTAAGCTGATCGAAACCCTCCTCGATACGGCGGGCACCGTTATCCTGGGCAAAGAGCGCGAGATCCGTTTAGCGGTGACCTGCCTCCTGGCGGGGGGCCACCTCCTGATCGAAGATTTGCCGGGAGTCGGCAAGACCACACTGGCCCATCTGCTGGCACGTTTGCTCGGGCTGCAGTATTCGCGTATCCAATTCACCAGCGATCTACTGCCGGCTGACGTGGTCGGAGTGTCCGTCTACGAGCGCGGGACCGAGTCTTTTCGTTTTCACCCTGGTCCGGTATTTGCGCAGTTGGTGCTTGCCGATGAGATCAACCGTGCGACGCCGAAGGCGCAGAGCGCGCTGTTGGAGGCCATGGAGGAGCGGCAGGTGACGGTCGACGGCGAGACCAGACTCCTACCCGCGCCCTTTTTTGTGATCGCGACACAGAACCCTTCCTACCAGGTCGGCACCTTTCCACTTCCGGAGTCCCAGCTTGATCGTTTCCTGATGCGCATCCGGCTGGGTTATCCGGCCACAGCACAAGAAAAGGAGTTGCTGGCCGGGGAGGATCGCCGGGCCATGGTGCTGCGGCAGTCAGCGGTGCTGTCCGCGACCGAGATCGCTGCCCTGCAAACCGCGGTTGGTCGCGTGCATGTGGCCGCACCGCTGATCGACTATTGTCACGGAATCCTAGGGTTCAGCCGCCGTTGCGAGCGGTTTGTCCACGGTCTCTCGCCGCGGGCCGGGGTTGGGCTGTTGCGCGCGGCTAAGGCATGGGCGCTCCTCGACGGGCGTCATTTCCTGATCCCGGAGGATATTCAGGCGGTGCTGCCGGCCTGCGTCATTCATCGCTTGATCGGCAATGATGGAACCGGGCGGCTCGACCATGACGAGGTGTCAACCTTGATCCTGACGGCAGTTGCGGTGCCGTGACCTTGAAACGCCGGATGCATCGGTTTCCGCTTGCAGGCAGCAACGCCGGCAAGGACTCCAGGGCAGGGCTTAATGGCGCGTCGCTGCGATCTGCCGTGAAGCGAATGTTCCAGGGCCTTATGCGCAGAGCACCGATGGACAAGGATGGGGTTGCCCGCATTGCGGCAAAGCAGATCTATATTCTGCCGACACGCATTGGAATGCTCTATGGCACGACCGTTATCGTCATGCTGCTGGGTTCACTGAATTATCAGAATAATATCGGTTTACTGTTTGCGTTCTTCATGGCGTCGGTCGGGTTGGTAGCGATGCACCATTGCTGGTACAACCTGCTTGGATTGGCCATTTCAATGCGCTCTGGTCCCGCGGTGTTTGATGGCGACGCAGCCCTGTTTGAGGTCACCTTGAGCAATGAACGGGCAGGATCACGCTACGATCTGCGCTTGAGCGGAGGTCTGGATGCAAGCACCCCTGTCTATCTTGATGCGCACGACCAACGGGGCATCTCCTTCGCGCAACCAACGAGCCGACGAGGTTTGCTGTGGCTGAAGGATATTGAGATCGAGACCCGACACCCGATGCACCTGTTTCGTGCCTGGTGCTACGCGCGCGGACAGGCGAGCGTTCTGGTTTATCCTCGACCGGCGGTCGCGGCACCGCCACCTGTTACGAACAGCGGTGATACGCACCGACCGGCTGCGCGAACCGGTGACGGCGCGGATGACTACATCGGCAACCGCGAGTATCGCCGCGGCGATTCGACTCGACATCTGGATTGGAAGGCGTTTGCTCGCGAGCGCGGTCTGGTGGTCAAGCAATTCGGCGGAGATGATGGAGTCGAGGTTTGGATCGACTGGACAGCGCTGCGCACGCCCGATCCGGAAGAGCGTATTCGGCTACTGACGAGACAAGTGCTGGATGCTGACGCGGCGAACCTGAGGTTTGGGATGCGCCTGCCGGGGATCGAGATCGGCCTCGCCGGCGGCCCCGATCAGATGCAGCGTTGTCTGCGCGAACTTGCCCTTTTTAATGATGGCCAAACAGAACCTGCTCCCCATTGACGAACAGCCTGAGCGTTATCAAACGCTCGCGCTGGTCATGACGGTATGCGCGGCCTACCTGCCGCTTGCGCGTTACCTGAATTGGCGCGTCTCGGCATTCGTGGCGTTAATGCTGATGCTGCGCTTCGCGGCAGTGCGATGGCCGGCCGCTGCGCCCGGCCGCTGGCTGTTGCTCGGGTTGACCTTGGTCGGGGTGGCAAACTGCCTGCTGGCCAATCACACCCTGATCGGCAAGCTCGGCGGCACGTCACTGCTTGCAACCATGCTGGCGTTGAAGTTGCTCGAGTTACGCGCGCGTCGTGACCATCGAATCAGCGCCATCGCGCTCTGTTTCGTGGTCGTGGTGCAATTTCTGTTCGACCAGGGAATTGGATTGACGCTGTACTTTGGCGGCATTGCGTTCATGATCGTCGCGCTGCTCGTGGATTTGAATGGCGGCTTGGGTTCAACCCCGATCCGCCGGGCGGTGCCGGTGGTACTGCGGATCTCACTCCAGGCGCTTCCACTGACGATCGTTCTGTTCGCCTTGTTCCCCCGCCTGACAAGCCCCCTATGGAGCCTTGGCGTTGATCAGGATCGGGGAACCATGGGCATGAGTGAGTCGATGGAACCCGGCTCGATCAGTGAATTGGTGATCAACGGAGATCTCGCCTTTCGCGCGCGCTTCGACCAACATCCACCAGGATCGGATCGGCTCTATTGGCGCGGCTTGGTGCTATGGGAGGTCGATAACCGCAAATGGTCACCAGGGCGCGTCGGTCAGTATCAAACGGTTAACCCGGAACTGACTCAAGCGACGGAGCGGATCGATTACGAGATTGTGCTGGAGCCCTCCCAACAGCGCTGGATGTTCAGTTTGGATCTCCCGATCGAACATCCGCCGAATACTGTCCTGAGCAGTGACTTTCAATTGCTGTCCGATCGCCCCATCACCACGGCGAAGCGCTATCGACTCAGCTCCGCTCTCGAATTCCGGACAGCGATGCCGGCCGAGGCCGAGCAGCGCTACGCCCTGCGCCTGCCGGCAAATACGAGCGCGCGGATGATTACGCTCGTCAAGCAGTGGCAGCTCGAAACAGATTCAGACTGGGCTTTGGTGCAACAGGGACTGGACTTTTTCAACCGCGAGGAATTTCATTACACACTGTTGCCGCCCAAGCTCGGGGCCAATCCCTGGGATGAGTTCCTTTTTGAAACACGCAGCGGCTTCTGCGAACACTATGCCGGGAGCTTCGCGGTGTTGATGCGGATCGCCGGCTTACCGTCGCGCGTCGTGCTCGGTTATCTCGGCGGAGAGCCCAATCGCATCGGCGGTTATCATTTGATCTGGCAGTCCGATGCGCACGCCTGGGTTGAAGTGATGATCGCTGAGCGGGGATGGGTGCGCGTTGATCCGACCAGCGCTGTCGCACCATTCCGAGTGGACAATCGGGGAGCGTCGCGCCTACTCGGGGCGTACGCGCCGGCACGCTTCCACATCGATTCCACCGGAGTCCTGTCAATGGCGATTCGTCAGTTGCGGCTGCTGGCCGACAGCATTGATGCCGTCTGGCAGCGTTCGGTCCTGGACTATTCAGCCGCCGAGCAGACTCGCCTGCTCTATCGATTAGGGTTGGCGGACTATGGGGAATTCGCGCTGGCAGGTATCATGGTGGCCGCGGTCACTATAGTCATGGGACTGATTCTCTTCGGCCTGATTCGCCAGCCTGATGCGATCGATCCGGCCTCTCGCTGTTTTTCCTTACTCTGTCGCCGATTGGCAGCGGTCGGATTGGAAAGGAACGCGCATGAAGGACCGCTTGACTTCGCGGCCCGCGTCGCCGTCGCTCGTCCTGAGTTTTCCCTGAGGGTCAACGCGATTGTCGCCCTCTATATCCGCGGCCGTTATATGCCAAACCCGACGGCCGCTGATATTCAGAGCCTTTCGCGACTAGTCAAAGCGTTTGTCCCGACAAGACAGCGACGATCATTTTCCGATACAAAACGTAGAAAATATCTTACCTAAGAGATCGTCTGAAGTGACCTCGCCAGTAATCTCGCCGAACGCTTGTTGCGCTTCCCTGAGTTCCAAGGCGACGACTTCGGGTCCCAATCGTGTTTCGAAAGACACTTTAGATGAATGCAGTGCGGCCAAGCCTCGCCGCAGCGCGTCCAGATGGCGACGACGCGCGACAAAAGACCCTTCGCCAAGCCCCTGTACCCCAGCCATCGCGCGCAAATGTTGCCGTAGGCTGTCGATTCCAGCTCCGGTCAACGTGGAGATCCCTATCTCATGGAACTCTCTAGTATTAGGTGGCGCATGGACGGATATGACCAGATCGATCTTATTGCGGATTAAAGTCACTCTTGCATCTTGAGGGAGCCCACCGAGTTCCTCGCCGTCAAGGCCCAAGGAGGCATCGTAAACCCAAAGAATCTGGTCCGCCTTAGCCAACTGCTCACGGGCACGGCGCACGCCTTCCTGCTCGACCAGTTCCTGGGTGTCCCTGATGCCAGCCGTATCGATGACCGTTACTGGAAGGCCCCCGATCTCCATATCGTAGCGGAGCAGATCACGGGTAGTACCGGCAATCGGCGTCACAATGGCCGCATCCTGTTGAACCAGCGCATTGAGTAAGCTCGACTTACCCGAATTCGGGCGACCGGCGATCACAACGCTGAGGCCATCACGAATGCGTTCACCCTGATGCGCCTCAAACAACACCTGATCGGTTGCCGCGATTAAAGCGATGAGTTGTTCAAGCAAATCACGCGAGAGAGTATCGTCAACATCTTCTTCGGGAAAATCGAGGGTCGCTTCCACGCCAGTGCGAAGACGGACGAGATCGTCGACTAACGCATGGACCCGTCTGGAAAAAGCGCCTTGAAGACTACGAATCGCGAGCCTGGCGGAAAGTGAGGTGGTGCTTTCGACAAGATCCGCGATGGCTTCCGCCTGAGTCAAGTCAAGTTTCCCATTCAGGAAGGCTCGTTCCGAGAATTCACCTGGTCTGGCTGGTCGAGCGCCAAGTTCAAGACAGCGGGAGAGCAGGATGTCGAGCACCACTGGTCCTCCATGTCCTTGGATCTCCAGCACGTCCTCGCCGGTGAACGAACGCGGTCCCGGAAAGAAGAGTGCGATTCCTTCATCAATGGGTTGACCGGTGTCCGCGAGAAAGCTGCAAAAACGCGCGACGCGGGGACGAAGCGCACGGCCCGTCACCGCATGAGCAATCGCCCGTGAATCAGGACCGCTGACCCGAACCACACCAACACCGCCGACACCCGGTGCTGTGGCAATAGCAGCAATGGTATCGGCGGTCATCTATGCGGTCGATAATCCAGGCGACAAGATAGTCAGCGGTTGCGCTTGGCTGCTTCCTTATCGATATTTCTCGTGATATGCCACTGCTGAGCGATCGACAGCAGATTGTTGACAGTCCAATACAGCACTAATCCGGCGGGGAAGAATGCGAAGAAGATCGTAAATACGAACGGCAGACTCATCATGACCTTCGCCTGAATCGGATCCGGTGGCGCAGGGTTCAACTTTGACTGCACGAACATCGAGATGCCCATGATCAACGGCAGGACGAAATACGGATCAGGGGCTGAGAGATTGTCGATCCACAGAATGAACGGTGCTTGACGAAGCTCGACGCTTTCGAGTAAGACCCAGTAAAGAGCGATGAAAACCGGAATTTGCACCAAGATCGGTAAACAACCACCGAGCGGGTTGATCTTCTCCGTTTTGTACATTTCCATCATTGCCTGGTTCAGACGTTCCTTATCATCCCCATACCGGTCCTTCAGCGCCTGCATTCGCGGTGTTATCTGCCGCATCTTCGCCATGGACTTGTAACTGGCTTCGGACAGCTTGTAAAAGGCCAGCTTGATCAGAATGGTGAGAACAACGATCGCCCAGCCCCAGTTTCCGACGATCGTGTAGATCATGTCGAGGAGCCAATGGATCGGCTGAGCAATCACGGTCAACCAGCCGAAGTCTACCGTGAGTTCCAGACCAGGCGCGACCGCTGCCAACGTTGATGGAAGTTTCGGACCGATGTAAACCTGATTGGTGAAAGTATGCGAGGCGTTTGCGTTGACGACAACAGGTGGGCTGTACTTGCCGATGATATAGCGGGAGTCATCAAGGACATTCGTGTAAAAAGTCTCACTGACGCCCCGCGGCGGTATCCAGGCAGACATAAAATAATGCTGGATCATTGCGACCCAGCCGTCGGTCACAGAGCGATCGAGCTTTTTCTCGCGCATCTGGTCAAACGAGATCTTCGTGTATTTGTCTTCGGGGGTGTAGTAGACGCCGCCGGTGTAGGTGCTGACAAAGCGCGATGCATTCGGGTCGAGCAACTCGGTACGCTGCAACTGGGCATACTCGCGAACGATCAATGGTTGGGTGGAATTATTCAGCACTTCCTGCGCCGACTCGACGACATAGCTTCCACGTTGGAACCGTAGGTTCTTACGAACCTGGACGCCCTCGGGAGAGGTCCAGGAAAGCGGAACCGTCAGCGAAGTTTGACCTGGCTCCAATGTGTACTGGCTCGACTGACTGGTAAACATGGCTTCATGGGTCGGGAGAGAATCGGAAGCCGAGCCGATCAAACCGGACTGAACTACAAACATGTTTGGCGGGTCGGGCTTAAGAAGACGGAACTTCAGGTCCGGCGCTTCGGGAGCCATCGCATAATCGGTCAACCACGCGCTGGCAATTGTTCCGCCTTTAGTTGAAATCTCGACCTTCATCAGATCCGTCTGGACCGTGATGACTTGCGCTGATTCGGCAGTTGTTTTACCCGTTGACAGTGGGAGAACGCTGCTGGTTGGTTTTGGTGTCTCGCTTGTTAGGCCAGGGATGCCATCTGAACCGCCGACGGCGATCGAGGATGTCTCAGTCGTTGCAACTTGTCGTGCAGTGGTCGCGGGACCGTAGTCCTGTAACCACGCCTGATAGATCAGCAGTGAGACTGCCGCGAGCGAAAAAATGAGGATTAAGCGGATATTATCCATGGGTTGTCACTGCTTCTTCGTCGGGACAGGATCGCATCCGCCGGGGTGCCAGGGATGGCATCGCGACAGTCGGAGGATTGCCAGATAGGTTCCCTGCAACGGACCGTAACGGTCGATGGCCTCGATAGTGTACGCGGAGCAAGTTGGGTAAAACCGACAGTGCGGTCCAATCGTTGGGCTGATCAGGTACTGATATGCTCGGACAAACCAGATCAGGGTTTTACCCATGACGCGTTCCTGATGGAGTTCCACGCCTTACCCAGCGCGGAAAAGAGGGTTAGATTGGTCGCGTTCGATGCTCTCGCTGTCGCTAACACCACGATATCAACCGCAGGCAGCGCTGAATCCTGGGTTCGGAAGCTCTCGCGGACAACGCGCTTGAGTCGGTTGCGATCGTGGGCGCGTCGGGCGTACCGCTTGGATATGGCAAGTCCTAGTCGAGAGCTGCCGAGACCGTTCGGCCATGCAACCACCGTGTAAACGTTAACGCCGAAGCGAATGCCCTCTTTGAGCACGCGCTGGTACTGAATCGGATTGACGAGCCGACGAGACCGCGGTAGACCGAGAGGGTGTTCGAGCGGCACGCGAGCGTCGAAGCCGATCGTGGTCCTTCGCTTTGCTGATTTATGGAGTGAGGCGAACTCGACCCTTTGCCCGCCTTGCGTTCAGGACCTTGCGGCCGTTTCTGGTTGCATTACGTGCGCGAAAGCCGTGGGTCCGCGCGCACTTGACGCGACTTGGCTGATAGGTACGTTTCATGGTGATCTCTAGGGCGTGCGTTCTGGAGCTCTGTACGCGCTCGAAAAAAGACTTCACATTTTAAACATTTTCAAGGGAGATGTCAACAAGTTCAATCTCGCTTGAGCTTCGCGCTTCCTGTGGATAACTTCCGCCAGCAGGGCTAGACTTAGTATCCGCGGCTTGGTTTGGCAGCTCAACACACTTGGGCTGCCGCAAGCGCTATCAGAATTCGACTGATCGGACGGTACCAGATTTCCTCACGGGGTCCTGCAACGATCAACGAAGGGTAACATTAGGTGGATTATGGATTTGTGGCAACAGTGTATCTTGCGGTTGAAGGGTGAGTTGACGGCAGCAGAGTTCAACACATGGATTTTGCCGCTGCAGGCAAGATGTGAAGGTGAAGTTCTTCGGCTGTTCGCGCCGAATAAATTCGTGCAGGATTGGGTGCGGCAGCACTACGAAGTGCGATTGCTCGAGTTTGCCAAGTATTCCAGCAACGGCGCGGTCAACCGAATCCGGTTTGATGTCGGGGGGATCGACAGAACCGAAAGCACGGCAACGCCACCACCTGTCGAATCGGCCGAGGATACCGAGCGGTTCGTTGAACGGCGGGCGGAGTCCCGGCTCAATCCGGAGTTTAGTTTTGACACCTTTGTGGAAGGTAAGTCGAACCAACTTGCGCGGGCCGCGTCAATGCAGATCAGCCAATCGCCGGGGGTGGCCTATAATCCGCTTTTTATTTATGGTGGGGTCGGTCTTGGGAAGACCCATTTGATGCACGCCGTGGGGAATATGCTGTTGGAGAGAAATCCGACTGCAAAAGTGGCCTATCTGCATTCCGAGCGCTTTGTCGCCGAGATGATCAGGGCATTACAGAACAATCGGATTGACGAATTCAAGAAAACCTATCGCTCGCTAAATGCGCTATTGATCGATGATGTCCAGTTCTTTGCCGGTAAGGAGCGGTCTCAGGAGGAATTCTTTCATACTTTCAATGCGCTATTCGAGTCAAGGCAACAAATTGTGTTATCGAGCGACAGATTTCCGAAAGAAGTGGTCGGGCTTGAAGAGCGACTCAGATCACGTTTTGGCTGGGGCCTTACGGTCTCAATCGAGCCGCCTGATCTGGAAACCAGTGTGGCAATTCTGCAAAGCAAGGCGAGCTTGCTCGGCGTGTCACTACCGGAAGATGTCAGTTTCTTCGTCGGCCGACGGATTCGTTCCAACATCCGTGAATTGGAAGGGGCACTGCGGCGGCTCGTGGCGAATGCTCAGTTCATGGGTCGTGCCATCACGGTAGAGTTCGCAAAAGAGGCGCTGCGTGACATGTTGGCAGCGCAGGACAAGCGCGTTACTATCGAAAGCATCCAAAAGGCTGTTGCTGAGTATTATAAAATTCGTACGTCGGATCTCCTCTCTGCCAAGAGAAATCGATCGATCGCTCGGCCACGACAGATCGCGATGACGCTGGCAAAAGAACTGACCAAGCATAGCCTGCCTGAAATTGGCACAGCGTTCGGGGGGCGGGATCACACAACAGTCCTGCATGCAACCCGAAAGATCAAAGAGTTGAAGGAGAGCGATTCGACCGTTGAAGAGGATTACCGAAATCTGCTGCGTGGGCTGTCATGAAACCTGTGGATAAGGTGGGTGCAAGGTTCCGGGAGCCGGGAGCAGCGTTTTTGATCACGAGTTATCCACAGAGTTCAAGCGACGATATCAAGCGGCGTGTTACTGGATACGTAGCTGTTATTTCTGGGGATATTGCTTTTGGTCACATACTCACAGCCCTTATTACTACTACTTTTTCTTAATATATATATATGATAAGAGAGGCTAGCAAAATGGATATCACAGTGAACAGGGAACATTTGCTCCCGATTCTCAATAAGGTGGTGGGGGTCGTCGAACGAAGGCAGACATTACCGATCTTAGGGAATCTGCTGGTTTCTGCCGACGAAGGTCGTGTCAGTATTATCGGCACCGATCTGGAGATTGAGATCCGATCGTCCAGTGAGGCAATCGTTGCTGAGGGTGGACGAGTGACTATCCCGGCGAGAAAGCTTTCGGAGATCTGTCGGTCGCTTAGGGAAGGTGCCGATATCCGTTTTATGGTTACGGGAGATCGGTGCGTCTTGACTGCGGAGCGAGGTCGCTATGTGTTGGGTACGCTTCCCGCTGCGGACTTTCCGAACGTAGAGGCTCAACCTGCGGAGGAAGTTTTCACCGTGGAGGAATCGACATTAAAGAGGTTATTGGAAAAGACGGGATTCGCAATGGCACAGCAGGACGTTCGGTACTATTTGAATGGGTTGCTATTGCAGGTTGAGAAAGAGGTTGTCAGAGCGGTTGCTACGGATGGGCATCGGCTTGCTGCGTTCGAGAGTGCTTGTTCAGTTGATTTGAAAGAGTCACGCTCGGTGATCATTCCCTTTAAGACAGTCAATGAGTTGAGGCGACAGTTGGGTTTTGGGTCGTCGATCGTGCAGGTTGAGATCGGGGAGCGGTTGATTAGGTTTCTGGCTGGAAGAACGGTGACGACGTCGAAGCTTGTCGATGGTCGGTATCCAGAGTATGAGAGGGTGATTCCGACAGGGCTTTCGAAGGTTGCCTATGCGGATAAAGACTCGCTTAAGCGGGCGCTTTCCAGAACCGCGATTTTGTCGAATGAAAAGTATCGAGGGGTGCGATTAGTGTTTGAGCCAAATGTGCTTAGGCTGGTTGCGCATAATCCAGAGCAGGAGGAGGCGGTAGAGGAAATGGAGTTGGTTTACTCTGGCGAGCCCACTACGATAGGGTTTAACGTTGCCTATCTATCGGATCTGCTGAATGCGGTGGATAGCGAGAGCGTGGAGGTCCGGTTTGAAGATGGGAATAGCAGTTCACTCTGGAGGGGGAAGGAAGCGTCGGGGGAGACATATGTGGTGATGCCGATGCGCCTGTAGGTTGGATCCGCGTTGTAGGTTTGATCGGCGGTTTCAACGAGATCTGGCGGCTTACAGGGTTCTGCGGTGTGATGTTTCACGTGGAACATTGATCTGCGCCACGATTTGTTGCGTGGGCTCTCAGCCCGTTCCGATGTTCCACGTGGAACATCGGAGCAAGGCCAACAGCGAGAGCACTAACAGTCCACCCCGACCTTATAACATCTCTGGCAGCCTTCGTTTCTGCCACACTTGCGAGCAATAGTTTAAAATGACTTACGATTCAACAAACATCAAAGTGCTGCGGGGTCTCGACGCTGTCCGAAAACGCCCAGGAATGTATATTGGAGATACTGACGACGGAACGGGTTTGCATCATATGGTGTTTGAACTCGTCGATAACGCGATCGATGAAGCGCTTGCCGGGCACTGTTCTGAAATTAAAGTCACAATCTATCGAGATGGCTCAGTCGGCGTGACCGATAACGGCAGGGGTATTCCGGTCGATATTCATGCCGAAGAGAATCGTTCAGCAGCCGAAGTCATCATGACCGTCCTTCATGCTGGGGGTAAGTTCGATGATAACTCCTATAAGGTATCAGGCGGTCTGCACGGTGTTGGCGTTTCAGTCGTTAACGCACTTTCCGAGCGGCTTCTACTGCGGGTTTGTCGAGGTGGCAAAGCGTACGACCAGGAATATCACATGGGCGTTCCGCAATACCCGCTTAGGGAAGTCGGCGAGACCTTAGCTACAGGTACTGAAGTACGCTTTTATCCCTCTCCCGAGATTTTCTCAAACCTAAGCTTCCACTACGATATTCTGGTGAAGCGTCTTCGTGACCTGTCATTCCTTAATTCAGGTGTCAGGATCATGCTCACCGAGGAAATGAGCGGCCGGCAGGATATTTTTGAACATGAAGGGGGCATTGCCGCTTTCGTAGATTACCTGAACCGAAATAAATCCCCGATTCACTCAACTGTGATCTATTTTTCGGCCGAACGGAACTCCATTCAGGTCGAGCTCGCTCTTCAATGGAATGAGGGTTTCCAGGAAACGATCTTTTGTTTCACAAATAACATACCTCAGCGTGACGGAGGGACTCATCTCGCTGGTCTCCGCGCTGGATTGACCAGGACATTGAACGGCTATATTGAACGCGAAGGGCTCGAGAAGACCCAAAAAGTTCGGGCAGTCGGCGACGACGCACGAGAAGGTCTGACCGCTGTCTTGTCTGTTAAGCTTCACGATCCTAAGTTTTCATCTCAAACGAAGGACAAGCTGGTGTCTTCTGAAGTAAAGGCGATCGTTGAGTCCCTTGTTGTGGACCACGTCAATGCATTTCTTGAGGAACAACCAAGCCAGGCCAAGATTATCGCTGGGAAGATGCTCGACGCCGCCCGTGCTCGTGAAGCGGCCCGAAAGGCACGGGAAATGACGCGCAGAAAGGGTGTGCTCGATATTGCCGGATTACCCGGAAAATTGGCAGATTGTCAGGAGAAAGATCCGTCGAAATCCGAGTTGTACCTTGTGGAGGGCGACTCTGCCGGAGGTTCAGCAAAACAGGGGCGAGATCGTGGTTTTCAAGCAATCCTGCCATTGAAAGGTAAGATTCTGAACGTAGAGAAAGCACGATTCGACAAGATGATCTCATCCGCCGAGGTCGGCACGCTTATCACCGCGCTCGGTTGCGGAATCGGTCGTGATGAGTACAACCCTGATAACCTTCGATATCACCGTATCATTATTATGACGGATGCTGATGTCGACGGCGCGCATATCCGCACTTTGTTGTTGACTTTCTTCTATCGGCAAATGCCGGAACTGGTTGATCGTGGCTATATCTATATCGCCCAACCGCCGCTCTATAAACTGAAGAAAGGAAAGCAGGAGGATTATCTTCTGGACGATACAGAACTCAACGCGGCGATGCTTCAGGCAGCGCTGGACGGATCAAACCTCTTCGTATCGGCAGATGCTCCACCCTTGGCAAGTACCGCTCTAGAAGCGCTTGCTCGGGACTATCAAATATTTGCAGGCATTTCGCGTCGACTCTCCGTGCGTTATGATCCGATCTTCCTTCAAGAGTTAGTCCGTGCCCCGATCGTCGATCACGATCTGCTGTCAGATCAAAAGCGACTGATTACCTGGTCCAATGATATCGAGATCCGAATGAACGCTCAACATGAGAATATCTCGGCCCTCAGATTCACCCTTAAGAGCATCAAGGGAGGTTTCCAAAAACCTGGATACTTGGAATTGGTCCGATGGGTCCATGGGATCTCTGAAACTCGGCAGATTCCGCACGAGTTCTTTTTTACCGCCGACTATGAGCGTATTTCGGGGTATGGACAAAAAACGGCGGGGCTTCTTGACCCAACCGCATATGTTTCACGCGGTGAGCGTACAACGTCTATCTCCGACATTGGTCAGGGTATACGCTGGCTGCTAGCCGAGGCGCAACGTGGTTACAGTATCCAGCGCTACAAAGGCTTGGGTGAAATGAATCCAGAGCAGCTATGGGACACTACCATGAATCCCGAGTCGCGTAGACTGTTGAGAGTCACCATCGAAGATGCGGTATCAGCCGACCAAATATTTACGACGCTAATGGGGGATAATGTCGAACCCCGACGAGAGTTTATCGAACGTCATGCGTTGGATGTGGAGAATCTGGACGTGTAGTTCGACCCAAGTGCATTAGCATCATGGCGAAGGAATGCCAGCATTAGACAGACCGACGGTAAGCTTGTTCCGCTCCAACGTCGATGTTGTCGATTCAATCCAATCTTCGGCTTCGCGGTTGATTTGAAACGCAGTTTTTCCATGAGTCGAGATCTCAGGGCCAATGACTAAGTCGATGTTCCCTGCTCGTTTCAGAAGACTTTGTCGCCCCCAGAACATTCCGGCATTGTGCGCAATTGGCACGACAGGATATCCACTTCGTTCGGCGAGAACAGCTCCACCGATGTTATAGGCACGACGTTCACCCGAGCGGACACGGGTGCCCTCAGGGAAGACGATCACCCAGTTCCCTGAGTCCAAAGATTTTTTCCCATCCTTAAGCAATCTTTTCATCCCCAACATTCCAGATGAGCGATCAATGGCAATGGGCGAGAAACTGCTAAGAGCGGTGCCGAACAGCGGTAATCGGAGCAGTTCCTTCTTCAGGACCCAAGTCTGTTCGACCGGTAGGAGCGCCCTCAACGCGATCGTTTCCCATGCCGATTGGTGTTTACATAACACGATGGCATTGGTCGCCGACAATAACTCCCATCCACTGACGCGATAGCCGAGGCCGCATATAACTTTTAGCGCCCTCAGGTTGGACTTAGCCCAAAGCTGCGCGAGCCGGGAGCGGCGTCGGTATGAGACAAAGCGCCCTACGAGCACGATCGCAGATCCGAAAACGATCACCGAAAGGATGAGATAAAGCAAATAGATGAACGATCTCAAAATAGTCAAGCGTTTCTCCAGCGATCCAACAGGCCGTGCGCTGCCTCGTTCAAATTGCTGAAAACGCGGACATCGGAGAGTCTCATCGGATGATCAATCAACGTTCGTTCACCTTTTCCCGTCCGTACGAGTATTGGCTCCATTCCGACCTTTCTAGCTGCTTCAACGTCTGAAAACGAGTCGCCGATAAACGGCAACCCCGTCAGGTTAAGGTTGAACCGGTCTTCGATTTCCAGGAGCAGCCCCGGCCTAGGTTTGCGACAATTGCAATGATCTGTCGGACTATGCGGGCAGAAAAAAATCATCTCCACCCGACCACCATTACGTGACAGGCAATCCTGGAGCTTCTTATGAATTCCATTCAGTGCGGCCAGATCGAATAACCCACGAGCCAGGCCAGACTGATTCGTCACGATTGCTACACGAAATCCGGCCTGGGTCAGCCTTGCGATTCCGTCAATACTGCCGGCGATCGGTATCCATTCAGACTCCGACTTAATGTAATCATCCGAGTCCTCATTGATTACACCATCGCGATCGATCGCAACGAAACGTTCCACTGGCATACCCTACTGATGAAGAAAAGAAATATCTGCTACGTGGAGAAACAACCCCTCAAGCCGCATCAACAGCCGCAGACGGTTCTCCCGGATGGTCGCGTCGCCATCCATAACGAGAACCTGAGCGAAAAACGTATCGACGTCAGCGCGCAGATCCGCAAGTTTCTGGAGTACTCCGCTAAAATCGCGTTTCTCAATCAACGGTTGAATATCGATCTCGGCCTCTATCACCCGTCGCCAAAGGTTTTCTTCCGCGGCTTGCGAAAACAACGTCGTATCCGGCGCGATTGAGCTATCGACAACAATCCCGCTCTTGGCTACGATATTGCGAATACGTTTATTCGCGGCAACGAGCGACGGACATCCCGTTGCAGTCCTAAATTGCTGTACTGCATGGACCTTGAGATCTAGCTGGCTGATCACAGATTCATTGGTCGCGATAACCGCATCCACTGTATCCTGAGTAATACCTTTTTCTTCATAAAACCCAATAAGCCGGTCGAACACATACCTTTGTACAGTATCCGCGGTGCCTGGAGCAATCGTCGTTTGAACAAAACCTTGTTCCGTTGTTCTGAGCAATACACCCAGGTCTAGATCAAGGGGTGTTTCGATGAGAATCCGTAGCACCGCAATCGACGCCCTGCGCAAGCCGTAGGGGTCCTTTGTGCCGGTTGGCTTTTGGCCAATTCCAAAGATCCCTACCAAAGTGTCCAGCCGATCCGCAAGCGCAAGAGTGATCCCACAACGGCTGGATGGGAGTGAGTCACCAGCGAAGCGGGGAAGGTACTGATGTTCTAACGCATCACAAACCTCCTGATCTTCTCCCCAATGTCTTGCATAATACTTACCCATGGTCCCTTGCAGCGCAGGGAACTCAGCGACCATTGACGTCACGAGATCACACTTGGCGAGAAAAGCAGCGCGTTCTACTGATCTCGGGTTGTCATCCAGCAAGATGGCGATTTCCCGTACCAGCCTAACAACGCGTTGCGATTTCTCAGCGATCGATCCGAGTTGCTCTTGAAAGACAACCGTCTTGAGCCGTTCGAAATGGTCCTGCAGCGGTCGACTCAGGTCCTGCTCCCAGAAAAATTTCGCATCACTGAATCTTGGTCGTATAACTCGCTCGTTCCCTAACCTTACTTGTTTAGGGTCTTCGCTGAAAAGATTTGCAACAGCAATAAAGTTCGCTTGCAAGCGGCCACCGGCATCGCGAAGCGCAAAGTACTTCTGGTTCTTGCGCATCGTCTCAATCAATACTTCAGCGGGTACCGCGAGAAACTGAGAATCGAAAGAGGCAAAAATGGCTACCGGCCATTCGACCAAACCGGTCACCTCATCCACTAAGCTCGCCGCCAGATCCGCTTGCATTCCGTGTTCTGAAGCAAGTCCTGAAACCTGGTTCTCAATCGCCGCTCGCCGTTCGCCGAATGATGGTTCAACATAGCCTTGCTTCCTCAGCAGTGCGGGGTAATGTGAAGGAGTCGGCACGAGCACCGGCCCCGGGGCATGGAAGCGATGACCAAAGGTGACCTGTCCGATGGTGACCCCAAAAATGTCACCGGCGACGACCTGCTCTCCCAACATCATGCAAATCCAATGGATGGGACGTACGAACTCGGCGCTCCCGTTTCCCCATCGCATACGCTTTGCGATTGGCAGGTCATTTAGGACTTTCTCCAGCATCCGCGGCAATAGCACTGCCGTGAGCTGGCCTTCATCCAATTTCTTGAAGACCAACCATTCCCCCTTATCGGACGCCTCTCTCGCCAAGCTACCAAGGTCGACGCCACATGACTGCGCGAATCCGATGGCAGCCTTCGTTGCGTTTCCGTCCTGATCGAAAGCGGCGGCTACCGACGGTCCTCGACGAAAGCGCGCTTGCGCCGGTTGCCGCACAGCCACATCTTCCACGATGACTGCCAGCCGACGCGGTGTGCAGAATTGGTGTAACTTGCCGTGATGGATTCCCTGTTCATCGAGTTGTGCTGAAAGCCCAGCCGCTAAAGCGCTCGCCAAATCGCGCAACGACGTCGGAGGTAACTCCTCAGTACCGATTTCAAAAAGTAATTCTTTCATCATTATCGGGTCACATCACGAGTTTCGTTATTGAGCATTGGAAATCCGAGCGATTCCCGCTTTGCATAGTAAGCTTGCGCCACAGCGCGCGCCAAGGCTCTGACCCGCAGGATAAACCGCTGGCGCTCGGTCACCGAAATCGCTCCGCGCGCATCCAGCAAATTGAACGCATGAGACGCCTTGAGTACCTGTTCATACGCCGGCAAAGGTAGGGCGGCTTCCACGAGTCGCTGACTAATGCGTTCGCTGGCATCGAAAGCAGAAAACAGCGTGTCAACATCCGCCTCATTGAAGTTGTAGTCCGATTGCTCTACTTCGTTCTGATAAAAAACATCGCCGTAGGTTACGACGCTTCCAGCGGACCGACCCCAAACAATGTCATATACACTTTCGACTGATTGCAGGTACATGGCAAGCCGCTCAAGGCCATAGGTGATTTCCCCACTGACCGGTCTGCAATCGAGCCCTCCGACTTGCTGAAAATATGTGAACTGAGTAACCTCCATGCCGTTTAGCCAAACCTCCCAGCCAAGGCCCCAGGCACCCAGGGATGGCGACTCCCAGTTATCTTCTACGAACCGAATATCATGAACGCGTGGGTTGATGCCGAGATACTTGAGGGACTCGAGGTAAAGATCCTGGATGTCCAGCGGCGACGGCTTCAATAGCACCTGGAACTGATAGTAGTGTTGTAGACGGTTGGGATTCTCTCCGTACCGGCCGTCAGTAGGACGTCGAGACGGTTGAACGTATGCGACTCTCCAAGGTTCCGGCCCGATAGCACGCAGGAAAGTCGACGGATGAAAGGTGCCGGCCCCAACTTCCATGTCGAACGGCTGGACAACGATACATCCTAAGCTGGCCCAATACCGCTCGAGCGCAAAAATAACGCCTTGGAACGTGGAAACATCTGCTGACTCCAACTTCAAGGTATACCACCATTGCTTAGAAAACTGCGAAGAGCGGAAGTATATCTGTAAGCCGGATGCCAGAGCCAGTTTTCCGGCCGGCAATCAAGATTCCGGTTACTTCGCTTTGCTCTAAAATGAGGCGCTACGCAACAAAAGCGTCCAGCTTGGTGCGTCAATGGCAGCAGCCTGCCGTGTTGACGGTTCAAAGGTCGCACCGTGACCGAAAGAAGACGGTTACAACCTCAGTCGAGCGCCACAAAAACAGGCTCTTGTTCCTATCATCCGGCATTGGCGCCTTCGCTGACCCGCACAATCAGCGCCAAAGCCAATCGATTGTTACGGTCCCAGGCACCGATGCTGCTTAATCCGTATGGCCCGATAAATGCATAGATTCGCACGCCTGTCGACCTTCCCCAAACGACAACCCTGAGCGATGTTCCAGGCTCGTGCAACGGACAGGGCCGCCGGACGGGCCCAGCATGCAGCGCCGCAGCTGACCTGTTACGCTCCGCTGTTGGGGGATACGGCAGTCGGCAAACCGAAACGACGCTACCCATACGGCGTGCCCATTTTTCAGCACTGGAGAGAAATCCATGGCAGATGTCTTGATGATGATCAAAGAACATGAAGTGAAGTTCGTCGATCTTCGCTTTACCGATACACAGGGAAAGGAACAGCATGTGTCGATGCCTGTATCCCAGATCGACGAAGACATGTTCAAGGACGGCAAGATGTTCGACGGTTCGTCGATCGCCGGGTGGAAGGGCATCGAAGAATCGGACATGGTTCTGATGCCGGAGGCGGCGACCGCGGTGATGGACCCCTTCTCCGACGAAAACACACTGATTATCCGTTGCGATATCCTTGAGCCAAACACGATGCAGGGCTACGAGCGCGATCCGCGATCCGTCGCCAAGCGTGCCGAAGCCTATCTAAAGTCCACCGGCATTGCTGACGTCGCCTTTTTTGGCCCGGAGCTCGAGTTCTTTGTGTTCGATGACGTCCGGTGGGGCTCGGACATGAGCGGCTGTTTCTACAAGGTCGACTCTGACGAGGCCGAGTGGAATTCGGAGCGCGTCTTTGAAGATGGCAATATGGGCCACCGGCCTGGCGTCAAGGGCGGCTATTTCCCGGTTCCGCCGGTCGACTCGCTCAACGACTTGCGTGCCGCGATGTGTCTTGCCATTGAGGAAATGGGCGTCCCCGTGGAGGTTCATCATCACGAGGTTGCGACCGCTGGTCAGTGCGAGATCGGTACTAAGTTTGCTCCGCTGGTAGAGCGTGCGGACTGGACACAGATCCAGAAGTACGCAGTCTGGAACGTGGCTCACGCCTACGGGAAGACGGCAACCTTCATGCCGAAGCCGATGGTCGGCGACAACGGCACCGGGATGCACGTCCATCAGTCACTCGCGAAAGACGGCGTGAATCTGTTCTCGGGAGACAAGTATGGTGGTCTTTCCGAGACGGCGCTCTACTACATCGGGGGTATCATCAAGCACGCGCGGGCATTGAATGCTTTCACGAATGCTTCGACGAATTCCTACAAGCGTCTGGTCCCGGGCTTTGAAGCGCCGGTGATGCTTGCGTACTCCGCCCGTAACCGTTCCGCGTCGATTCGTATCCCATTCGTGTCCAGTCCCAAGGGGCGTCGGATCGAAGTGCGATTCCCGGATTGTACCGGAAATCCCTATCTCTCCTTCTCTGCCATGATGCTCGCCGGCCTTGATGGGATCATGAACAAGATCCATCCGGGCGATCCGATGGACAAGGACTTGTATGACCTGCCTCCTGAAGAGGAAAAAGCGATCCCGACCGTCTGTCATGCCTTGGACATGGCGCTGACTGCGCTTGATCAGGATCGGGAGTTCCTGACGACGAGCGGAGTTTTCACGGATGATCTGATCGATGCTTACATCGGTCTCAAGATGAAGGAAGTCACCCGGCTGCGGATGACGACGCACCCCGTTGAGTTCGATCTTTACTACAGCCTCTGATCTGTAGGCGTTCAGCCAGCGACGTCCTAAGGGCGTCGCTGCCTTGTTGAGTCGGCGCGAAGACTCGTCTATGCTTGGGGTATGTTCAGGCTTATACCAACTATCCTGCTTTGCGCTGTCATGCTGCCGATGTCCCCGGCGGTGTTCGGGCAGGTTTTTAAGTGGGTAGACTCCGAAGGGCGTACCCAGTTCTCTGATCGTCCTCAGCCGGACGCGCAAGCAGTTGACCTGAAAGGTATCGGTACACCGGATAGCACCGAAGAATCACGAAGCGTCGAGGGCGCAGCGGCGCAATCCCTGCTTGGTCCCTACACGGCATTCGAAGTCGTCTCTCCGGAAGCAAATCAAACCTTACGTCTGGCACAGCAAAACTTGCCGGTCAGTTTGATTATCGACCCCCCATTGATGCCTGGGCATCAGCTTAAACTTGTGATGGACAGTGTTCCTATTGCTATTGATCAGGCCGCCGCAACCCAAATGAGCCTGACCGACGTGCCTTGGGGAAGCCATCAGTTTTTCGCCGAGATCCACGATTCCAAGGGCGCGATCATTGCCCGGACCACTCCGGTACGGTTTCACTTACGCAAGCCCCTTCCGCCCGGCGTCCTCCCCTGAGCCGATTGCACTCCCTTAACACCGCTCGCACATCGCCTGTCGCTGTCGTCGGTCGCCTGCGACTAAACTGGCGAGGTTCTTGCATTTATTTCCCCAACCGCTCGTTCCAGGGTTCCTAGGCACGCTCTCATCGTGAACAGCCGCGCAACAACGTACGCGGTTGCCTTCTCAGTGCTTTCGTTTGGTTTGCCTCGGTTACCGACGGGTGTCATGGATCCTTACCGGCATTCAGCATGAGTATAAATCGCGTCACTCCCTCTCCACTTGAACAAACGGTCGTCGATCATCTGAGTACGGCGGTGATGCTCTTTGGTGCGGATTTGTGCCTCAAGTATCTGAATCCAGCCGCGGAAATGTTATTTCAGTTCAGCGCGCGCCATGTTGTTGGCCTCTATGCCGGTAATGTTCTTCCCTGTCCGGGGACCCAAGTGGAGCGGCGTCTTCGCGATGCCCTGACCTCGCGCCATCCCTTTACGGAACGAGAACTGAACGTCGTCCTCCTGGATGGGCGCACTATTACGGTGAACTGTACTGTGCTGCCGCTGCACCACTTTGATGCGGAGCCGGAAATCCTTGTTGAACTCCATCAGGTCGACCGACAACTCAGGATTACCCGTGAGGAGCACCTGCTGTCCCAGCATCAAGCGACTCAAGCACTGATCAAGGGTCTGGCCCATGAGATAAAGAACCCACTTGGCGGACTTCGTGGGGCGGCTCAACTGTTGGAGCGGGAATTACCTGACCCAGGTCTACGCGAATACACGCGCATCATTATCGATGAGGCCGATCGGTTACAGGCGTTGATGAACCGGATGATCGGCTCCAATCGGATGCCGACCCGTGCCAGGGTCAACATTCATACGGTATTGGAACATGTTCGAGGTTTGATCAGTGCCGAGTTTCCCTCCGGGCCGCAGGTTCTTCGTGACTACGATCCGAGCCTGCCCGAGCTCAGTGCGGATCAGGATCGGCTGATACAGGCGTTCCTGAACATTGCCCGTAACGCTGCTGCCGCGACCGGCGCCCAGGGTCTGGTCCAGCTTCGTACTCGGGTGCTCCGCCAGTTCACTATTGGCAGCAGGCGCCATCGACTCGTGCTGCTGACCGAGATCAGTGATAACGGACCGGGAATTCCCGAGGAGATCAAGGATCAGATCTTTTTCCCAATGGTCTCCGGGCATCCTGGGGGAAGTGGTCTTGGACTTCCGATCGCCCAGGATCTTATCAATCAGCATGGGGGATTGATTGAATGTGAGAGTCGTCCAGGCGACACCCACTTCTATGTCTATTTACCGTTGGAGCCAGAACATGCCTAGAGAACCCCGGGTCTGGGTGATCGATGACGACCGATCCATTCGCTGGGTGCTGGAGCGCGCCCTCCGTAAGGCCGAAATGCATGTGACCTGCTTCTCCAACGGCGTCGGCATCATGGAGGCGTTGGAGCGGGAGCAGCCGGACGTCATTCTCTCCGATATCCGGATGCCCGGGATCGACGGGCTGGATCTGTTGCGGCAGGTGACCTCTCGCTATCCGGGTTTGCCGGTCATCATCATGACTGCTCATTCCGACCTGGACAGCGCTGTTTCGGCGTTCCATGGAGGTGCGTTCGAGTATCTGCCTAAGCCGTTCGATATCGACGAGGCGGTCAGCCAGGTCGGTAGGGCCTGTCGCCGCGTGCGTTCTGACGTCCCGGAAGAGACGGTGGTGCTACATGGGCCTGACATCATCGGTGAGGCACCGGCGATGCAGGAGGTGTTTCGCGCGATCGGCCGATTGGCGCGCTCGAACATTACTGTTTTGATCAATGGTGAATCAGGGACCGGTAAGGAACTGGTGGCTCACGCGCTGCATCGCCATAGTCCACGTAGCGATCGGCCGTTCATTGCTCTTAATATGGCCGCGATCCCTCGCGATTTGTTGGAGTCCGAACTCTTCGGACACGAGCGCGGTGCTTTCACCGGGGCCCAGGCCAGACGCGAGGGTCGGTTTGAGCAGGCTGATCGCGGTACACTTTTTCTCGACGAAATCGGTGATATGCCGGCAGAGCTTCAGACCCGATTGCTGCGGGTTCTGTCTGACGGTGAGTTTTATCGGGTCGGCGGGGTCGCCCCGATTCGAGTCGACGTACGGATCATCGCAGCGACCCACCAGAATCTGGAAGATCTGGTTCGGCAGGGGCGATTCCGAGAAGACCTGTTCCACCGCCTCAACGTGATCCGCATTCAGCTTCCCGCCTTGCGCGACCGACGCGAGGACATCCCGCTGCTTATGCGGCATTTCTTGGTTCAAGCCGCTCGCGAACTGGGCTGCGACTCGAAAATCCTGCTGCCGACCGCAATTGAACAACTCAAGCGCCTCGATTGGCCGGGAAATGTGCGTCAACTCGAGAACACCGCGCGCTGGCTGACGGTCATGGCATCGAGCAAAGAAGTTCACGCGGAGGATCTGCCGCCGGAGTTGAACACCGTGAGTACCGAGGTTGGTCGCGATGAGCCTTGGGAGATGGTTTTTCGACGCTGGGCACGGCAAAGTCTTAAACGAGGACAAGGTGCCCTCTTGGATCAGGCGTTACCGGCATTCGAGACGATTCTGATTCAAACGGCGCTTGAGCACACTGGGGGACGGCGACAGGATGCGGCGCGCCTGCTGGGTTGGGGCCGTAATACCCTAACGCGCAAAATAAAGGAACTCCAACTCGACTTGGGGCGCGATCCGGAAGAGGCTTGAGCCGGGGGCTTACCGATCTGCTCGGCGACGCTCGCGATCATTGCTAAACTACCGCTTTCAACAGGCCGAAGGGTTGCCGATGGACAGCAGCTACATTGAACTGAAGGGCTCGGAAATCGAGCTGATTGAATCAACCTCCGCCATGGTTCGTCTCGCCTTCCCGCGTGCCCTGATCATCAGAAACATGACGGGCTCGAAAGAGCGAACCCGTTGGCGCCAGGCGGGTGTGCTGCTGCTGGAAGATGTCGGCAATCCGCCGGATTTGAACGAGGGTCCAGTGGTCTGTGCAGGCGGCGACATCGACGACAATGTTTATACTTATCGGGATATGATTCCGATCCCTTTTTCGAGCAGAGGCTTGATTCGTTGTGCGCTGCGATTGGAAGGGGTGCCAACGACTTTGTTGGTCGAGGCGCGTTCGGCGCGGTTGGAAATGGAGGGGGTTGCGAAATACCTCGATCACCTGAGGTAGTCTCCCGCGTCAGCCGTTACCGGGCGTTCAGGCCGCGGAGATCAACCCCCGGCGACTCGACTGAACGAATTGCACAATCTGTTCCGTCTCCGGGCTTTGGTACTCGGATTCCGCGCGAGCCAAAGCCTCCGCAAGGCGCAGATTGGAGCGAAACAGCAGATGAAAGACAGCTTTGATCCGACTGCGCTGCGCCTGACTGAAACCGCCGCGGCGCAACCCTACGACATTGAGTCCGACGATGCGTGCCCGATGACCATCGGCCAACGCGAAGGGCGGACAATCCTGAGGCAATCCGCTCACCCCGGCAATCATGGCATAAGCGCCGATCCGGCAGAACTGGTGCACCGCCACCTGGCCGGAGAGGAAGCAATGGTGTTCCACTTCAACATGACCGGCTAAAGTCGCGGTGTTGGCGAAAATGTTGTGGTCCCCGACGACGCAATCGTGACCGGCGTGTGAATACGCCATCCAGTAATTGTGGCTGCCGATGCGAGTGCCTTCCTCGCTCTTGGTTCCACAACTGATATTGACGCCTTCCTTGAAGCAGTTATGATCACCGATGATCAGTGGTCGCGCGCGCGCCGGGTCGAATCCCAAGTCTTGTGCATCGGAACCGAGGGTGGCGCCGTGACATACGCGGTTGAAGGTGCCCATCCGGGTCGGGCTGAAGATACGGGCGCAACTGTCGATACGACAACCCTCACCGATCACCACTCCGGCCTCAATGATCGAATAAGGACCGACGCTCACTGATTCATGGATCTGAGCGCCGGCCTCAATGATGGCGGTGGGGTGTATCTTCATTGTCCTAATGTCGGAAGTGCCGCATTCCGGTGAACACCATGGCCATTCCATGTTGGTCTGCCGCGGCAATGACTTCGTCGTCACGCATCGATCCACCGGGTTGGATGACGGCGGTGATTCCGGCCGCGGCGGCCTGGTCGATCCCGTCGCGGAAAGGGAAGAAAGCGTCTGATGCCATGACCGATCCGGCAACCGCCAGCCCTGCCAATTCCGCCTTGATCACCGCGATGCGGGCCGAATTCACCCGGCTCATCTGTCCGGCACCGATGCCGATGGTCATGCCGTCGCGGCCGTAGATGATGGCATTCGACTTGACGTACTTGGCCACCCGCCAGGTGAAGATCAGGTCCTGCTCCTCCTGCGGGGTCGGCGCGCGTTGCGTCACGGTGCGTAGGGCGTCAATCAGTTGCAGGTCTGCTTCCTGAACCAGCAGGCCGCCATTGACGCGTTTGAAGTCGAGCCGGGGAACCACCTCGGTGGTCCATTCACCACACTCCAGGAGCCGTACGTTCTTCTTTGCGGCAACCGCGGCGGAAGCGGATGCCGAGACGCGCGGAGCAACGATTACTTCAACGAACTGGCGCTCGCAAATTGCGCGGGCCGTTTCACCATCGAGTTCCCGGTTGAAGGCGATGATGCCGCCGAACGCGGACTCCGGGTCGGTCGCATAGGCCCGATCATAGGCTTCCTTCAGGTTGGCGCCGACAGCGACACCACAGGGGTTGGCGTGTTTGACGATGACGCAGGCGGGCGCCTCATTGAACTGTTTGATGCACTCGATGGCCGCATCCGTATCGGCGATATTGTTGTATGACAGTTCCTTGCCTTGGATTTGACGCGCAGTGCAGACGGATGCCTCAGCCAAATCGCGGCCGACATAGAAGGCCGCCTGCTGATGGGGGTTCTCGCCATAGCGCATGGCCTGCCGCTTGTGGAACTGAAGATTGATGGTGCGCGGAAAGCCTTCGGCCTTGCCCGCGGGGTGTTCGATCACCGCGCCGAGATAGTTGGCAATGGCCCGATCGTAGCCGGCGGTGTGCTCAAAGACCTTCACTGCCAGATCGAAGCGCGTCGCCTCACTGACGCCGCCGGATTCGGCCAGTTCGCTCAATATCCGCGGATAGTCCGCGGCATCCACCACCACGGTCACCGCGGCGTGATTCTTGGCGGCGGCCCGCAGCAGGGTCGGTCCGCCGATGTCGATGTTCTCGATCGCGCTTGCGAGATCGCAGCCGGGTTTGGCAACCGTTGCTGCGAATGGATAGAGGTTCACCACGACCAGATCGATCGGTGGAATCCCGTGTTCGAGCATGACCTCATCGTCAATACCACGCCGTCCCAGGATGCCGCCGTGCAGTCGCGGATGCAGCGTCTTGACGCGCCCGCCCATCATCTCGGGGAAGCCGGTGTAGTCCGATACCTCAATGACCGGTATCGCCTGTTCGGTCAGCAGCGCGGCGGTGCCGCCGGTGGATAGAATCTCGACCCCGCGGGCGGCTAAGCCGCGAGCCAGGTCGATGACACCGGTCTTATCCGAAACACTGATCAGGGCGCGTCTTATGGGTTGCATCAATTCATTTCCACAGGGTCAGAGTAGGGTCTGACGTAAGGTGCAGGGAAGGCTCGGTCTGCGGCGCTTGGGGTTGCTTGGTTCGCACGGGTGAAGCAGCAGGATTCGGGTGCGCGCGCCTCAGCGTCCCGCAAGGCCATAGTCGGTCAGGCGCTTGCGCAGCGTGCTGCGGGTCAGGCCAAGCATCCGGGCGGCCTGGGTCAGGTTGCCGTTGGCGTGACGCACGATCGTCTCGAACAGCGGGCGTTCGACCTCCTCAATGACCAGGCGATAGAGATCGCTGACCGCGTGCCCATCCATATTCCGCAGATAGGTTTCCAGGGCATCCGCCACGCATTTTGCTAAAGGGTCGGTACCATCGGCCTGGATCACCCGCAAATGATGGGCCGCCGGAGCAGACTCGTCATCCTTAATCGCCGTCGTCATGCCGCCACGTCCTCTCTTCCTGGATCTTGGTTGAAGAAGGCGAGAACCTGGGATACCTGGTCTCGCGTTGAGTTCGCGCGATTGATGCCGACCCGGAAGACGGCCGCGCCGGGCAGTCCGCGACAATACCAGGCGATATGCTTACGCGCGATCCGCACTCCGGCATAGGTTCCATAGAACTGATAAAGCCCGTCCAGATGCTCGATCAGCAGGTCTCTGATCCAGTCCGGCGGCGGCGCGTCGGGTGTGACGCCAGTTGTCAGGAAGGTAGCGATATCGCGGAAGATCCAGGGGTATCCCTGGGCTGCGCGTCCGATCATGATAGCATCGCAACCGGTGGAGTCCAGCACCCGGAGAGCGGCCTGTGGCGAGTCGATGTCGCCGTTGGCGATTAACGGAATGTCTACTTGTGCGCGGATCGCCTGGACGGTCTCGTGCTCGGCCGGTGTGCCATAGCTGCAGGCGCGGGTCCGGCCGTGCACGGTCAGTGCCGCAATGCCCGACTCCCGGGCGATATAGGCAATGGTAACCGCATTGCGTTGTTCCGGCGACCAGCCGGTGCGGATCTTGAGCGTGACCGGGGCCGCGACCGCCTGAACGACCGCCGCGAGGATGCGCCCAACCAGCGCCTCGTCGCGCAGCAGCGCGGACCCCGCCGCCACCCGGCACACCTTCTTGGCCGGGCAGCCCATGTTGAGGTCGATGATCTGGGCGCCCAAATCCACGTGAAAGCGTGCGGCCTCACCCATGGCGTGCGGATCGGTGCCGACGATCTGCACCGAAACGGGTCCAATCTCGCCTGCGAAATCGAGGCGCTTGACCGATTTTGTCGATCCACGCAGTCGAATATCCGACGAGACCATCTCGGAGACCGCAAGCCCGGCCCCGAACCGGCGGCACAGCACGCGGTAGGGTCGGTCACTGATCCCTGCCATCGGGGCCAGGACCAGGTTGTTGGGAAGCCGGTAGGGTCCGATCATGAACGGCCGCAAGGGTGCCGGGCGGAGTACCGAGGTCATCGGTCGTTCACCTGCCGGGCGGGTACTGTTCCCCACCGCTGTCCGCCGTGAGCGATCAGGCGCATGGGAGCCGGTCCGCGCGCTTGCGTCCCGTAATGAGCGCCCAGCCTTCACGGAGGCGGACCGGCGCAAAGTCGACGCTTGAGCCGTAGGCTGCGGTCACGCCCGGCACCTGGTTCTCCAGTACCCCGGAGAGCACCAGATCGCCGCCTGTACGCAGCCGATCCATCAGCAATGGGGCGAGTCCAATCAAGGGTCCGGCCAGGATGTTCGCGATCACCACATCGACCGGGTGGTCGGTCGGAACGGCCGCCGGTTCGGTGGATAGACAGACACTCAGGCCGGCGTCGATCGCATTGGCAGCGGCGTTCGAGCGCGTCGCCTCGATGGCTTGTGGGTCGTGATCGACAGCGATCACCCGCGCGGCGCCGAGTTTGCACGCGGCAATCGCCAGGATTCCGGAGCCGCAGCCATAATCGAGCACGGTCTTGCCAACCAGATCGTCCCCGTCGAGCCACTCCAGACACAGCGCCGTGGTGGGGTGATGTCCTGTCCCGAAGGCAAGTCCCGGATCCAGGTCGACCACGATCGCATCGGGCGCCCCGGCGGGTTGTCCCTGCGGGCAGACCCAGAGTCGCCGACCGAAGCAGGTGGGCCGGAAGTCATCGAGCCAGACCCGCTCCCAGGGGCGGTCGGCGACGACCTCAATCAGGGGTGAGGTCAGGCTCTGGGGCGCCAGGCCGTCAGCGATGGTCTGCACGTCGACCCCGTCTTCAAACAGCGCGATCAGCCGCACTGCCTGCCACAGGGGCATGGCACCTGGCGGGGGTTCGAGTTGGGGATCGTCGTCGGCATCGCCCAAGGTGACGGCGAGGGCCCCCGCGTTTTCCAGAGCGGCCTCGAGCAGTGCCGCGCGGTCCTGCTCGACGGTGAAAGTGATTTGCAGCCAGGGCATGAGGTTACCTAGAGACGAGTGGGCAGCGGACCCGACCGGGGTCAGACGTGATCGACAGCGCGTGGCGCTGTCGCCATTCATAACCCCAGCTTTTTCTCCAGGTAATGGATGTTGGCCCCGCCGGCCTGGAAGGCCGCATCCCGCAGTATAGAGCGCTGGAGCTTGATATTGGTGTCGATCCCCTCGATGACCGTTTCGCGCAGGGCATTGCACATCCGGGCAATGGCGCACTGGCGATCCTCCCCGTGAGCGATCAGTTTGCCGATCATCGAATCATAATGGGGCGGAACCGTATAGCCGGAGTAGATATGGGTATCCAGGCGAATACCGGGTCCACCGGGCGCGTGGAATTCCGTGATCTTTCCTGGGCTGGGACGGAAGGTTTCCGAATGCTCGGCATTGATGCGGCACTCCACCGCGTGGCCCCGGATGACGATATCCTCCTGGCGGTAATGCAGTGGCTCCCCGGCGGCAACCCGGATTTGCTCCCGTACGATATCGACCCCCGTGACGACCTCGGTGACTGGGTGTTCCACCTGGACGCGCGTGTTCATCTCGATGAAGTAGAAACGCCCGTCTTCGTACAGGAACTCGAAGGTGCCGGCACCGCGGTAACCGATATCCCGACAGGCCTGAGCACAGCGCTCGCCGATCTCGCGGCGTTGCGCCTCGGTAATGCCGGGGGCGGGGGCCTCTTCCACCACCTTCTGATGACGGCGCTGCATGGAGCAGTCGCGCTCACCCAGATAAATGGCGTGCCCGTGCTGATCCGCCAGCATCTGGAACTCGATATGGCGGGGGTTCTCCAGGTACTTTTCAAGATAGACCGTGTCATTATTGAAGGCCGCTCCAGCCTCCGCCCGCGTCAATGAGATGGCATTGAGCAGCGTCGCCTCCGAATTGACCACCCGCATGCCGCGACCGCCGCCGCCGCCTGCCGCCTTGATGATGATCGGGTAGCCAATGTTGCGGGCCAAATCCAAGGTGCGCTTCTTATCCTCGTCGTCGATCGGGCCGTCCGAGCCGGGGACGCAGGGCACTCCGGCCGCCGTCATGGCGGCGATGGCCGAGACTTTATCGCCCATCAGGCGAATCGTTTCCGGCCGCGGACCGATGAAAATGAATCCCGACCGCTCCACCCGCTCGGCGAAGTCGGCGTTTTCGGAAAGAAAACCGTAGCCTGGGTGAATGGCGACCGTGTCGGTCACCTCTGCGGCGCTGATGATCGCCGGGACATTGAGGTAACTGTCGCGCGACGCGGCGGGTCCGATACACACGGTCTCGTCTGCTAAAAGTACGTGCTTGAGGTCGCGGTCCGCCTCGGAGTGCACCGCAACGGTGCGGATGCCGAGTTCGCGGCAGGCGCGCAGGATCCGGAGCGCGATCTCACCCCGGTTAGCGATAAGGATCTTTTCGATCATGGCGGGCATGCGGGGGTAGCCTCTGGGCGATGGCCGCCGACGGCGGCAAGACGCGCGGGATCCATGGCCGCATTAGGCGGCCGTTGGCGGAGGTCGCGGCGAGGGCTCATTCAATAACGAACAACGGCTGGTTATATTCGACCGGCTGGCCATTTTCCACCAGAATGCGACGCACGGTACCGGCTTGCTCGCACTCGATCTGATTGAGAATCTTCATCGCCTCAATGATGCACAGTGTATCCCCGGCCTTGACTTTCTGACCCTCCTCGACAAAGGGTCCGGAGCCTGGGGTGGACGCGCGGTAGAAGGTTCCGACCATGGGCGAGCGAACGATCTCACCCGCCAAGCCGTCGAGGATCTCATCGCCTGGTCCTTGCTGGGCCGCCGCTGCGCTCGGCCCGGCGCTCAGTTGTAGGGGCATGGTCTGCGGCGTCATGAAGGATGCCACGCCGCCATGCCGACTGATGCGCACGGACTCCTCCCCCTCATGAATCTCGATCTCAGAGACATTGGATTGTTCCAAGAGCTCGATCAGTTTCTTGACCTTACGGATGTCCATGCTCAGTGGTTCTCGGTGGAATTAACTTGGGCCAGCCGGTTCAGGACAGCGCTCAATGCCAGTTCGTACCCCAAAGCACCGAGCCCGCTGATGACTCCCGTCGCGATATCCGAAAAATAGGAGTGGCGGCGAAACGCCTCACGGGCGTGCACGTTCGAGAGGTGCACCTCGATGAAGGGGATGGCAACGGCGAGCAGGGCGTCGCGCAGGGCGATGCTGGTGTGGGTGAAGGCAGCCGGGTTGAAAACGATGAAGCGCACGCCCTCATGCGCGGCGGCGTGGATCATATCGATCAACACGTGTTCCGCATTACTTTGGGCAAAGCCCAGATCATGGCCCTGCTCCATTGCCTGGTCGCGCAGGCGCCGCTCGATTTCGGCCAGGCTCGCCTGACCGTAGTGGCCGGGTTCACGGCTGCCCAAGAGGTTCAGATTGGGTCCATTGAGGACCAGGATGCTTGCCATGGCGGGTGTCTGGCCCTTATCAGGGTCGGGGTTAAGGTGGGGGCCGCCGCGGGGTCGAGCGGCGACTGCGGCACCGTCAGGGCGTCGTGCAGGGTACGACGCGCTCTAGCGGGGATTCGCCGCGAATTGTCCGGATTTTGCGCGATCATGTCCAGTTATGTGGGGTCGCCTGGAACGGCTGCCGGAACCTGGATGGGGATGTCGCCCAGCAGCCGGTCCAGTTGGACCTGCAATTGCGCGGCGGTGACCTCACCGATCCGGCTGAAGACGCGCTGACCGCGCCGATCGAAGATGACCGTAAAGGGCATGCCCTGGAGTCGGTTCCCGAGGCGCCGCGAGAGCTCGACCGCCTCCGGGTTACCGATCAGGATCGGATAGTTCACCGGATATTTGGCGATGAATTGCCTGACGTCCGCCACCCGATCGATGGCGATTCCGACGATCTGGACCCCACGATCACCCAGCGCCTGCTGTGTCTGCATGAGGAGCGGCAGTTCACGCACACAGGGCGGGCACCAGCTCGCCCAATAGTTGATGACCAGCACCTTGCCGGCCCAGGCGGTGCTCGCTACCTCGCGTCCCCCGAGATCCGGCAGTTTGAAGTCGGGCAGGCCATGCAACAGCGCGGCACCGCCGATCGTACTTTGGTCAGCCGGACCCTCGCGCGCCAGCCAGCGCTCGCCGAAGAGGGCGGTGCCCACGCTGATCCCGGCCGCCAGCAGAGTGACTCCGACCACCTTGAACGCGTTCATGGCGAGATCCGCCGCAGGTGGGCCGCAAAGGCCTCCGCTGGTTTGAATCCGACCAGACGCAGGCCGGGTGTCTCGGTCGCCGTGGCATCGAAGAACAGAATGGCCGGGGGGCCGGGGAGTTTGAAGCGGCCCTGCATCAATGCCTGGTCGGCGGCGTCATTGGCGGTTACATCCGCCTGGAGCAGCACAAACCGGCCCAGTTCCTGAATCACCGTCGGGTCGCTGAAGGTGTAGCGCTCCATCTCTTTGCACGACACGCACCAGTCCGCGTAGAAGTCGAGCATCACTGGTTTCCCGGCGGTGGCCGCGGCCGCGAGTTCCCGATCCAGGTCTGCCGTGGTCTTGATCCGCTTGAACTGCGCATGCGGCAGGGCACTGCCGGCCCCACCGCCGACCAGTAGACCGCGCAACGGCTGGACGGTGTCTTTGCCGCCCGCCGCGGCGCCCACCAGCATCAAAGCGCCGTAGATCAGCAATCCGACGCCGAGTCCCTTCCATAACCGCGTCCAGCCGCTCGCCCCGACGGGAATCTGATTGAGCGCTCCCAGGTAAACCGCGGAGCAGATCAGGAGCAGTCCCCAGAGCAACAGCGCCACGGCCGCGGGCAGGATGCGTTCCAGCAGGGTCAGGGCCACGGCCAGCAAGGTCACTCCGAACACTGCTTTGACCGCATCCATCCAGGCCCCGGCTCGGGGTAGCAGCTTGCCGGCCGAGGTGCCGATGGCGACCAGCGGAGCGCCCATCCCCAGGCTCAGCGCGAACAGCGCGATCCCTCCCAGCACCGCGTCGCCGGTCTGACTGATGTAAATCAATGCGCCGAACAGCGGGGGCGCGACACAGGGTCCGACGATCAGTGCCGAGAGCAGGCCCATGATGGCCACGCCGATCAGGGTGCCGCCTTGCTGTTTGTTGCTGACCTCCGCCAACCTGGATTGGAGGCTGGACGGCAATTGCAGGTCATAGAACCCGAACATCGAGAGCGCCAGCAGCACAAAAATCAGGGCGAAGGCGGAAAGTATCCACGGATTCTGGAAGGCCGCCTGGAGGTTGGCGCCAAAGAGCCCGGCCAGTACCCCGGCGACGGTATAGGTCAGCGCCATTGCCAGAACATAAACCAGGGACAGGATAAAGGCCCGGCGGGTCGTGATGCCGGGTCCGGCGCCCGCGATGATCCCGGAGAGGATGGGGATCATCGGAAAGACGCAGGGGGTGAACGCGAGCAAGAGCCCGAAGCCGAAGAACAGGGCGATGACCGCCCACAGGTTGCGCTCGGCCAGCACGGACGCGATCCGGTCCTGCTCGGCGACCGGTTCCGGCGCACTGACTGACCGGTCGGTTGCCGCCGGCGCCATGCCGGCCAACGCGGTGACCGACCGGTTCCGGGTCTGTTCCGTCGGCGCCGCGGCAGCGATCCGAGCGGCCGGCGGCAGGGTGAGCTTGACCCGCTGCGTCTGTGGCGGATAGCAAATGCCGCGCTCCGCGCAACCCTGGTACTTGGCGACCAGGGTGATCTCGCCGGCGGCCGTAGCGTGGCGCAACAAGGGCAGGGCGAGCGAAACCCGATCATGGTAGACCGCGACGTCGCCGGTGCTGCCGTCCGGCAGGACGGCGTTGCGCTTGATTTCGCCGGGGGGTAACTGGAATGATCCCAGGGTCACGTCGGTCGCGCCGTCCAGGGCAATCTCGACCTTGTCCCGATAGAGATAGGTTCCGGGAGCGATGTCCCAGGTCAGTCCGATCCGCTCCGGGGCGCCCACCTCGGCCTGGAAGATGAATGCCTGTTCGGCCGTCAGGAGATCGTCGTCGATTCCTGGTCCGACCTGCGAACTCATGCTCTGCGCGATGCCTGAGACAGGTCCGCCGAGGCGTCCGCCGGTGAGCGTCATAGGCGCGGCGCCCGGGACGGTGACGGCGCCGTCCGCCGCGGCTGTTGCGGGCAAGCGCACCACGAGCGTTTGCCGCCGCGGGGGATAACAGAGCCCCGCATCGGCGCACCCCTGGGAGGTCGCCTCGAGCGTCAGGGTGTCGGCGTTGGTCCGCCGGGTGACCGGGATACGGACCTCCACCTGCCCGCGGTAGACTTCGACTTCGCCGAAGAATGCGTCCTGTTTGCGTTGCGCCGTCGGTAGTTCCGGGTCGCCGAGTTCCACGTCGGGGAAGGGCGATGTGAAGCGGAATTTGCTCTTGTAGAGGTAGTAGCCGTCGGCGATGGTCCAGCGTGCCCGCACCGTGTCGGCCCCGTCTGCCGCGGCGGTGACCTGGAAGGCCTGCTCCGGCAGCAGGAATTCCTCATCGGCCGCCGTGGGCGCGGCGCTTGCGCAGACCAGCAGCAACAGCGTCAGCATCCGGATGAATCGGTTGGCGGGATGCAACCCGCTGCTCAGTCGTCTGCTTGCGTGCATGTCGTCACCCAGGTCAGGTAGTCGGGCAGCCCATCGGTGATGGGCAGGGCAATGATCTCCGGCAGTTCGTAGGGGTGCAACCCGCGCAGCGTCCCGGTCAGGGCCGGGAGGCGCGACGTTACCGTCTTGATCAGCAGCAGGACTTCGGCCTCCTGCTGCACCTCTCCCTGCCAGCGATAGATCGAGGTAAGGCCGGGCAGCAGGTTCACACAGGCGGCCAGCCGGTCGCCGACCAGCCGTTCGGCGATGCGGGCGGCGGTCTCCTGATCCGGGCAGGTACAGAATACCAGTCGGCAGTCGGTGTCGGTGGTCATAGATCCCTCGGTCGGGCAGGTGGCGGATCGGCGGTTGGCGCGGTACCGTCGGCGGCTGTGGGATGATACGGTGCCCGCGCGTGTTTGGCTGCTACTTGAACGCGTGGGTCCGGCACAGACGTTAAGATTTGGCCGGACATCGGAACCCACTCCGCGGCAAACCGCTGCAACCCACCAGAGAACTTCACCGTGCCCCTCCTTCTGCTGCTTCTGTTTATCGGTCTGCCCCTGATCGAGGTCTATTTTCTGATCAAGGTCGGCTCGATCATCGGTGCCTTCCCGACGATCGCCGTGGCCATCCTCACCGCCATCCTCGGGACCTGGCTGGTGCGTCACCAGGGATTCGGTGCGCTGATGCGGGTTCGCGACAGCATGGCGCGCGACCAAATCCCGGCGCTGGAACTCTTGGACGGCGCCCTGATCCTGGTGGCCGGCCTGTTCCTGCTGCTGCCCGGCTTTCTTACCGACTTCGTCGGCTTCCTGCTCCTGGTTCCGCCGCTGCGCCGCCGGCTGATTCGCCGTTACATTCAGATCATCCCGGTCCCGACCGCCGGCCCGGATCGCGGGCCGCGCGTCATCGAGGGGCGTTGGCGGCGCGAAGACTGAGCACCGCTTACACCTTGACACTCGTCGTTTAGGCCCTACTATTAGCACTCGCTGCTGATGAGTGCTAACAATCCCGACCGCGACCAGCGCCGCGCACGCACTCCCCTCCGCCAACACCCTATCAAGGAGACACCACATGAACATTCGTCCCCTGCACGATCGCGTCGTCGTCCGCCGTATGGAAGAAGAGCGCACCACCGCGGGCGGCATCGTCATCCCCGATTCCGCCACCGAAAAGCCAATCCAGGGTGAGGTGATTGCCGTCGGTCACGGTAAGATCCTGGACAACGGCGAGACCCGTCCGCTGGACCTGAAAGTCGGCGACCGCGTCCTGTTCGGCAAGTATTCCGGCACCGAGGTCAAACTCGACGGCAAAGATTTCCTGGTGATGCGCGAAGACGACATCATGGGCGTGGTCGTGGCCTGATCGGCCTGTCGCCCCGTCCGCATCCCCACCTGACAACAGATTTCGATCGAGATAGATTCCCATGAGCGCAAAAGACGTTAAATTCGGCGGCGAAGCCCGCGCCCGGATGATGGAAGGCGTGAACATCCTGGCCGACGCGGTCAAGGTCACCCTAGGTCCCAAGGGCCGGAATGTGGTTCTCGAGAAGTCCTACGGTGCCCCGACCGTCACCAAGGACGGCGTGTCCGTGGCCAAGGAAATCGAGCTCAAGGACAAGTTCCAGAACATGGGCGCCCAGATGGTGAAGGAAGTGGCTTCGCACACCTCCGATGTGGCCGGTGACGGCACCACCACCGCGACCGTGTTGGCGCAGGCCATGGTCCGCGAGGGCCTCAAGGCGGTTGCCGCCGGCATGAACCCGATGGATCTGAAGCGCGGCATCGAGCAGGCCGTCACGGCGGCCACCGAGCAGCTCAAGCTGATGTCCAAGCCCTGTACCGAGTCCAAGGCGATCGCCCAGGTCGGCACCATCTCCGCCAATTCCGATGACTCCATCGGCGAGATCATCGCGCAGGCGATGGAAAAGGTCGGCAAGGAAGGCGTCATCACCGTTGAGGAAGGCACGTCCCTGCACAACGAGCTGGACGTGGTCGAGGGCATGCAGTTCGATCGCGGCTACCTCTCGCCCTACTTCATCAACACCCAGCAGAGCCAGAGCGTCGAGCTCGAAGCGCCCTTCATCCTGCTGCACGACAAGAAGATCTCCAACATCCGCGACCTGCTCCCCGTACTGGAAGCCGTCGCCAAGTCCGGCAAGCCGCTGTTGATCGTCGCCGAAGACGTCGAGGGCGAAGCGCTGGCGACGCTGGTGGTCAACACCATCCGCGGCATCATCAAGGTGTGCGCGGTCAAGGCCCCCGGCTTTGGTGACCGCCGCAAGGCCATGCTGCAGGACATCGCGGTACTGACCGGTGCCACCGTCATCTCAGAGGAAATCGGCCTGTCGCTGGAGAAGGCCACGCTGAACGATCTGGGCACCGCCAAGAAAGTTCAGGTCACCAAGGAAGAGACCACCCTGATCGACGGCGCCGGCTCCGAGACCGACATCAAGGCCCGTTGCGAGCAGATCCGCGCCCAGGTCGAGGAAACCTCCTCCGACTACGACAAGGAGAAGCTCCAGGAGCGGCTGGCCAAGCTGGCCGGCGGTGTGGCCCTGATCAAGGTCGGTGCCGCCACCGAAATGGAAATGAAGGAGAAGAAGGCGCGCGTCGAAGACGCCCTGCACGCCACCCGTGCGGCCGTCGAGGAAGGCATCGTCCCCGGCGGCGGCGTCGCCCTGATCCGGGCGTTGAGCGCCATCAAGAACACCATCAAGGGTGCCAACCACGACCAGGATGTCGGCATCGCCATCGGCTGCCGTTCGATGGAAGAGCCGCTGCGCCAGATCGTCGCCAACGCCGGCGCTGAGCCCTCCGTAGTTCTGCAGAAGGTTGCCGAGGGCAAGGGCAACTACGGTTACAACGCTGCCAACGGCGAGTATGGCGACATGGTCGAAATGGGCATCCTGGACCCGACCAAGGTCACCCGTTCGGCGCTGCAGAACGCCGCCTCCGTGGCCGGTCTGATGATCACCACCGAGGCCATGGTCGCCGAAGAGCCGAAGGGCGATGCCGGCGGCGGCATGCCGGGCGGCGGCGGCATGGGCGGAATGGGTGGCATGGGCGGCATGGACATGATGTAAGCCGCAAGGCTTCACCGGTTTGGTGAGAAAAAGCCCCGCTTTGGCGGGGCTTTTTTATGCGTCCGGCGCAACTGGCGGGGAACGCTGTCGGCGGAGATACACACCTACCGCCGCAGAATCGGGCGGTGCATAATCGCTGCGAAACGTCCGCAAGCCAGCAGTCCAGCCCCCGGAGCAGTGCCACCATGCGCAAACAAGACCTTTCAGACCGCATCACCAGCAACCCGGCTCAATGTGGTGGACGCCCCTGCATCCGCGGGATGCGTATCCGGGTCACAGACATCCTTGAGATGCTCGCCGATGGGGTAAGCCCCACTGAAATTCTGGCCGATTTTCCCGACTTGGAGCCCGAAGACATTCGGGCCAGCCTGCTGTTTGCTGCCCGCCGCACCGAAATCCCCCGGCTGGCCGCATGACGGTCTGGCTCGACGCGCAACTGCCGCCGGCACTGGCACCCTGGTTGGCTGCCAATTTCGGCGTTGACTGCCGCGCGGTGCGCGATCTCGGGCTGCGCGACGCGGACGATCAAACCATCTTTCAAGCCGCCCGCGCTGCGGGTGATGTCATCATCCTGAGTAAAGATAGTGATTTCGTCGACTTGGTGCTGCGCCTGGGCGCGCCACCGCAGATTCTTTGGCTCACCTGCGGCAATCTGACCAACCAGCGACTGCGCGGCTTGATGGAAGAGGTCTTTGCGGATGCCATCGCACTGCTGGTCGATGGCAGTATCGTGGTCGAAATCGCCGACCGTATCAGATAGCTGGCCACCTGTACCTCAATCGCCGCAACCGTTCAGTTCCCCCTGCGCCAGCGCGCTCCCGTCCATACCGGGTCAGGCGTTAAATCGCGGTCCCCCAGCTGGTTGGGCTTTGCGGCGGGCACCTGAGCAGTTCCGGAACATTCAAGAATGTCCATTTTCTACTTCCCGAGGCATTTGCGCTGTGCCCAGATGTTGTGGTCACAAGGAGCTTGCAGCCACAAGATGCTGCGCTTTTTTCGTCACAGCGCAAATGCCTCTTCCCGATTGCTGGCCGACTTTGGTGTTCAAAGCGGGAAACAATTGATAAACAGTTCCTTGGTGATTACGCCTGGGCGGGGGCAGCGTGTTCAGGTGTCGTCGCCTAGGTCGGCTGAGTCGGGGTTGGGCTCACTTTTTGTCGGGATGTCTGGATCCCAGTCGTCAGGCATCTGGGCATTCGTGAGAATTGCGCGCTTCAGGTTGGCCCTATCTAGTTTGGCACGATGCAGCAACGCGTTCGTCAGGTTGGCCTGGGCTAAGTTGGCGCCCGTTAGGTTGGCGCTCTCCAAGTTGGCTCCCTCCAAGTCGGCTCCTTCCAGGTTCGCGCCTTGCAGCTTGGCACCGTCGAGGTTGGAGGAATTAAGGCGGGCATAAGCTAGGTCGGCGCCGGTGAGCGTGCTATGTGCCAAATTGGCTTCTATCACGTTCGCTTCGCGCAGATGAGCTAGGTTGAGCAGAGCAGATTCAAGGTTGGCTAGCACCATCCCGGCCCTCCGCAGGTCCACCCCCGCCAGAGATGCGCGAAACAAATCAATATGGTGAAGTGTGCAGTTGCTTAGATCAAGATATCCAAGTGACCTCTGCGCCAACGTGTTATCACGCCCCTCCCTTTGTCCCTGCAACCGCTTCAGCCATTCTCCGAACGCGGTTTGCAACGGCCACTTGATCTCAACCACTTTCCGCGTCAATCGAGCACAGGAAAAATGCATCGCCAACAGCGCCTCCTCGGCATTGCGCGACTGCCGGAGCATCTCCTGAAAGCGCGGCAGTCCAAGCCGCTCCATCGGCATCCCATGGGTCACCGCCGACTCGATCAGCCGGCAGATGGTCCGCTGCCAGCGCGTCCAGTCCGCCGGCGGTCGCATGGCGACCTCATGCTGCACAAATTCGTTCACATAGTCGTCGATGGCGGTGGGTCCGCAGATCTCCGCCCACTGCTCCAGCGCCCTACGCTCGTCCCAGCCGTCGTCCGGGTTCTCCGCCTGGCGGTCAAGTTGGGTCTGTACCGCAGCCAACATGCGCACTAGCCGTCGGGCGGTGAGGTATTCGCCGAAGCTCTTGTGGGTGAACTCAAAGGTCTTCTCGCCGCGCACATCGCCCGCCTGGCGGAAATAGAAGGCGGTGAGGAGCCGGGTGACGCCCTTTTTTGCGCCCTCCTGGAATTGCTCCAGATAACGGTCGAGCTTGCTCAGCCGACAGCGCTGGTGGATAGTCTCCACGGTGGCGACCCGGCCGTCGCCGTGCCAGACGGCGAGCGCGATCTCCTCCAGGATGCGGTCGAAGTCCTTCTCCGCCAGTTCGCCGGTACCGCTGTGTCGGCGCCCGCCCTCCCACTGACGCTCATAGACCGCCTGGAGCAGGTCGGCATAGATGGCGTTGAGTGTGGTCTCCTGTGAAAAGTCGAGCCGCTTGCGGCCGTGGCTGAGTGCGATCAGGTAGTTGAGTAGCGGCTGGCGGGTGATCTCGGCCAGATTCGCCGAGCCGAGATCCTTCGGCATCTCGGTGAAACCCTTGCCGCTCGCCTCGCCATAGCGTCGCCACCATAGGTTCCGTTGGTCCTGCGCCAGCAGGCCCTGTGGGTCCTCGTAACCTTCCCGTGCGTCCTCGTCGACCTGGTACGGCAGGACGTGCAGCACCTGACCGGTGCGCCTGAGCCGGCCGGCGTTGGCCTGTACCGCCAAGTCACGGCCGCTGATCAGGAACTGCCGGTGCAGGCCCTGGCCGGCGAAGGCGACGGCCTTGCGCAGCACCTCGTCCACGAAGCTTTGGGCGACCTCGGCGGCGGCGCGGCCCTGCATGCTGAGTTCGTCCAGTCCGTCGAAGATGACGAGCAGCCGTTCCTCGCCCTCCCCACCGTCCAGTGGGCTCCCCTGGAGGTAACGGTCCTGAGTCACGAATCCGGCGACCGCTTGGATCAGGTCCGCCTGGGGGTCGATGAGGTGCAGCGGGACATAGAGGATCGGGATGCCCAGGGAGTCGGCCAAGTGCGCGGCGAGCATCTTGCAAAAGGACGACTTACCCGAGCCGGGGCCGCCGCTGACCACCCGTACCGGGTCTTCCGGGTCCCACTTGGCTACCCAGTCGGCCAGTGTTTGGGTCAGGTCCAGCACGATGCGCCGACCATCCTCGCGTCTGGTGCCCGGTCCCTCCGTCCTCAGTTCGGTGTCACCCTTGGGGCGTTCGTGGTAGTAGGCGCGCAATGGGACATAGACCTGCCGCAGCCCGAAGGGCTCCCCGAACATGCGCCCGTTGACCTACTCGCGCAGCCAGGCCGCGTATTGCAGCCAGTGTCGGCGACGGCCGACGGCGCGGGTGAAGGGCGAATCGATTGCCTGGCCGATGACCGCGAAGCGCTCGGGCTCCTTCAGCCACTCCCCGTGCAGGGCGAGGGTGAAGCGGTCCGGCAATCGCCCGGCCAGGGCCGCCGCCGACCCGGGGTCGAGCCCGAGGCCTTGGAGCCAGTGGCTGAAGCCTGGCTTGAAGTCCGCGAGCAGCCCAAAGCGCTCGGGGTGGGCGAAGAACTCGCTGTCGATCCGTGCCTCACAGTGAAGCAGGTGGTCGGCGAGTACGGCGCCAAGGGCCTCCTGGGCCGAGGCGTCCGGCAGCCGGTCCGGGTCCGCCAGGAGGAACAGGTCCGCGGCGTCCGTCACCAGGTCCGCGGTTGCCTGCATCAGCGCACGATAGATCAGGACCCACGCGACCTGTTCGGCCTGGTCCCCGGCCCCGGACGCCTGAAGGGCATCCATCACGTTCTCGAAGGCGTCGTCCAGTTCCAACTTGGCGCCGTTGACGGCGGCCTTGGCCAGATTGAGGAAAAAGCCCTTGGGCTTGATGGAGAGCGGGCGGTTCCAGACCGAGACCGGTTGGGTCAAGCTTAAGCCGTACGTGTTGGTATTCGGCACTGGTTCAGTTCAACTCCTTGTCAGTTTTTTTGTTTATCGGAGCCTTGCGGTGCGCCTTCGCACGTTGGCCCCGAGGGAGTCTCTGCATCATCTTCGTGGAAACAATGAGATAGGTGATGCTCACACGAGAACGAGATACGTGAGGGTGTCCGTAGATTATTGATAAACATCGGTTCGCTCTGGAGTCAAGCTGAACCAGTGCCAAACCGAGCACGGACCGGGCGGAAACGAAACTGTGGTAGTCCTCCCTATTCCAGTGGCGGGTAATAATCCCGATCCAGGATCTGCCCTTGGCTATAGGGACATTCCAAGGGGAAGGCCGCCGATAGTCCAGACTCCTGCGCCGCCAGATCAGCGGCTTGACCATAGGACTCCACGATGCTATCCGCCAGCGCGGCCCGGAGCCCTGGGTTCTTGTCCAGCAGATAGCGCAGCGCCGCCCGTTGCTCGATGATGGTGTTGCGCCAGCTTTTGCCCTCGAACTCCGCCCAGCGCTCGGAGAGCTGTCGATACTGGAACTGCCACTTGAGTAGATGCGCCAGCAGCACACGCAGCCGGTTGACCAGCTCGTGTCGCTGGCTCTTGCCCATGTCGTCCAGTTCCTCTATCAGATGATCAATGTCCAACTCCGCAAAGCGTCTTTGTCGGAGCAGGTCGACAGTGCGCGCGGTCCAGTCGGAAAAATCCTTCTCATACAGCAGGCTCAGGTTGTTCACTTGATCGAATCCTCCGTCATTGACCGCGGCGCCTGGTGGACGGATTTTGGTATGCTGCAGGCGACGGGTTGGTTGCCTTGTATCATCGCGGCCGGACTCGAGCAGATCAACCGTGGCTTGACTCCCGTGGTTGCTCGATGATGGTGTCGCGCCAGCGCTTGCCCTCGATTTCCGCCCACCGTTGCGAGAGACGGGGATACTGAAAATGCCACTTGAGCAGATGCGCCAAGAGCACACGCAACCGGTTGACTAATTCGTGCTGTTGGCTGTCGTTTAACTCCGCAATGAAGTGCTTCAGGGATGCCTTGATCATCGTTCCGGCCGGCCGCGGACGGTCCGCACAGCGGACCCTACGGTAACACGGTGACCTG